>JAABUX010000393.1_pt1 | contig 74592 bp, 69 predicted proteins | sample 5561851 | NCBI WGS metagenome assembly JAABUX01 (sample SAMN10711883, study PRJNA513361) | rock metagenome | isolation source: Antarctica rocks | place: Antarctica: Victoria Land, Richard Nunatak red sandstone | collected 2016-01-03
CTTCGTTTTCACCGGACAGAGCCACCGGCTCAGGACCCGCGGGAAGACCGGAAAGAACGCCTAACCCTCTCCAAAGGTTCAATTTTAAATTGCCGCTACGGGTTCAATTTGAGATTGCCGCTGCCAGCCCGCGACGGCGAGGTCTCGTAGGCGTCAAGCATAGCTGCGACCTGCGTGCGTTGCCGGAAATCGGTGCGGACCCCGCCGGGCTCGATCAGCGTGCAGCCGATACCGAACACGCAACTTCCTGCGCTACCGCGTCAAGGAAGCCCTCAATGCCCCATTTGGCGGCGTGATAGAGCGACCAGCCCGGAACGGCCACTTGCCCGCCCATGCTCGAAACCTGCAGAATCCGGCCGCGACCCTGTGCTCGCATATGCGGAAGCGCCGCACGGATCAGTTGGATCGAGCCCAGAAGGTTGGTGTCGATCAGGTGGCGGACCTGTTCGTCCGTCACCTCCTCTGCCGCCCCCGTCAGACCGTAGCCCGCATTGCTAACCACAACATCGATTGTGCCGAGTGCCGCCCAGGCACGCTCGACGACGTCGCGGATCGAAACCGTCAGAGACAGGTCAAGCGTGGCGAGCCATAGCCGTTCGCCATAGGTGGCCTTCAGGTCGTCCATGACCGAAGGGTCGCGCACCGTCCCCGCCACACGCTAGCCGCGTGCAAGCAATTCCTCGGTCATAACGCGGCCTAAGCCGCTGCTCACACCGGTAATAAACCAGTTCTTCTGGACCATGTTTGCTTCTCCTTATGGAAAGACACGCTGCCCCAAACCAAGTGGGCAATTGGCACAGAGCCGGTCTTGGTGTAAGAGGAGAACGTTTGCGACGCTGCGGTTCATCGCTTTGCCCATCGTCAGCGTGAACAGCGTTCCCGACGCGCCGACGAGCGCGCCCGAGAAGACGAGCACGTCGTTACCGAGTGCGAAGCCCGGGAGCGCGGCGGCGAGTCCGGTGCGGGGCGGTGTGCCCCCGATGGCCCCGGGCCTGCGCCTCAGACGAGGCGTTGGTGGTGATGTTTGTTTGAAGATTGCGTATCGCATCGGGGTCCATCCAACGCTCAGGGCAAAACCGGGCCCGTTCTATGTGGTGCCCCCTGGGCGCCCGGCTCAGACCTGCGCGTATCCTCCGTCGACCAGCAGCTCAATCCCAGTCACGAACGAGCTGTCGTCGAACGCGAGATAAAGCGTGGCCGACGCGATGTCGTCCGCCTGGCCGTTCCTTCCCAGCGGCGTGTCGAGCACCGTCCGCTGGAAGTAGGCATCATTGTCCTCATTGGATAGTCCGGCATTCGTGCCGATCGGCGTTTCGATATGCCCGGGACTGAGCGCGTTCACGCGGATGCGGCGATCCTTCAGATCCGTGGTGAGGGTCCGCGCGAGGGAGCGGATCGCCGCTCGTGCCACCGCTGATGACGGCGACCTTGTGCTTTAATCTTGACATACACTTACTTAGTTGCGTCCCAGGCTCGACCGGAGACGGTGTTGCGAGCCCGCCTTGGCGTTGTCGCGAACGACGACGATTCAGCCGGCACGCGGGTTAATCGTTTCCGCCCGGTTTCGGGAAGCATAGCACATTATGGACCGTTCGGTCAATCAAAATCGCATGAACTGGACCGAATGGTCATAAAGTGATAAGGTGGTCGGAAATGGGACGTCCTATCAGCTTCGATCAGGCTCAGATGTTGGAGACAATCCAAGATCAATTTTGGGACAGCGGGTACTCCGCGACGTCTCTAGACAACATCATGAAGTCGACCGGTTTAGGCAAGGGCAGCCTTTATGGCGCGTATGGCTCCAAGCACGACATGTATCTGATGGCCTTCACTGATTATTGCGACTGGTCAATCAAAGATTATGAGGAACGCTTGAAAGGCACCGACGACGGCGCGATCATGCGCTTGCAACAACTCGTCAAGGCGGCAACTAAATGTGCCCCCGGCACCCGTCGCGGTTGCATGCTGGCAAAAGGGACCGCAGAGGTAGGCGGGCGCTTTCCGGATGTCGACAAGATCATTGAAAAGACGTTTAAGGCATTGGAAGGCGAGATTTTGAAATGCGTTCGCCAAGCGCAGCGCGCCGGCGACGTCGACCGAGGTAGTGACGCCCGAATGATCGCGGTCACGCTGCTGGCGCTGCTTCGCGGCATAGAAGCGCTAACAAAGGCCGGAGCGTCTTCGGCTTCTCTTTCACTGGCTGCTGAGGGCGCAATGGCCTTGCTAAAGCCGACAAGCCGTTGAGGTACCAAGACGACGCCCTTACAAACACGACATCGTGTTCGCCACATTATCCGCTGCGTCGCGTCGTATCTTTCAGTGACGCACTTCAACGATGCGCGTAAAGGTCGGTTCCGTTTCGCACTTTGGACTTGCCGTGCGCGACACGGCGGTAAGCGCCGATTGGTGGACGTCTAATTTCGATCTCGACGAATTATTCCAGTTCGAAGATGGCGTCTGCGTCGCCAATGATTTCCTGATGCTGATGCTTTTTCGCGGCGATCCGTCTCCCGAAACCTTCAGACACATGGCGTTCAATATGCCGAGCTTGGCGTCGCTTCGCGCAGCGCGCGACGCGCTCCGCGAAAACGGCGTTAGTCTGGAAGATCCGGGCGACGAAATCGGACCCGTTGGTGAAGGATCGGCCAGTATGGGGCTTTGGTTCCGCGATCCTGACGGATACCGATGGGAATTCTACGTTGAAGATACTGCTGAGGATTGATGGCGTCTCATCGAAGTCTCAACGCGTAGCAGTTGTCAGGAACGTCCGCTAATAGCTCATGCCTGCCGCGATCAGTGCGGGCGTGACGGCGTTAGCCGCCATGCGATATGGCCGCAGGTACGTCGCGTCGCAGCGCATGAGGCTTTCATGCCGACCTTCGACGCGGCGTACGCAGCGGATGCGTATCACTCCAATGTTATGCGCCGCAATGGCGATCCGTAAACGAACCCACGCCGACTCTGATCTACAAATTGCCGCCCGACCATTAAGGACTGTCAATGAATATCGACCTACGAAATAAGCGCGCCGTCGTCAGTGGCTCCACGGCCGGCATCGGCCTGGCGATCGCGCGCGGACTCGCTGAAGCCGGTGCCCACGTCGTGATAAACGGTCGAACTGAGGCGCGCGTACAGGCGGCGATCGCGGACATACGTGCCACGACCGCTGATGCAAACTTGTCGGGCGTCGCAGCCGATATGGGCACGGCGGCGGGAGCGGCTGCACTCGTAGCTCACGTACAGCACGCTGATATTCTGGTCAACAACGTTGGGACCGGCGCCCTGGTACCTTTTCAAGACTTGACGGACGAACAGTGGATGACGCTCTTCGAACTAAATGTAATGAGTGGCGTACGTCTGACGCGACATTACCTTCCCGGAATGGTGGCGCAACGGTGGGGCCGGATCGTTTTCATCAGCAGTGAGTCCGCTCTGAACATCCCGAGCGATATGATCCATTACGGTATGACGAAGACGGCGCAATTGGCGGTTTCTCGCGGTGTTGCGGAATCGGTTGCCGGCACGGGAGTCACCGTCAACGCTGTCCTACCCGGACCCACGAGCTCCGAGATGTTGGCCAATTGGCTCGAGCCGGTAGCGAAAGAGCAGGGCAAGTCCCTCGAGGAAGTAGAGCAGGACTTCCTTGCTGCTAATCGGCCCACAACGCTAATCAAGCGTTTCGCGACGACCGAGGAAGTTGCAAATATGGTCGTCTACATTTGCTCTAAGCAAGCATCTGCTACCAGCGGCGCAGCTCTGCGCGTCGACGGCGGAGTTGTACGATTTGTCGCGTGACCGCCACGGTGTGACCTGTCGCTATGGCAAGAGCGGCTTTGCGCGTCCCGCAAGTTCGTCTCTAGTTCGCCATATCGGCAGTCGTGCGTTTTCCGGAGCTGCCCGTACGATTGACCTACCTGCAGGCGAAATGCGGCCCGTTTTGCGAATTGAATACGCAGAGTGCAGCAGCCCCGTAACTCGACGATATGCTGGAGTGACGCTTATGCCGAACGAGACGACGGTGCCCCCTTCAACACACGAGCCGCAATTCGCGAACGGCAAGATCTGTTATATTGAGATTCCCGCCACGAGCGCGGCGGAGTCCGCGAATTTCTACCACCGGGCGTTCGGCTGGTCGCTGCGGACCCATGAAGATGGATCGCTTTCATTCGACGACACCGTTGGGCAGGTTAGCGGCATGTTCGTCCCGGGCCGAAAGCCCAGCGCGGAAGCCGGGTTGATTATTTCTATTATGGTGGCGAGTGCCGCCGCAGCATGCGACTTGATCGTCGCTGCCGGGGGTACGATCGTGAAGCCGATCGATCCCACCGCCTCCGAGATTACGGCTTGGTTTACCGATATTGGCGGCAACGTCATGGGCATCTATGAACAACGCGGATTGGTTATATGAACTACGCCACCCAACGCCGAGGCGTATGATGGAGTTTCTGGCCGGTTCCCGGCCGAGGTGATTGAGCGCCCACACGAGATTACTCCGCGCCCCGTTTTGATCGCGCGTTAGGACGCACCCGCATTCGTATACATGCTGGCGCTCGGATAGTGTCTTCTTGACCTTCGCGAGAAGACCGCAATCCGAACAGCGCTGCGATGGCTTGAGCGTGGACGGGACACATATATGAGGCCCGCGTCTCGTACAACGTCTTTGAAACGCCCCGCTACGCCAGAGTCATTGGCGTGTATCGTGCGCTGCTGCAAAAACGCCCATTCCAATAAGTGTTATCCCGGAGCCGCGACGACGCCAGTTTGAGAACGCCGGCGATGCGACGGCGTTTCTGCCGAGCGTCGTTGCGAGCAAGACGGCAAGCAGGTCGGCGCTCGTGTTCAGGAAGGCCGCCGGCGATTGTTCGCGTGAGAACGTAGATCATTCCGGGTCCGGGAATAATGGCAAGAAGAGTGGCCGCCGCAATAAATTCGGCGAGGTTCGGAGTCGTCATCCCCGATGCTCCTTCGGATCGAATTCAGCGTCCTTCCGACCCGCGTGCAAAAGAAGACGGTCAACGGGACGATCGCGTCGACCGGCGCGAATCAAAAATGTGAAGTCGTTTTGGGATGCCCACCGCGCTAGGAACGGCGCGACGTTCGCACTTTGGCGACGTTACCGGCCTCGGCAAGCAACCACATGTCGTAGAGCGAGACGCCGTAACCTTTGCGTCGGAACTTTTCATGGACACCAACTCATAGAGGAACATTTCCGTCCCCTTATCGGCGCAATCAATCCGACCCCGCTAACAAAGCCGACGGGCCGCTCAACGTCATATGTTACGAGAATATCAGGCCGCTAGAGTTCGGGACGCGAAGCCGCCGCGGCTTGCAGCCCAGCGCTTGCGTTTGCGCTCGCTATACGCTTAAAAGTTGAACGTTCGCGGACTCTAACGCGCAGAGATTCACAAACGATGTCTAAAGGCCGCCTCGATTGCCCGGAACTATGCACGTTGGAGTCGCACGTTGGGCTAAAGAGCCCAAATATTACGTAGAGCGGCGGTTACGCGTCGCTTAACAGAGCCGAATAACGTCGCTGCATCTCCTGCGGCGTTACGTCTTCAAGATGACCCCCGAGCAGCCACTCGTGGCCAAACGGATCGCGGATCGTACCGGACCGCTCGCCGTAGAACTGGTCCTTGAGGGGCCGCACGACGGACGCGCCTGCGGCGATCGCGCGCTCGAACAGTGCATCCACGTGCTCGACGTGTAAGTGAATCGCGACGGACGTCGTTCCGCCCGGCCGAGGACCCTCGACGCCATGCTCGGGATATTCATCCGACAGCATCACCGTGGCCGATCCGAGCGCGACTTCGGCATGTCCGATGCGGCCGCTCGGTTCGGTCAAACGAAAGCGTTCTGTTGCGCCGAAGGCTTTTGCGTAGAAGTCGATGGCTGCGTTGGCGTCGCGTACGCGCAGATATGGATACACCTCGTGGATCTCGGATTGCGTGGAGTCGCTCATCGCTCTTTCCCTCCTGCGCGGCTTTTGCGCATTAGTCACGCCGATCGTAGCCCATAAGGCGGCGACGGTCTTGAACGAAAATTACGTCGTAACCGCTTTCAGCATCGGGATGTGATGGTGCGGACTTTCGGCGTCGCGTGGCCGGTAGCGTCCGGGCGTGACGCCCGCCAGTTCCCCAAACTCCCGCGTTAAGTGCGCTTGATCCGAATAGCCGGCATCGGCAGCAATCACAGCTAGCGGCGGTCGCGTTTCGGCCGTCAGTCGCCGAAGCACGGCTGCCAAGCGCCTGATGCGAAAATACCGTCCCGGCGTCAATCCCACGCCGTCGCGGAAACACGCGATAACGTGCTTCGCGCTATAGCCGCTCTCGGCGGCGATTTCGCTCAGGCTTGCAGGTGCGACGCCGGCGCCGCGTCCGGAGAGCGCGAGCGCCACGGCGGGATGCAGCAGCAGCGGGGTGCGCAGCCGTGCGCGAAGCGCGCCGTCGAGCGTCGCGAGCGCCGCCTCCGGCGACGGCGCGGCGAGCAGTCGTTCGTGCAAAGCGCGCGCGCTATCTCCCCAAAGGTCTTCCAGTAGCACGTGGCGTCCGGCGAGTTCGCGCGCCGGAGCTGCCAGCATGGCTGCGGCCGCTCCGGGACGGAAAGACGCGCCGACGGCGACCCCGGCCGGCTTCGGTCCGGCAAGGTAATATAACGCCTGCGGGCCGTGAACGACCGCTCGTGTCCAGGTGTGCGCTGCGCCCGACGGGGAGGACCATGCAATGGGATTGGTGTGCCCAGCAATAACGAGCTGCGTTCCTCCGGTAGGCAACTGATGTTCGAGGGCGCTTGAGGCCCCGACGCGACGGCTCCACCAGAGGCACTCGACGACGGCGTCGAGCGGCGGCGACGGACGGCAACGAAGCAAGTTGCAGTGCTCGCCGCCAGCGGCACGAGCTTCTTTTGCCGCACTTCCGTGAGGGCCGCGGCTGGTCGACTTCACAGTCGCCCGGCGGCTCTGTCGAATGAATTGCGAACCGAGCAACATGTGTTTACACTCGCAAGGCTATCGATACTCACTGAAGCTCGCCTACGCTAGGTCGACGTGGCCCATAACAATGTGCGTCATGCCGATCCGCTCGACTTCAAGCGTCACCTTCATTTCGAGGCGTTCGGTGCCGGTAAGCTGCCGCTCGTCCAGCGCTTTTTGCACCGCCTTCTCAATTTCGCGTTGGGACGTCACGCCAACTTCTTTAAGAAACTTGCGAACTGTCATGTTGAACGTATCTTCGTTCATGAATATCTCCATTCTAGGCGGCCGCGGCGGCGGCGTCGGCAAGTCTGGCGACGCGACCGCTCAGCCGGTCACGCCTTGAGACTCGATGCCTCGATATCCTGGCCGTCAGAGGGCGAAGACGGAGGCGTCGCCGACTTAGCCGCAAGGCCGCCTCAGACGTGTAACCGGCGCTGAGCAATGTCGAATTCCGGTGACCTCGCGCGTCATTCTTTTGCAGCGCGGAGCGGTTCCGCGCAGAAAGCTGGAGGAGCAGAAGATGCAATACATGATCGCATTCTACGAACCTGACGCGGACTTCGCCGCACGAGACGGAGATGATTCCGACGCGTTCTGGCCACCGTGGCGCGCATATTTCGGCGCCCTACGCGAGGCCGGCGTAAACGTGGGCGGCGCGCCGCTTCAAGCGCCGCGCAGCGCCGTGACCGTGCGCAACGAGGCCGGCGGACGCATCGTCCATGACGGGCCGTATGCGGATACGAAGGAGCAGCTCGGCGGCTTTGTTATCGTCGAAGTGCCGTCGCTCGACGATGCGTTGGCATGGGCGCAGCGCGCGCCGTCCGCAAAGAGCGGCGCGGTCGAAGTACGGCCAGTGTGGCCGGCGGTCTCGGAGGAGGCGGCGGCGATGGCGCGAGTAGGCACGGAGGGCGCGAGTCACGTGCTGGCAATTTACGAGAGCTCGGCCGATTTTGCGCATCGCGAGGGTCCGGACGCTCAACGCTATTGGGGCGGCTGGGCCGGGTTCTCTAAAGTACTCGCCGAGGCGGGTGTCGTCAGGGGCGGCGCGCCGCTTTGCGGACCGGAGACCGCGACGGTCATTCGCATCGGGAAGGACGGGCCAATCGTCCACGACGGACCGTATGCGGACACAAAAGAGCAGCTCGGCGGTTATCTGCTCGTTGACGTGCCTTCGCTCGATGATGCTCTAAGCTGGGCCGCCCGCTGCCCCGCGACCCTACGGGGCGCCGTCGAAGTGCGACCGGTGCTATCGGTCGCAGCGCGAGTCTGAGGCGCGAGGAGGCGTACTGCGCGGCAGAAGAAACCGCGCGCTACGCCTTCGGCCGTCTCGTCGCGTTCTTGGCACGACGCTCCGGCGATCTCGCCGGGGCCGAGGACGCTCTTGCCGATGCCTTCGCGACAGCGCTCGAGCGCTGGCCGCGCGACGGCGTGCCCGAGCGTCCTGAGGCCTGGCTCATCACCGTCGCGCGCCGGCGGCTTGCCGACCGCGCGAGACGGAGCGCGACGCCTGAACGCTTCGCAGCTCAACTCTTCGCCGCAGCCAAGTCAGCCGAAGCGCGCGCGTGGCACGATAAACCCTTCCCCGACGAGCGGCTCGAGATGCTGTTCGCCTGTGCGCATCCGGCGATCGATGCTGGGACGCGCACGCCGCTGGTCCTGCGGACGGTCCTCGGCGTAGACGCCGGTCGCATCGCCTCGGCGTTTCTCGTTGCGCCGGCGGCGATGCGCCAGCGGCTCGTTCGTGCGCGCACGAAGATCCGCGACGCGGGTATTGCGTTCGAAGTACCCGAGTCCACGCAGTTAGGCGATCGAATCGCCGTGGTGCTCGATGCGATCTATGCTGCCTTCGGCCTGTCATGGGAAGAGTCGGGGACGGGCGGCGCCGGCAGTGACCTCAACGCTGAAGCGGTATGGCTCGCCCGCGCTGTCGCCGAGTTGCTACCGCGCGAACCCGAGGCGCACGGCTTACTCGCGCTCGTGCTATTCGTCGAAGCGAGGCGCCCGGCGCGCCGCGATACGCAGGGCGCGTACGTCGCGCTCGACCAGCAAGACCCGCGGCACTGGTCGGCGCCGATGCTGCGGCAGGCTGAGGCGGCGCTCGCCGCCGCGCAATCGCCCGATCCCGGACGTTTTGCGCTCGAAGCGGTGATCCAAGCCGCGCACGTCGCGCGCCGCTCCGGTGCACCGACGGACTGGCGCACAATCGCGCTGTTATACGACCTTCTCGTCTCGCGATGCGGCGCGATCGGCGCTGCCGTATCGCGCGCCGCGGCGCACGCTCGCGCGTACGGCGATCCCGCCGGACTTGCGGCACTTAGCACGCTCGACGCGGCACGCGTCGCCCGCTATCAGCCGTATTGGGCTCTACGCGCGCACCTGACGGGCGACCCACAAGATTACGACCGCGCAATTGGATTGGCGGAGGACAGCGCAACGCGATCGTTCCTGCTCGCACGCCGCGCGCAGTGCGCCCGTCAATAAGAGTTCCAGCCGGATTCGTCCGAGTCGGTCGACGAAATCCACGACTGATACCGATGCCATCGTTGAGGCGGTTCGCGTGCTTTCGCGCATGAGATGCGAAGCTGCGCTAAAGGCATTCTATAAACGACCCCTAAAGACGACTGGTTTTGGTTCACCGTTGCCGGGTGGAGGATGGTCGGGCAGAACGTCGATCTACTTAAAACGGGTATCCGGAAATTTCTGTTGATTGACCCGAGCAGCCATGATACCCTGAAACCGGAAAAACCTGTTGGGAAAACCATACAGAGAGAAGCATTAGCTTAATTATGCTCGCCGGCCGACGCGCCGCTCGTGAACGGCGCGTCGGCGTCATGGCGAGCGACGTCGCGAATACCGAGCGACGTCGCGAACGCGCTCGGTCCGTGTCTGCAGAACTCCGGCATCGTGATGCGGTGCCTGTATTTCGCCCCATAAGCCGCTACGGTACCGCGTTCAATCGCCGTTGCGATCGTTTCTGAGAAGCGTTAGGCACGACCGGATCGAGCGTGCCCCAACTTACCGAGTCGTAGCCCACCGCAATGTCGACGAGGATCTGTCCCTTGTCATTAACGCCGACCGGATAGAGCGTGAAATTCGTGCTGGGAATCTGCAAGCTCAGGTCGTGCGTCCCCGTTACGGGATCCCAGGTAAAATAACCGCTGTTCGTAGCGCAATAGTAAAAGCCGAGAACTTCCTCTTTGTTATTCATACTAATCGGTAAGGTGTGCGCGCCCTTCGGACACGTTGGAGTCACGACCCGAATGATGGTCTTCTTACCGGATCGGATGTCGTATATAGCCGAAATATCGGCTGCGTAGACTCCAGCATCGTACAAGATTTGGTCGTTGTTGTTAAACGCAACCGTACCGGTCGAAGCGAGCTCGTAGCCGCCCGGATAGAAGTTTAACGATATCGGTAAATCGACGAGCGACTCGGGCTTGCCGAGCGTAGCGACCGCTACCTTTGCCGAAGTCGACGTCAGGGAGAAAAAATCGTACCCGAGAATTTTGTTTCGATCGTTGATGACGCAGCCGCCGAAAGGGCAAGCGGGGACGCTATAGTTTGGAAACGGCAAGAGGTAATGAATTGGCGCGGCGGCGGAAACGGGCGCCTGAAGCTGAGAAAGGTAACCCGTTCCGCTGCCGGTGAAGAGTTGCTGGCCGGCTAAATCCGTCGTTCGAACCGGCGCGAATAAAGCTGTGACGGCCGAGATGCCGTTCGTGTTTATACCTAGAATGGACGATGCTTCGTAGGCATAATAGATGGTCGGCAGCCTATTATTAACGATAAACGCATAGTTTGCAGCAGCGTAAGGGTTGCCGCCCCTTCCGCCGACTTCGAACGTGCCGTTGGACGCCGCGTCGTTTATGGCGACGGGCGCACAATCGTCGATGGGTTGTCCGCCGGCCGACGGTATCGGTAAGCGTACGAACGAACCTTGATCATAAACGAAGCAACCCGTGCTGCCCTGCCCGAAAATCTGACCCGTATTATTGAAGCCGAGCGGTGTCGAATTAGTCGTCGGCGCGCCATCCGCCACGATCGTATAAGCGGGTTGTCCGGCGGCCGTCGAACGCAACCGGCTCGAGCGTAGTCCCGGTAGATGTCCGCGTAGCCGCAACGCGGCGCTGAGGTCGCTTGTGCCGGACGGGTCGCGCGCAGGTGCGACCGTCGTGGCTTGCGCTCGAACGCAGCCGAATGCGATCGACGCGGCCGTAGCTACGATACACGCGATCTTAGCGAGCATGGCGCGCGTCCTTCGAGTTGCGAGCATGTGAAGAACCGGTCTTGGTAAGCGGGTCGAGGGTTCCCCAATGGGTTAGGCCGGCAGGTGTCTCGAGCGCTACGAGAATCTGCGCGTTATCGTTTATGCCGAGCGGCCGAATCGTATAGGTATTCGGCGGTAGGGCCGCGCTCAGGTTCTGCGTGCCGTTTTGCGGATCCCAGGTCCAGTAGAAAGCGCGCCGCGTACAGTACGACGTAAAGCCGAGCACCTCGCCCGCGTTATTTATGGATATTGGGAAATAGTTGTGGCAGCTCGTGCCGGGTACGGGTGGAATAACGGTTACGTGCCCGTCCGCGACGTTAAGTATTTTTGCGTTCACCGGCTCCCCCGCTGCGTAGAAGTCTTTCTTGAAATACAGGAGTTGATCCGCGTCATTCAATGCGATGAAGTAGATCGGCCCGTACCCCGGATCGAAATTCGGCGGTAATGCGCGGAGCGAAGACGGTACCCCCACCTGGTACAACTCCATGCCGTCGTTACTGGTACCCAGGACCGTGCCGCCGTCATTTATCGTGCAGCCTCCGAACGCACACTGGGGCGTCGGCTCGCGATCGAGCAGGTGCGTTTGGCTAATTTGTAACGGCTCGAGGCAGGAATTGGCGGCCATCGCGCAATCGGGCTGCAGTAGCGTGAGTAGTTCCGGGGGTTTCGTAACGAAAATCGGCTCTATCTTATAAGTATAACCGAAAGGAGAAAAAGAATAGCCGATAGCGGTGCCTTTAGAATTCACCCCGTAGAGCGCGGCCGGGAAGTGGTCGTAATACGGGACCAACTTTGCGTTGCCGGCCGAGTCCACATGGGATGCGAAGGCGTCCGTCTCGTCGTGATGGATATCTTGAAAGCTGCCGACAACGGTATAGCTTCCTGCCGTCGCGTCGGCGGAATTCATGCTGTAGGTGGTGCACGCCTTGACCATCAGCGACGGCGTGAGGTCGACGTACTTCGCGCCCGTCCATATGAGACAACTCGCATCGACATGGCCGACGGTCGGGTCATCCTTTGCCTTACGATCCGCCATGCCGTAAATCTGTCCGGTATTATTGAAACCGATCGGCGCCGACGATACGTATATTTGAGAGGGCGGCATGCCGACGTCGGTGATGGTGTATGCCGGGGAAGCGGCGGAAGCCGAGCGCGTCCGCACTTCGATACTCGGACGCGTGACGGGCGGAGATGCGGCATTCGCGGCCCCAAGCCCGAACATTACGATAACCGTAACGCCGACAAAATATCGTGTAAAAACGAACATGCGCCTCTTTCATCGCAGCCGCCATCTGCGTGTTATTACCGAGCGTTCGGCGTGCCGGATGCAACGAATGATAACACGCCGATACACCTCACGAACGTATAGAAAAGCTTACAATGATCGGCAGTTCGTAGTCATTGGCAGGAGCGATGGCCCATGAAACGTTTGAGTAGCGTGTAAGCGCGAACCGGAGCGGCCCTCGTTCTTGATCGATCCGACAACCGGATCGCCTACTGCCGACGCAACGCATAGCGGTACGAAGGCTTCGTCCGCATTCGGTGCCCCGACTGGCCCCGTCTCGCTCGCTGAATACCCCGCGATCGACATCGTGTCTCCCGAACGTCTGGAATACCGGAGCGGCTATATCGTCGCGCACGCCGTTGGATCCGGCAAACATGAGGACGTCAAGAAGACTCGTTGAAATCTTTGGGCCGGTGACGCGAGCGACCGGATTCAAACTATTTTCGGGTGGCGTAAAAGTCCTGTGCCCGGGAGGCGACCGCACCATCCCCGACCTTGGCGTCACCTGCGACCTGCGCGATCATGCGGCTCTCGATAATCCCGGCGGGGCTCTTATCGAGCACCCGTGGCTACGCGTCGAGATACTTTCCCCGAGCACGGCCGGCGACGATCGCGGCGAAAAGTTCGACGCGTACAAAGCCATCCCCGAACTAACCCACTACGTGTTAGTCGACAGCCGTAGGCGGCGGATGATGCTTCACGTGCGCGGAAATGACGGGCGCTTCGTCATAGACGGTCCTCTCGAATAGATCACGTTACCGACCGTTGGCGAGTTGACCTTAGAAGCCGTTTATCGCGGCACGAGTGTTCCCGCGATCGCCTCGTCACGATCCGACGTCGACAAGCCTACGCGCGATCGAGCGTAAGTTGAGGTTTCGGCTTCCTGAGTTATGTGCCGGAACGCGAATATCATCATCTTGAAGTGACGTCCCTTTGAGAGGGATTTCACGGATGGTTACGTCCGACGGATCGCTAGGAATGTCGCGCGCGTCGATACCGAAGCCCTAAAACGTATTGAGATGGCTCCACGCGCCATGCAGTAGCGAGATTAGCCGCCGAGCCACTTCTGTGCGCCGGCGACGACTTCGCTAAGACGGATTTGGAGCTCGTGTCCACGTGAGCTTCAAGGCTTACAAATCGCGTCCCAAACGCGTCCGTCTGCAAGAAGCGCCGCACGGTGATTCTGCGCTATGACTGAAGAACTTATATTCGGAAGGTGCGCCCTTGCGCTAGAAGCGGACCGTCGTCCGTCATTTAACCCGAGTTGCGCAATAACTCTTTACGCTACGACGGCCGTCGCAGGACGTAGCCGTAACCGGCGTGCCGCCGAAATGATGCACGAGCAATCGATCGCTCGTTCTTAATGACCGAATGCGAGCGTGTTCGGGCTCGGTAATCTCGAACGCGCCGGCGTCTTGCGGGAGAAGAATCAGAGCCTGCGTTGCCTTCGCTTAATTTCCAAGCGCACGTTCTTAAGAGGAGCCTACGCCTTAACGACCGAGAGCATGAACGCGGTATTGCGCCGATGGTCGCGCCTGCGATGATGCGATGCTCGAGCACATCGAACGCGTTAAGGGCAGCAGCTCTAGTCGGGACGTATGAATCAGGCAATTTCATCATCAAACGCAAAATGCGCGATCTTCCGTTTGAAGCGGAGGCTAAGCGAACGCTGGATGTGGTCATGGCGGCTGCCACTGAATAAGATTTGTGAACGTACTGCGTTGAGATCCTTTCAAACTCCGATTTAAGAAGGCTGTCACGCGGTCGTACTGAGCGTTCCCGAACGGTAATTGCTACGCTAGAAAGAAGTTGCACCGCAACGCGCCGGCGTTGAACTCGTCGATGCCGACGTGACGGTTGCGGTTGTCGTTGTTGCGCCGGAGGCTGGGCGCAGAATGCCCGCTTGAAACCCTTGTTCCGATCGACTCGTCACAGTTTGGACGATGAAGCCGCTCGACGCACCGTCGCCCTCGGTGCGTGAAACAAGCTGTTCGGCGAGCTCCTCCGGATTTTCCGCCTCAAAGCAAATTTCTCGCAGGAGGGTTTGTCGAGCGGGCTGGGGTCAGCGTCAAGGCCGTCGCTGCGGTTGAACAGGGTGCGCGTCGCGCGCCATATCGTCAAACCGTTACGCTGCTTGCCGAAGCGCTCGGGCTTGCGCTTCGCGCGCGAGACCGCACGCCGAGACAGATGCGACGGCAACAGCTTGGCAGATACTTGATCATTCATCGGCTACGGCTCCAACGGCGAGTAGCAGCAACGTTGCCAGGGCCGCGACGAGTTCGCGTCGCTCGTCCTCGGTTAAGATGGCCAGCGGGGAGTCTTCCAATATCAGATTGAGTTGAAGCCGATCCTGCAAACGCGTCCTCCTCGTCGGAAAGCGCGCCGCCTTTACCGAGAAGTCGGGCGACGACGCCGCGTAGTTCGAGCAGCGCCTCGCACGATGCGACCGGGGGCCCGACCAGCATGACTGCACACACCGACGGATCGGTCATCCAGGTTGGCAGCGCACATAAAGTGCCGTCAGGTAATTGGACCACCACGTACGTGTTTCCACGACGCCGATCCCGTTTCCGCAGCGCTAACGTTTGTCCGAATAGCGGATGCCAGCGATATGCGATTGTAACACTGATCGCTTTGTGAGCAGTATGTAAGGGGGTCGCCGGGTTGCGGGAAAACGCACTTGAGCACCAGCCTCGGGCACGCGGCGATCACCGCCGGCGAACTCGTTCACTTCACGACGGCTCGCGAACTCTTTGCGAAGTTGCGCAGCCCGACGAGCGCGAACACGCAATTCAAGCGTCTCGCGGCAACGCGCGCGAAGCTGCTCATCATCGACGAGATTGGGTACGAGCCGCTCGATCACTTAGCGCAACGCACTTCTTTCGCTTGATTTGCGAGCGCTACGAACGCGGCTCGATCGTACTGACGTCAAATAAGCGCTTCTCGGAATGGGGCGAGCTAATCGGCGACGAGACGCTCGCTGCCGCCATACTTGATCGTCTGCTACATCATGCAACGACAATCTCGATTACCGGCGAGAGTTACCGGCTCAAGGACAAGCGGCGCGCCGGCGTTTATCGCCGTCTCCAAACGAAGCGCAAAGCTACCTGCTCAGGCTTCCCTATCCCAGCAAGGCTAGCGGGGAAGTTCTCACCGGAGAAAGTGGGGAATTTCTCGCCGGAGTTGACACCCGCAGGAGTGGGAGCGATTTGCCGCAGCCGTGCCTGATAGGTTACGGCACCTGCCGTTAGTCGATGCGTACGCGACGTTGTTGTTAGATTCTGATCCCTTCACACGGGAGAACGCAGCACGGGAGTGGCGTTCCTGGGAAGATGCTCACGTCTCGCTCAATCCCCATCATAGCGCGAACCCGCGCTTCGACGACCCGGAGTTCCGACTCCGGTTCGCACGGCTGGTCACGCACTACTGGAGTCATGCTGGTTTCCTGGCGGAGAACCAACTGATTCGCGACGCAGCAATATTAAATGGCATACCCGCCGTTCTCATCCACGGACGTTACGACGTCAGCAGCCCTCTCGAGACCGCCTGGCACCTGTCAAGATTTGGCTCACAAGCCAGCTCTGCGTGATCAACGACGCCGGCCACGGGAGCGGCGAAACCTTTCCTCAACGCTATAGTCAACGCGTTGAACCAGTTTACATCGAAGTAATGGTGCAGTGTCAATGCGGATTCATAGCACCTCGTCCAGCCAGCTTTACGTCGTGCATTGATTCTCGGAATGGGTCGACGGTGTTTAACAAGCCGGGGGTGAACCTTTTTCTCAACTTCGATTCGGGCCGGTTAAGAAACCCGGGCAAGTGCAGTTCGGCGATCGACACCCTTTGCGGGAAACGATCTTATTGCGACCCGCGATCAAGTAAGCGAAGACGTTCGCGCCAGGGATGCTCTGGGAACGGAACTTCGAGAGCATCGTCGAGCCAAACGCGCTGAGGTGCAGTCAAGTGTGGTAGTACTGCGCTGAAGTCACACTCGTCTTCGAGGCGAGGCTCCTGTGCCTTGTAGAACAGCTGAACTTCGGGTGCAAGAACCGGGAAGGAATCCGGCGTGAGCCAACCCAGAGACGTAATTGGTCGACTTACAGCTGGACTTCGCCGTGAAACCCAGTCATCTCCACGGGCTTCATCGAGCAATATTTCAAGCGCCCATGGGGAATTGGCCCGACGGCGGCACCATAGGCTGTTGATCGGCGCATCGAAAGTCTCATCATCTCGCCAAGGCCGGAGCGCGCCGCTAGGCTCCGCAGCGCAGACGTCCCAGCCCTTCATGACACCGCGTATACGTTGCTGATCACGACGCAAAATCAGCACGTCAATATCACGATGCTCGCGGAATGATGTTCCGACTGCAAGCTCGATCGCGAGACCGCCAGCGATCCACAAAGGCCCACCGAAATCGGCGAAGAGCAATTGCAGTTCAGGCAGCGTCAGCGGTTCCCACTTTGCGAACACCGGTCGATTTTTTCGATCTGCGCCACGGAAATCCGGCAATGAGATCATCCAAGCACCAAGCCCACGCGCCACGCTGCCCTTCGAGGTCGAAGTGATCGTAGCGAGCGCGTCAATCAGCGAATGTCGTCGACCCAACCGGGCACGTCGCCGGAATCATGAGAACGAGCGACATCGCGTCTGGACGGGACTTCGGCAAACCACGCCGTCGGCGCCAGCTCACTCGCTGGAAAAGGCACGCATTTAAACGCGCAGGTAGTTGATTTGAGCGCGCAGTTCGTCCATTTATGCTCACAAAGCGATTTGTATCTCAGAGCCAGTAACTGAAACTAAAAAACTGACGCTCTGCTTCGCGCTTCCGGAATCGACGCCAAGGTGCGCGAGGGAGTTATCTTTCGCGTCGCGGCGCTTGACGGCAGCGCTTACGAACCGATGCAGCACCTCGGAGAGGCGTCGAAGGTGGGATGGAGTGATGGTGAGATCCTCGAAATCGAGGCGGGCGGGTGTGCCGGCCGGCTTCGCGCCGATCATGGCGTTCGTGAACGAATGTGTAGCGAGAGCGGACGTACCCCAAACGATCTCTACCGGAGTCAGGGCCGTGCTCTGGGACCGCGATATCGCTACGGTAATTCTATGATCGGTCACTCCATGATGGTCGCGCGCTTCACGGGAGTCCTCGAGATCGAGCTCGACGCTAAGCCCGACAGCCAGCTGGACCTCGGAGCACAGTCAGCTTAGTCGGCCGCGGCCTTCGTCCCAGATGTCGTTCGCGACGATGCCGTCGAACCAACGCTTCCATCATCGGCACCAAAGCGCAAATCTATCGTACAGAAAGGCCGTTTACAAATGACCGCCCAGGGCTGTGCGCCGATTTGGCCCATCAATTCTATTCGATCGAGTCTCGCGGGAGCGCGCCGGTTGTCCTCGTTCATCCTGTCGGTCTTGCATTGAGCTACTGCAGCTCGCAAATCGAAGCGCTTCGAGAGAACTACGACGTCGTCGCGTTCGACTTGCAAGGTCACGGTCGAACGCCGGGCGAGCGAAACGATTGGACGCTGGAATTGCTGCCGGCAGCTTGGCCCAGGTCATCCGCGCAGTGGCGGCCGATCCGGCGCTACGTACCTCGCGAGCATCATGTCTTGTCTCCGAGCGCGGCGCGCAAGCGGTCTAGACTCAAATTGTCTGGAACTTGGACGACGATCGAGTGACCGGCGTCTCCCAGTAACGGCAACGAGAGCGCTTCGTACACGAATTCGCCGACGGCGGGAGAGACGATTCGCGTGCGATGCGATCCGAACGGCGCAGCTACGTCATAGGTGTCCCAAGCGGCGGCGAAGATGGGATCTTCACGAAGATCCGTGTGGAGCGCGCGGTATACCGGGTCGTCCACAAGCCGCCCCGCTCCAGCGCGCACCATCGCGACGAGCCGGCGCGCAAATTTTGGGAAGTCTTCACCGTGAAGAGCCCGCATGCGAGCGTCGGCGAAGGTGCGCCGAACGATGTTGAAGGGCTCGCTGCCGGGCGGCTCGATGTCCCAAACGAGCGTCATCGCCCGGTTCCAAACGAGCACCGTCCACTGCGCCGTGCAAATATAAGCGGGCGCCCACTCGATGGCGGCAAACGCACCGAGCGCCAGCGGTGCGACACGATCGTCCGGAGTTTCGTCCATGCTAGGATCGGCGAGATTATGAAGGTAGCCGGTTTCATCGGCGGTCAGTAATAGCGCGCGAGCGATTGCATCGAGCGTTACGGCTGAAACTCCGTCGGCCTTGCCGTTTTCGAGCATCGTGTACCACCTGACGCCGACGCCGGCGAGTACCGCGACTTCTTCGCGCCGCAAGCCTGACACGCGGCGATGGCCGGAGCCCGGCACCAATCCGACGTCTTGCGGACGCACGCGCGCTCGCCGGTTACGTAAAAACAAACCGAGCTCGCGTCGGCGTTCGGCGTTGACTGAATCTTCGGTCACACTCTTCTCATGGGCCGAACGGTTGCTGCGGATGCATGTTCGGGTCTCCTCGCGGGCGTCCGACCTTAGTTTCGATGCAGCGGCTCAGGCATGAACTCCTAGTGCTACCATCGCGCCGGGGCTGTTTGGCGATCGCGCGCTCCGGTATCGTGCGGTCAATGAGACGACACGATGTTGAGTGGGGATCATGAGTCAATCACGAACGCAATTACCGAAAATCTACGCCGTCGGTGACGCGACGGTCACGAAAATATCCGAACAAGTCCTGGACGCCGTAGCGCCCGCGTGGCTCTACCCCGATTGGGATCCGCGCGAAATCGAGAAGAACGTGGACTGGCTCGTACCCGGGAATATGGACCGCGAGCGCACGAAATTCATCATCAGCGTGCATGCATGGCTCGTGCGATTGAACGGTAAAGTCATTCTCGTCGACAACGGGTCCGGCGACGACAAAGAGCGGCCCGGCAATCCCGTCTTTCATCAGCGGCACACGCCGTATCTCGAGAATCTCGCCGCCGCCGGCGTGCGGGCGCAAGACGTCGATTTCGTGCTCAATACGCATCTGCACGTCGACCATTGCGGGTGGAACACGCAGCTCATTGACGGCGAATGGGTGCCGACGTTCCCGAACGCGCGCTACGTGTTCGCGAAGTCCGAGCTCGAGTACTATGCGAGCGCCGAAAGCCACAACGACGTCAATGTCCCGAGCCTCGGCGTATACGAGGACAGCGTCGCGCCGATCGTGCGAGCGGGGCTCGCGTATCAGATCGGCGCGGAGGGCGGCGAAGTGCTTGAGGGACTTACGATGATACCGACGCCCGGCCACAGCATCGGTCACATGTCGATCGGCCTGAAATCGAGTGGAGAAGAGGCGCTTTTCGCCGGCGACCTCATGCACCATCCGATGCAGGTGTACCGCCCCGAGTGGAATTCGATTTTCTGCGAATGGCAAGATCAAGCACGCACGGCGCGCCGGTGGGCGCTCGACTACGTCGCGGAACGCCGGCTGATGCTCTTCAGCACGCATTTCGCTGAAACGTCCGTCGGCCACGTCTTGCGTCATGGCGACCGCTACGCCTGGAGTTACGTATAGTATGCCGCAAGTCACGGAAAGCGTGCGCCGGATCGACGGCGTCGAGCTCATCGCTGAAGAAAGCCGTATCCCGAGCGGAACGGAGGGCATCGAGCTGTTCGTCCGCAGCCGGCGACCGGCGTCTCTCTCGCAGTATTCCGCCGAGAAAACGATCGTGATGGTACACGGAGCGACTTTCTCGTCGGGTAGCCTTTACGACGTACCGCTTGGGGGCTATTCCTTTCTCGACTACCTCGCCGCGGGCGGCTACGACGTTCACGCGGTGGACGTGCGCGGATTTGGGCGGTCGTCGCGTCCACAGCAACTGCACGAACCGGCCAATTCGGACCGTCCGGTCGTCGACACCGAGATGGGTTTGCGCGACCTCGCGACCGCGGTCGACTTTATCCGCGATGTACGCCGACTATCCAAACTTAACGTCTTCGCGATGTCGTGGGGCGGGTCGGTTGCAGGCGCGTACACGAGCCGCAACAACGCGAAGGTGCATAAGCTCGCACTTCTGGCTCCGCAGTGGGTGAGCACCGAGCCGATCCCACTCGATCCGGGCGGACCGCTAAGCTCCTACCGCCTCGTTCCTGTCCTCGAGGTAAAAACCCGATGGTTGCAGGCCGCACCCGAGTTCGGTCGCGCGAGTCTTATTCCGCAAGGCTGGTTCGAACAGTGGGCGCAGACGACGCTGGCGGAAGATCCGTGGAGTGCAGACCGGACGCCGGGGCAAATTCGCGCTACCATGGGCCCGGTTCAGGACCTCCGCGCTTACTGGGCGATCGGCCGCAAGTTTTACGAGCCCTCCGCAATCGCTGTCCCCACGCTGCTCGTGCACGGCGAATGGGATTTCGACGTTCCGATCAAACTCGCGTTCGAGTACTTTCAGGAGCTTACGAGCGCGCCGTACCGGCGTTGGGTCGAGATTGGAGAGGCGACGCATTTCGCGCTCCTCGAGAAGAACCGCCTTCAGGCGTTTCGTGCGATCCGCAGCTTCTTCGACGAAACATTCACGCCGGAGGCGTAACGACGCCCGGTGCTGCCAATTGCAAGTCCGTGCTATCTGACGAATAATTTCCCGGCACCGCATCCTGGCGTAAGGTGACGGCGGTCTCCGCAGGCGATCATGTTTGTGCGGGACGCAACCGCTCGCCGCTACGTGGCCCGACGTAGTGCCGGCCGCGGACGACGGTTCGGCCACGTTGCATTACCCACGTTATTCCTCTGGGTGGACGTACGGGGTCACGATAATCGAGATCGTCGCTCACCGTCGCGGCATCGAAAGCGACCAGATCGGCGACCTTTCCCGGCGCGAGCGTACCGCGGTCCGAGAGTCGGAAAATGTGGGCGGCGAGGCCGGTCATTTTATTGACCGCGGATTCCAGAGAGAGTGCGCCGCGCTCGCGAGCGTAGGTCCCGAGGACGCGCGGGAACGTGCCGAAGAGGCGCGGGTGCGGCTTGCCGCCGGCTCGGGCAAAAGCTCCATCAGAACCGATCGCCGTGTGCGGGTCGGTTAGCACGCGTTCGACGTCGTCCTCGTTCATGAGAAAGATCGTCATCGTCACATCAAGCTGTTCCTCGACGAGAACGTGAACGAGCGCCCGCAAAGGATCGATGCCGCACTCGCGGCCGACTTCGTTAACGGTCATGCCTTGGAAGCGTCCGCTCGCGGTCGTCGCAATGAGGATGCCGTCGTAACCCGCCGCTGCGATCAGGTTCTCGAACCCGGGCGTTCCATGCTCGATGAGCGCTGCAAGGCGGGACAATTCGTGCTCGTCGCGCAGCCGCGCCAACGTCGCTGCGGCGCCGCCGGCATGAAACTGGGGCGGAAGTACGGCGCTCAGGTGCGTGCTACCGGCGACGTACGGATACACGTCTTGATAGACGTCGATGCCTCGCGCTCGAGCGGCGGCGATTAACGCAAGCGAGTCGCGAGTCTTCCCCCAGTTGGAACGTCCGGCGGCTTTATGGTGAGATAGTTGCACTCGTACTCCGGCGCTCTCGCCGATCAGCAGCGCTTCGGCGACCGCGTCCAGCAGGCCGCCCGTCTCGCTACGCAGGTGCGACGCGTAAAGCGTATGGGGTCGCAACCGCTGGGCGAGCGAAACGAGTTCCGGCGTTGCGCAAAACATTCCCGGCGGGTAGATGAGTCCGCTCGAAAGCCCGAACGCGCCGGCATCGAGCGCCTCTTCGAGCATCGCGCACATGTGTCCGAGCTCGTCGCGCGTCGGGTCACGCGCGTCCATGCCGAGCGCGGCGATCCGCAAGGTGCCGTGGCCGACGAGCGGTGCATAATTCGTAACGTATCCACGGCGATCCGAGGCCGTGAGATATTCCGCAAGCGAACCGTCGTTTGCGTTCAGCGCGGAAAGGCGCGGTTCGAAAGTCGTAGCTAGGAAATTGCGCCGTTCGGCGGTCGTCGGCGCTAGGCTGAAGCCGCAGTTGCCGACGACTTCCGTGGTGACGCCCTGCAGAATTTTGCTCGTATCGTCGTCGCGCAAGAACGGAGCGAAGTCGGCATGCGAGTGGACGTCGATAAATCCTGGGGCAATCGTCGCTCCCGCAGCGCTGATGACGTTCCATCCGGTATGAAGGTCGGAGTGCGGGCGAACGCTTTCGATCGTTCCATCGATGATAAAGATGTCGCGCGGCTCGGAAGGTGCTCCTGTGCCGTCGATAACGGTCCCGCCGGCCACAACGAACTTCACGGGTCGAGCCGCCAATCCGCGACGTTCCAAGTCGGCAACACAGCGGAAGTGCTGAAGCCATGCAAACGCCGCGGGTACACGTTGACGGCGTCGACTTGATAGAGCGCAACGAAGGGCAGCTCGGCCGCAACACGGCGCTGAACTATCTTGGCATAGCGCCGCCGGACCGCCGGATCGTAGATGCTTAGACCGGCAGCCTGCGCCTCCTCGATCGCTGCGTCGCAGAAACGCTGCACGTTTAAGCCGCGCGGCGGAATTTCGCTGCAGCCGAGATACCAGTGCGTATCGGGATCGCTCGAAGTGAACGGCTCGAAGAACGCGAGCGAGAACTTCCCGCCGAAGAGCGGGCCGCCGGCTACCGCGGGCGCGCGGAAGAGCGCCGGCGTGTAGGAGCGCAACGTCAGCGCGACGCCGGCGTCCCGCAATTCTTGCTGCAAGTCGACGGCAATGGCGTTCGCGAAGCCGGTGCCGCTCGGGAATGCGAGCTGGAGGACGAGCGGGCGCCCGTTCTTGTGCAGTATGTTGTCGGGCCCGCGGCGCCAACCCGCCGCCGTGAAGGCCCGTGCGGCGGCGAGCGGATCGTAACGCGGCGGCGCGATCGTCGGATCGTACGTCCACGAGAAAAGACCGCGGCCGGCATCTTGCGCCGTTTGCGCCCCTTTCGTGGCGTTGTGAACCAAGCGCGGAATGTCGATCGACGCGATTAACGCGCGCCGTACGCGCGCATCCGCCACCTCGGGCGCCTGTGTGTTGAAAAGGAGATCGCCGAAGCCGTGTTCGCGCACGCGCGCGATGCGGCTTGCAGACAGGCGTTCGTAGCTCGTGAGGAACGCCGGGTCCGCAAAGAAAGCCGCGTCGATTTCACCGGTACGCAATTGATTGAGCATCGCAGCCGAGTCGGGAACGAACTTCAGGTCGATTTCGGCGATGTGTGGCGTACCGCCGAAATAGGTTGCGTTACGCACCAAACGCAGACGGTCGCCGCGCGCCCACGCGACGACCCGGAAGGGACCCGATCCGATCGGCGCGGCGTTGAACGGTACCGCGTTAAGATCGCGGTAACGCGCGAGTACGTGTTTGGGCAGCACGAAAAAATTTTGATCGGGTCCCATAAAGACCGACAAGATCGGCGCGTAACGACGCAGCAGGTGCACCCGCACGAGTCCGGCGCCGACGGCCTCAACGTTGCGGATTGCTTCGTAGCCGAAGCGGGACGGAACGTTGTTCGCTGGATTAACGATCGCCGCATAGGTGAAGGCGACATCGGCCGCCGTCAGCGGTACGCCGTCTTGCCAGCGCACGCCCGAACGCAGGCGGTAGGTGATCGTCAGGCCGTCGCGCGAGATACCCCCATTGCGAACCGACGGGAGGCTCGTTGCCAACTGCGGACGCAGCCGGCCCTGTCCATCGACGGTCACCAGACCTGAATAGATCAGCGGCGCGATTACGGCCGTCGTCGGGCCCAGCGTGAAAAGCGGGTTGAGGGAATTCGGCTCTTGCGCTAGCGCGACGACCAGTCTCGTACCAGCCGAACCGGCCGGTTCGCGGCTGCAGCCGGCTGCGCCGGCGGTAAGTAGCAGTGCCGATAGCGCCGCGACGTTGACGTACGAGGCGTGCGGGAACGGTAGTACGCCGCGCTCTACGAAATTGCGTACGTTGAACGAAATGTCGCCCAGTTCGAACACCGTTCCTCCGCTTTTCGAAAGGAGTCGGAGCTACCTGCGCGAAGCGCCGCAGATGAATTTTCGCACACTGTGCGAAAATTCGCATATCATTTGGCGCTTCTGTGCTTGGAGACGGTCAATGATACTCGCGTTCCGTTTGAGGTTTTGGCGGGTGGCCGCGTTAGCAACGACGCTTGCAGGGCTGTGTCTCGGTGGCGATGATCGGCCTGCGTTTGCTCAGGCCGCGTCAACTCCGAGCGGAACGGTAGCCGGCAATGTGAGGACGGCCGATGGCGCCCCCGTTCGCGGTGCCGGCGTGACGCTGGCCGGCCCGGGCCGCCTGTCGACATCGACCGACGCCGGCGGATCGTTTCGCTTTACGAGCGTGGCTCCCGGCGTCTACGTTCTCACAATCACGAAGGCGGGGTTCGACGATACGCGTCAAGAGGACGTCGCCGTCGTTAGCGGTTCGACCGCAACGATCAACGCGCAGCTCGTCGCAGCATCGTTCTCGTCGCTGCGTCAAATCGGACGTGTTTCGACCAACGTGCCGGGCCGCGCCGTAATCAACACCAGCACGAGCGCCCTTGAAGTGCTGCCGAATCAGATCTTCGTCGACCAGGGAGAGCAACAGGTCACGAAAATCCTCAACGAAACGCCGGGCATCGTCGCATCTCACAGTAGTCTCGCCAATGGTGCGGACCAAGCGTCCATTGTGATACCGCAGATCCGCGGCGCGTTGCCATACGAAACGGAGACGCTCGTCGACGGCCATCCGGTCTCGGTCGGTTCAAACGGTTATTTCGCGCCGTTATATCTTAATCCGGCGCTGCTGCAAAACATCGAGATCGCCAAGGGTCCGGGGGTCCTGGGAACCGACATCAATTATGCGATCGGCGGCAGCGTGAACTATCGCACGCTCGAGCCGACGCGGACCTTTCACGCCGCAGTCGATCTCGGCTTCGACAACTATGGCGGCACCTCGCCGAACGTGCGTATAACGGGTTCGACGCCCACGCACCTCATCGACTACGCGTTCGCATATGCGCTCGACGGTACGCCCGGGCCGCTGCACAACTACTCGGTCGCGGGTTCCCAGGTGCCGCTCGTCTACGGGGGCGCGAGTCTCAACCCGAACGGCACGGGGCCCTGGTTCGTCAACGGACGGGGATATGCGGGTATCCCGGAAGGTCAGGGGCCCTCGAAGACGCCTCAATACGCCGGCCTTCCGGGCCAAGCGTATTTCTCCCAGCCCTTGTACGTCTGTTGCTCCACCGTGAACACGCAGTACTTGAGCCGCGCCGAACTCGCGAAACTGCGCTTCAACTTCTCGCAGCAAACGGCGTTGACGGTTAGCTACCTCGGCGCTCAAAGTTCGAGCGATCAGGCGGGGGCGCAAGCGACCTCCGTGACACCGTTACCGCCGGGGATCAACTTCTCAAGTTTTGCGCCACCACCCGGGTATACGGGCTCGCTGCCTGCGGGTACCGGTATTCCGTTCGATCTCATCGCGTATGTGCCCGTTTTCAACTCGATTCAGCAGAGCCTGTTGCAAAGCGAACTGCGCAGTGCGCTCGGGAAGACGACCATTCTCGCGCGCTATTACGCGGGGACGGCGAACCAGTTCCAGTTCAACTATGCTCACCCGACGAGCGAAGCGTTTTCCGGGAACGCCTGGGGCGGTGTCCCGCTGTGCGCAACCGGCGTCGCCTTTAACTTCGTAAAGAGCGCGTGCGCCGACGGCGCTGCGCCTACGCCGGCCTTTTTCAACGGGCAACCGACGTCGTTCACTTCCGGACCCGCCCAGGTGACCTCATTGACGCAGGATCACCTGCGTGGATATTCGCTCGAAGTCGACGAGCCGATTTCAAATAATCTCGTTACGCTGGCGTTCGATCGTTCGCACCACGACTCGCTTTACGACGTTTATAATCCTCTACAAGGCGTCGTCGGCTTCCAATTGGCGCCGGGCTCCGGGCAGCAGTTCACGACGGTGCTCGCTCGCGGTCAACTTGCGGTGACGCCGCGCCTAAGCGCGACGATTAGTAACTATGCCATCCAATACGCCAGCCACTATACAGGCGATGGTGGCGCGACGTACCACGACTCCACTCACGCCTTTGACGCACCGCGTCTCGCACTTTCATGGCGTCCGAACGCTGATGTCGCGTGGCGCTTTGCGCTCGGCTCTTCGATTGCGCCACCCTATATCAGTTTGATTTCGGCGCCGGCGCAGATCCCGCAGCCGAATTCGGTGCCCACCACGTACTTTAATCTCAATACGAATAACGGTAACATCAAGCCGGAGACGGCGTTCGGATACGATCTTGGATTCGACAAGCGCATCATGCGCAGCATCTCGCTTTCGACGGACGTGTACTTGACGAACCTGCACGACATGTTCTTGCCCTCGACGTTCCAACAAGGAACGTACGCGAGCAGTGCGAGTGGGGGCAAACAGCTCCCGCTCTTCATAAACCAAACCCAAAACCTCGCCTTTGCGCGCTACGAAGGCTTCGAACTCGCTCTTCAAAACGCGCCGCTCACCGGCGTTGGTTTCAAGCTCCAAGGTGCGTTGCAACGCGGCTATCCGTACGATCTTCCGGCGGGATTCTATAGCACGGCTGCGGGGCCATACACAACCAACCTCGGCGTCATTTCAGGGGCGAACTTTCAACCGAGCGGCCTTGGCTACAACGGAGTCGTCAATGGAGTCGTCGGACGCGTCCCGTACAGCACTGGCTACGGCGAATTTAATTTCCGCACGCTGCACGGATTGTATGCCAATCTCGGCCTCACTTACTACGGTCCGAACAACAGTTACAACCGTCCGGCGTTCGGCGTCGTTTCTGCCGCGGTTCGCTTGCCGGTCGCTCCGGATATCGCACTGCAGCTCTCCGGCGACAATTTAACCGGCGCTTACGACCAAGGCTATTTCGGCTATTTCGATGGCGTAGCGGTTCCGCTCGTCAACGGCGCCCATGGTGCTAAGACGGGCTACGTCGGCGCCACCGATGGGGGGAACTACGGCCCCGAGACGCTACGGGCGTCGCTTCAGCTAAAGTTCTGATAAATTCTGAAAAGAAAGATCCGTTGAGTATGGGTGCCGGATCGTCGATAACTGCTCCGCGCCGTTACGCTATCCTCACCGAGGGATTGCTGGCGAGCGCGTACGGAAAAACGGCGCACGGAGTGCTGCGCTTTCGCGCCGCCGAGGTCGTCGTCGTCGTCGATTCCACGCTTGCCGGACGCCGGGTCAACGACGTTCTTCCCGCACTCGCGAGCGACGCGCCGATCGTAGCTACCATCGACGAAGCACTGACGTACCGGCCGACTTCGCTCCTGGTCGGAGTCGCAACGGACGGGGGCAGAATGCCGCCCGCACTCCGGGCGCCGGTCGTAGCGGCTGCGCGGGCCGGTCTTGAAATCGTAAGCGGCTTACACCAATTGCTCGTCGACGACCCCGACATCGTAACGGCGGCGAGGCTCTCGGGCGCACGACTCTGGGACGTGCGCGTCCCGCCTGCGGACATTCCTCTCTTTTCCGGTGCAGCCTACGATGTAGCGGCCGACGTCGTTCTGGCCGTGGGCAGCGACTGCGCAGTCGGTAAGATGACCGCGATGCTGGAGGTCGAGCGTGCGGCCCGTGCTGCCGGCGTGCGGGCGGAGTTCCTCGCCACCGGGCAAACCGGCATCGTGATCGCCGGCGGCGGCTGTCCGATCGACCGCGTTATCTCCGACTTTGTCACCGGCGCTGCCGAACAACTCTTGCTCGGCGCGCGCAGCGACTCCGATGTGCTCCTAGTCGAAGGGCAGGGCGCGATCTTGCATCCCGCGTATGCGCCGGTCACGTTCGGCCTTTTGTACGGCAGTGCTCCCGATGCTTTAGTGCTGTGCCATCGGCCGCGGACGACGCAGATCGCCGGCTTTACGACGCCGATCCCGCACTTGCCCGAACTCGTACGCTTGCATGAAACGATCGTCGTGCACGTGAAGCCGGCGCGCGTGGTTGCGATCGTCCTCGATACGTCCGCCTTCGACGAAGAGAGCGCTGCTGCCGTGCTCGAAGCGACAGAGCGCCAGACGGGTTTACCGACCGCCGATCCCGTGCGTAGCGGAGGCGCCACGATTTGGAGTGCGATAGCGCAGGCGTTGAAGAAGACCGACAAAGAGGCTCGGCGGCGTGCGGCACGGCCGAGGAATCCGGCGTGATCGCGCTCGATGTGCGCGAATGCGTGATGCCGCTCGCGCAGCCGTTCCGAGTCGCAAGTTTCACGTTGACCGCGGCGCAGACCGTCGTCGCGCGGCTTGCTTGGAACGACCACGTTGGATACGGCGAGTCCGCGCCGCTCGAACGCTACGGCGACTCGGTCGGTGCGATCATGGCGTTCTTTCAATCGTACGCTTTGCCGGCGGCCGCAGGACCGTTCAGCGCAGCGCGCATCTTAGCGAACGTTCCGCGCGCCGCTCGGTGCGCTCTCGACATAGCGCTTTACGATTTGCGCGGAAAAGTTTTGAACGCGTCGGTCAGTGAGTTGCTCGGACTCGAAGGGCTCGATCGTCCGCCGACATCATTGACCGTTCCAATCGAAGACGATATTGATGCCGTGCTCGCACGTGTCAGATCGTTGCGCGACGCGCCCGTCCTTAAAGTCAAGGTAGGCGGTGTGGGTTCGGACGACGTCGCGTTGATCGAAGCAATTCGATCGGTTTACACGGGCGCGATCCGGCTCGATGCGAACGAAGGCTGGGACGCCCGGCAGACGGTCACGATACTGCGCGAATTGGAGCGCTTCGATATCGAGTTCTGCGAGCAACCGATTCCAGCCGGGCGTCCCGATCAATTAAAGTGGATCAGCGAACGCTCGCCGATTCCCATCATGGCTGACGAGGACGCGGTAGAAGCAACGCAGCTTGGGCCACTCTTCGGGAACGTCTACGCGGTTAACGTGAAGCTGGCCAAGTGTGGCGGTCTAGGAGGAGCCTACGACATGATCGCCGCCGCCCGCGCGCTCGGCTTCAAAATCATGATCGGCTGCATGGCTGAAAGCAGCATCCTCGCGACTGCCGCCGCCCACCTCGGCCCGCTCGTGGATTGGCTCGACATCGACGGGCCGACCTTTCTCGCGCGCGATCCGTTCGTCGGCGTGCAATACGATGGGGGACGTCTGATCATGCCGCGAGGTCCCGGCCTCGGCGTGCAGCCGCGCGAACGGTCGGAGACACGGTGAATATCGCATGCGACGCCGAACTTGGAAGTTGCCGTCATCTCGTTCAAACCCCGTTACGCCTGTCGCAACGAACTCACGCACGAGGGAGTCGACATTCTCTACGTGACCTCCGGGGAAGTCGTGCTGCGCGTCGACGAGGTGGACTAACCGATGTATGCCGGCGACTGTGCCGTCTATGCCGGCTTCGCGCATACGGTGCGCAACGATTCCGCACGGGCCGCTACGGCGATCGGATCGACTACGGCACGCATGTAATAGTCAGGAGTAAAGCGCACCGATGATACGCCGTTTCGCTATGGCGCTATTAGCGCTTGCCTTCGCGTTCGCCGGCGTCCGAGGCCAGGTTTTCGCCGATTCACCGCCGGCGTTTTTTTCGCCCGCATTCGACGCCTATGTTGCGAAGGTGATGAAGGACTGGCACGTGCCGGGCGTTTCGATCGCGATCGTCGAGGATGGGCACACGTATACGAAAGGTTACGGCGTGCGGACCCTGGGAGATCCCGCGCCGGTCGACGCGCAAACGCTCTTCGCAATCGGGTCGAGTTCCAAAGCGTTCACCGTTGCGGGGCTTGGGATGCTCGTCGACGAGAAGAAAATCGCGTGGGACGATCGCATCACGAAAGAACTGCCATGGTTCGAGATGTACGACCCATACGTTACGCGTGAGATTACGATTCGAGACGCCCTCACGCACCGTAGCGGCCTCTTGCGCGGCGATGCTCTATGGTATGGCTCGGACCTCAAGCGCGATGAAATCGTGCGCAGAATTCGTTACATTAAACCGGCTTGGAGCTTTCGCAGTAAGTTCGAGTACAACAATCTCATGCTGCTCACGGCGGGTGAGATTATTCCCGCCGTCACGGGGCAAAACTGGGATGATTTCGTTCGGCAGAGACTGTTCGTGCCGCTCGGCATGACTTCCAGCAACACGACGATTCGGGCGCTCGTTGGTCAAGCCGACGTGGCAAGACCACACCAGTCGATTGATGGGAAATTGCGGGTGATCCCGTATCGTAATATCGACAATATCGCTCCGGCCGGCGCCATCAACTCGAACGCCGCCGACATGGCGCATTGGATGTCGATGTTGCTGGACGGTGGTACCTGCGGCGGGCGGCGCTTGTTGCAACAGAGCACCGTCGCCCAGATGTTCACGCCACAAACGATCATGCCGCTGGAATTTCCATGGACACTGTATGCGCCGGCGTCACATTTTCTGGATTATGGTTTGGGCTGGTTGTTATTCGACTACCGCGGCCAGAAAGCGGTCCAGCATGCGGGCAATATCGACGGTATGAGCGCGCTCGTGTCGATGCTTCCCGAGCGTCGGCTCGGCGTAACGGTCCTCACCAACGCGGACGGTGATTTTCTCGGCAACGCCGTGATGTATCGCGTCTTTGACGACGTGCTCGGCGGCGCGCAGAGCGATCAGGGCGCGACGATCCTGAACATCTATCACACCGAGTTCGAAAAGGGCATGCAGGCGAAGAAAAAACGCGACGCACAGCGCGTCACCGGAACGCGTCCGTCGCTCGCCCTCGATCGTTACGCCGGGATCTATCGTAACGATCTTTACGGAGACGCGGTCGTCACGCGAGCCGGTAAAGATGTGCGTTTTCATCTTCTTGGAATGACTGGCAAGCTCGAGCACTGGAACTTCGATACGTTTCGCTTGCTCTCCAACAATCCGGTTGACGCGAAGCCGCTCCTCACGTTCGCCCTCGGTCCGCACGGCGACGTTGCGAGCCTGAGCATCGAGGACGATCCGAGTATGGTCTTCCCGCGCGTCGACGTTGAACCGTGAGGAGCCGATGAACCAACATGTCTATCGCAACTTACGGTTGCGGACTAGCGGCCGCTTAAGAGGTCTGTTATGAGACGATTGGACATCTCGATGCGGCGAATGGCCGTCGCATTCATGCTCGTTGCGGCGATTGGCCCGGGCGCCGCAACGCGGAGCGAGGCGACCACGCAGGGCGGTCTAACGGCGACGCAAAGTGCCGCCATCGATGCGATAGGGCGACTGTCGGTCGCGGGAACGGCCAGTCCCGGCATCACGATCGCGATAGTTCGCGACGGCTCCATCGTCTACGCGAAAGGCTTCGGTTACCGGAACGTCGAGGACGGCATCCGGGCCGCGGGCGACACGCGCTATCCGATCGGCTCTAACACGAAGCAATTCACGGCGGCCGCGATCTTGTTGTTACAGGACGGTGGGAAGCTCAACATCGACGATCGGCTCTCCAAATATCTTCCCGAGATTCCGCATGCCCGTGAAGTCCGGATTCGCAATCTGCTCAACCATTCGGGCGGCTACGCCGAATACACCGAAATCGGGGCGTTCGACGAGCTCGGGAATCGGCCGGCCACGCTCGCTAACGTAGTGGGCACCGTCGACACCCGGCCGTTAGCCTTCGTTCCCGGCACGAATCGCCAGTATTCGAATACCGGTTTCCAACTGCTTGCGATGGTGATCGAACGGGTCTCGGGCACGTCGTTCCAAAATTTCTTGCAGCGCCGGATATTCAAGCCGCTCGGCATGACCTCAACCTACGTGCGCGACTCCGATGACACCCGTCCAAATGTCGCTACCGAATACGAATCGTACTCACTCGGCCCCTGGGAGCATGCCCTCCATATCGACTACACGTGGTTTCTCGGTCCGGGGGCGATCGTCAGCAACGCGCAAGACCTCGCGAAGTGGAACGCGGCCCTCGACGGCGGAAAGCTGCTGTCGAAACACTCGCTGCGGGAAATGATGACGCCGGTAAAAATCGGTACTGCGTTTCCCGACTACGGCTTCGCGATCATCATCTCAAAGCTGCCGAACGGACATCGGATGATCTCTCATGGCGGCAACACGACGGGCGCCGCCACGCAGGACGCACGCTTCCCCGACGATCACCTGGCGGTCGTGGTGCTCGCGAACAGTGGCACGTTCAACTATGATAGCGCCGTAAGCGCCATCTATTCGGTGCTCGTTCCTCCGGCGCGCTCGAGCACGGCGCCGGCCGCGCACGCGCCTGTCCCTGCGAAGCCGGTGCCCGGGGCGAATCCAGCCGTAACCGCCGCGGCGGAACGCTGGCTCGATGAGGCGGTCGCCGGCCACGTCGATCTCGCCCGTATGCGCGCCGATGCGCGCGCGCGCCTCCAACCGGCGCACCTAGCTGCGCTCCGTGCGCTCGCGGCGCTCGGCCCGCGAACCTACAAGCTTTTGAACGTCGATCGCCGGCCGCCGTCCACCGGTTATGAGTTTCTGGTCCACACATCGAAAAGGTCGCTGGTCTACGTCTACGGGCGGGACGACAACGGACTGGTCTCCGGTGCCGGCGTCATCGCAGTCGTCGACTACACGCCGCGCGGCGCGCCTTCGCCGCCGCCCGGGGCCTCGCCGCAGCCGGTCGCCGCTCCGCCCAAGCCGTAGGAGGTCACCTTTGGCGCGATCGTTGAGCCAAGGGCGGCGGCGGCAGCGGCCCCCGTCACGGGCGCGACGCGACCTCGCAAACCGAGTTTCACTTAGCTTTTTGCGACCGCGGCAATGAACGCGATCTCGGGTTCTGTCGCGTTAAGGGCGCCCGAGCGAAGCAGGCGGCACAGTTTCGCCTTGGGTAAGCGGTCCCGGTCGGTGTTACTTCGCCAATAGATAGAATAGTTGTGCCGCTGACAGACATCTCCCGTCGTCGCGCATCTGCCCTTTGCGGATCATGTGCATAATCTTGACGCCACTCAGGATGATGCGACGATCTTGGGAAGGCGGCTGTTCGTGACGGTACTCGCTTTAGACCGGTCGAGTCTAATGCGAATGCCTATAGTTGGTTTGAACTTATTGCGGAAGGTTATGCGTTTTGGATGGATGCACGAACCAGCTTCAGTTCTCCATCTACGCGCACTGCGAATCATCGGCTAACAAGACAAGCAAGAATGTAGCAGGCCAGCGCTGGAAGTGAAAAAAGTGTTCGGATCATGTGAAATCGAAGCCAACTTGCGCGAATGAGCATCCAGTTATCGGGCGGCCGCTGAACTGACCAGCGCGCAATGATTTTGTTTATCCGTACGCAGGTCGGCAAGCCAATCGCCAGCACAGCCGCGAAACAAACAAACCCAGCGATATACAACTTTCCTGAGAGAGAAAAAAACGCTCCCGCGTGAATCGCGAGCAAAATACCACCCTACAATGCGCCCACAACCACGATCGGCATATAGGGATCGAAGGTGCGGTTAGTCGCCTGATGGGTTTCAACATAGGTTGAGACCGAGAGGCGAGACATGGTCCGTCCAAGACCTATCCAGTTAACCAGCAGTCCGCCGGTGGCTAATGCCGCGAAGAAGACGACGACCACTTGTAATACTTGTTCCATCTACTCAGTCCTATTTGCGTCGGATTGAATTATCAGCCAACACCCAACGTTCGGTCTGCGCGGCCAACTGCGACAAGAGCGTGTCGACCTCACTCCGTGGAAGTTTTGATTGATAAACGATGCCTCTCAACGAAACCATGATCGCTCTCACGCATGGTTGCAAATCAAGGTCTTTGCGAAAGATCCCCTGCTGGATACCCCGTTCCAGCAAGTTCACAAGATGCGCATACCATCCATCGTCGACTTTCCTGAAAATCTCCGCTAGCGTCGGATCTCGCCAGGCACGAATCGCTAACTCGCTGAGCACTACCAACTGCTCAGGTGTGTCGCGCAGTCGTAAGCGCACGTCCTCGAACTCCACGCGCAACTCGCTGAGTGCCGTCGGGAGCGCGTTCATGTTCTCGGGTACGCGATTCGTCTCCAGGTCTCGAATAAGAGATTCAACGACTCCCCGGATCAGTGCTTCCTTGCTCGGGAAATGGTAATGTAGCGTGCCATTGTCAATGCCCGCCGCGGCAGCGACTTGACGGATGCGAAAGCCCTCGAGTCCCTTCTCGGCGATCAGACGGTAGGCTATTTCTACTAGCTCCCGTTTACGGTTTTTAGGGATGATGCTCTGAGTGTCAAGCACGACTCCAGGATCGCATTTCACAAATGGATTATGGCTCAATTGAAAGAACCTGTCAACCAGATGACCGAATCGCGCTACGTCTATGATGGACTTGGCCAGATCCGCCGGAGTCATTCGGCCGAGGGACTTAACGGCGGATCGGAATCGCGTAATCCTTGAGGAGACTGGGCGGTGATACGCGCACGCGAGACGTATTGGGAGCTGTTCCGAGCGAAGAAACACGGTCCGCCGTACGCGATCAAAATCGCGACAATTGTTTGGTGGGACCAAACCGCAAGTCATTAAGGGGCCGCCGATGTCATTACTCGAGCGCGATGCCCCGATCGCCGACGGCGACGAAGCTCCGATCACATCGCTAACCGCCGCTTTCGCTAAGCAAAAGCGCGCCTTTCTCGCAGATTCATACCCGTCATACGATGAGCGTCTCGGACATCTCCGCACACTCGCCGGCATGATGATGGGAAATCGCGAGCGGGTCGCTCGCGCGCTCGCAGCCGATTTTGGAGCGCATCCGACCCCGGCAAGCGATCTCATTGAAGTGCTCGGAGTGGTAGCGCGCGCATTACGCGATGGGACGTCTAGCGGCCTGGATGGCCGACGAAGGGCGTGAGATCGATCCGCCGTTGTTCGGGACGGCGCGCGCCACGGTGCGTCAACAACCGAAGGGTGTCGTCGGAAATATCGTTCCTTGGAATTTCCCCTTCGACTTTAGCGTCGGTCCGCTCGTCGAAACGCTGGCCGCGGGAAACCGTGTCATCATCAAGTCCTCGGATTACGCGCCGGCTTGTGCTGAGCGGTGGAGTTCGGAGCGCGCACGGGCGTACGTCGTCGAGGTAGGGCTGGAAGCGCACGCAGCATTCGACACGAAGAACCTTTGGCCGACGCACCCCGACGACATCGATCCCGATAATGCGGCCGAACGGGCAATGCCCTTCGTAAATCTTTACGAGGGAGCCGCCGGCGCAGTCGTTGCCCTCGCAGCCTGCGCCCGGATAACCGGACACAGTGATCTCGCGCTATTCGCGAAGCGCGCGTATGTCGTGGCAGAGCAGAGCGAGCCTCTGCGTGACATTAACAGCGCTTCGTATATTATCGGGACGGCCGGCGTCGCGCTCGTAGCCGGTCTCTTCGGCGAAGACGAGGAGGCGCTAGACGCCTTGTATACCGCTGCAGAGACGACGATCGGCGAACCTGGTGGCGAAGTCTTCATCGGCGCGCCGGGGTTTCTAATCGCAGCACGCTTCGCTTACGAACACACACAAGACCCGCGTTGGCAGCGGCTCGCGGGCCGCATCGTGCGGCCTCTGCTGGGGGAGCGTCATGATTTCGCGCCCGGCGTGCGCTTGTGGGTGCCTCATCTCTACGGGCGCGTTTGGGCCGCGTATCTTGGCGCTGCTCGCGGCTATGCCGGCATCGCGTACTCCATCCTGTCGTCCCGCGAATTGCTCGATGAGATCGATTTGAGCGACTTCGAGACCGACGCTGCGCGGACGATGTGCGCTACTGCGCCGCACGACGGTGACGACGTGAACTGGACGCGCATCTACAATGGGGTCGAACCGTTAAGCGCCGATCCGGCGAGTCGCGCCAGCTTTAGCAACCGGCTACAGTGGTGCAACGGTGCAGCTGGGATCGTAAGTGCGCTCAATATTATTCCGCGCGGCGTCGATCGCGAACTGGATGCGCTGCTCGTCGCCGCGGGCGAGACCACGTGGAAGGCGGGGCCGCCGCGCGGCGATGCGTCGTTCTGTGACGGCGCGGCGGGCAATGGCTGGGCATTCCTAAAACTGTACCGTCGCACGGGTGCGGCGCTGTGGCTTGATCGCGCGCGTTCGTACGCGTGCGCACGAGGGCGGCGGTCTGGAGCGACGGGGAGGTCGATTGGAGCCGGTTCCATGTGACGCTGCTCCGCTAAGGCGCGACGTTCTGGGAAGCTCGCGTTCGAGTGTTACGGTGCGGCCGTTCGTCGTCTCGCGAAATCGACATACCAGTCGAGTGCGGCCGGAAGCACCATCGCGTCGCGACTCGCGACCGCGTCGGCCGGCATCCCGGCGAGGATCCGACGTACCGGGACTTCCATTTTCTTTCCGGTAAGCGTGTACGGGATTGCCGCGACGGCGTGTATCTCGTCGGGCACGTGGCGCGGGCTGCAATCCGTGCGCAGTTTGGCGACGATACGCGCGCGCACCGCGTCGTCGAACGCTACGCCGTTCGACAAGCGCACGAAGAGGGGCATGTAGAATCCGCCGTCGGGCAATTCGAGGCATACCACCAAACTGTCGGCAATCTCGTCGAGCTGTTCGATCGCGCGATAGACCTCAGCCGAGCCGATGCGTACGCCGTATCGGTTCAGCGTCGAATCGGAGCGGCCGTAGATGTAGCAACCGCCGCGCCGATTGATCTTGATGAAGTCGCCGTGGCGCCAGACGCCCGGGAAGTGCTCGAAATACGCTTCGCGGTAGCGCTTGTCGTCCGGATCGTTCCAGAAGCGTAGCGGCATCGATGGCGCGGGGCTCGTTACGACAAGCTCGCCGACTTCATCGATGATCTCTTCGCCGCGCTCGTTCCATGCATGCACGTCCATCCCGAGCAGCCGCGCTTGGATCTCGCCTGCGTAGACGGGGAGCAGCGGCGTGCCGCCTACTAAGCCGGCGCACAGTTCCGTGCCGCCGGACGGTGAGGAGACCCACAGATCGGCCTTCACGCTCTCGTAGAACCATGCCGTCGACTCCGGCGTCACGGGCGAGCCCGTCAGCAGCACGCTGCGCAGATGCGAGAGATCGAACTGCTCGCGCGGAACGATCCGCGCCTTTTGCATAAGCTGTACGAAGGTTGGGCTGGCGCCGAACTGCGTCGCGCCGGCGTCCGCGCATAGCTGCCATAACAGCGCCGGCGTCGGGTGCGAGGGGTGGCCGTCGTACAGCACGGCCGACGCGCCTTGCAGCAGCGCGGAGACTAGCGCGTTGAACATCATCCAGCCGGTCGTTGTGTAGAAAAACATCCGCGCGTCGCGCGAGAGGTTCTGTCCTAGGCCCGTGCTTTTTAGGTGTTCGACCAGTGTGCCGACATGGCCGTGCACGATCGGTTTGGGAAGACCCGTTGTGCCCGAGGAGAAGAGCACCCATAGCGGGTGATCGTGCGCCACACGTTCGAATGCGAATGCGTCCCGCGCGACCGCCGGCCCTGCCATCAACGCGTCCCACGCGATCGCATCCTCTGCCGGCGCATGTGACGACGGATCGAGATAGGATAGCCAGACGACGCGCTCGACCGTCGGCATCTCGTCGAGGATGGTGCGGACCTCCGCCCGCCGGTCGTAATCCTTGCCGCCGAAACGAAGCCGTCAGCCGCGAAGAACACCTTCGGCTTGATCTGCGCGAAGCGGTCGATTACCGTGCGTGCGCCGAACTCGGGCGCCGCGGAGGACCACACCGCGCCGATCGCCGTCGTCGCGAGCATCGCGATTACCGTCTCGGGGATGTTCGGCATGTACGCTACGATGGGGTCGCCGGGCACGGTGCCAAGCGCGCGCAGTTGCGTTGCCAGCAAGCGAACCGCCGCACCGAGGTCGTGCCACGTCATCTGCGCGAGCGGCCGCAGCTCCGAGGCGTGCACGAGCGCCGCTTCGCCGGGCGCGGCGGTGCGCTCCCGGCGTAGCACGTGCTCGGCGTAATTCACGCGCGACCCGGGAAACCACACCGCGCCCGGCATGCTACGGCTCCCGAGCACGCGCTCGTACGGCTGTTCCGATTCGACTTCGAAGAACTGCCATACCGCCGACCAGAAGCCGACGAGGTCCGTAACCGACCAGTGCCAGAGTTCGTCGTACGTTGCGAACGACAGATCGCGCTCGTCAGCAAGCCGGCGCATGAAGCGCGCGACGTGCGACTTCGCGACCGAGTCAGGATCGGGCGTCCAAAGCTTCTCGCCTTCCGTCACGCCTTCGTTAACCTTGGCCACGGCGCTCGGGCGCCCGACAACTGCTTCGGCATTGTATTTCAAGTAGTAACTTCGGTAGCGGTCGGACGTCTATTCCTGTCTCACTCATTTACGTTCTGGAACCGCCTTCGCGAGCGAGATAGCGAACGAACACACCGCCGGGATCACGACGGTCCCTGATAGCCTGCCATTTACCGAACTACCGTCGGTCAAACATCTTACTGCCCGACGTATTGCGAGCGGCTCTGCTCCGGCGCGGAACGAAGAGAGCGTCCCCGACTCGTCGTACCTCTGTGCGGCACCAGCGAACTCGCTGGTTCCGCAGCAGCAGCCGGTTCCCTGAAAGGTTGAACGATGCGACACCCTCGGCCTGAGCATATCTCCCTCGCTGACTTTTTGGTTTGGGAACAGCAGCAGCCCGATCGTTTCGAGTGGATCGACGGGACAGTCGTACCATGTTCAGGCGTCAGTTTCGAACACGGCACGATTAGTCTGAACCTAAGCGCGAGCTTTCACGCCGCGGTCGCCTCCGGCCCATGTTTCGTCCAGCCGTCAGACCGTCAACTCATTCCCCGCGACGCCAACGGACGAGACGTTGGATCGTTCTATGCGGATTTGTTCGTATCGTGTGCCGCGAGCGACCGCACCGGAAGGGCCGCACATGCTCCGACAGTCGTCGTCGAGGTGCTTTCGCAGCATGTGGGTGGCGAGTTCACGGATAAGAGAGAAGCTTATCTCGGGTCGGCTGCTCTTGTAGATTATCTCATCGTCAATTCGCGAAGGCGACACGTGTATCGGTATAGTTGGAAGGTGACTGCGGAAAACGGGCGCCGGCTGGTTACGTGCGAATATCGAAAGGGACCCGTCGTTATTCCATCACTCGGCCTCACACTCGGCTTCGAGCAGATATATGCTGGTACTAATGTGCCCGCAATACTTTATCCGATCAGCTCTGCCAAGGAAGTCGAGAGCGATATCGTACTCGACTAACGCCGCTCCGCTGTGGTACCTGATGTTGATCCGGTTCCGTGGATAGATCGTCGGCGCCGAATGCGCCGGGAGAATCGATGCGATCGGCGCGAACGTGAACGCACCACTGCACGAAGGCGATGAGGTCTACACGTATTTCACCCGCGCAATACGTCTGCGTCAAGAACGAGTTCGTCGCGCTCAAGCCGAAGAATCTGTCTTTCGTCGCAGGTAAGGCCGGACAGACGGTCTTGATCGCCGGCGCGTCTGGCGGCGTTGGAACGCTTGCCGTCCAGATCGCCGCCAAGGCGTTCGCCGCGCGTGTCGTCGCAACCGCCGGAACCGCGAACCTCGAGTACGTCCGCAAGCTCGGCGCCGCCGATGTCGTGGATTACGCTAAAGGCGATGTGGTGACGCAATGGCCGGCTCGCGCGAGCACCTGGGCGACGGCGCGACCGATACCCGATCCGGTACCGGTGACGAGCACCGTTTTCTTTTCGCTCACGGCGGTCACCATTTCGAGACGGACACGAGGATTTTTCCCCGTGCTCGACCCGACGCTTGGTATGCGAAGGCGTCGCTGAAGCCCGTTAACGGAAACTTGCGATCCACGATGATCGTCGCTTCATCCGCATCGATCGCCTCGACCACCGTCTGAAGTAGGCTTCCGTCGGATTGGTAGAAGACGAACGCTGCGGTTACGTTGTGCGATTTTGCGGACTCTTCATCAGGGGGAGAGGGAGTCGCGACGAGGACGCCGCCCGGCCGCAACACGCCGAAGGAACGCTGCTGCGTTTCGCCCGCCACCGTGTCGAGCACGACGTCGACGCCCGACACCGCTTTTGTGAAGTCTTCCGCCGTGTAGTCGATGACCTGGTCGGCTCCAAGCCGTCGAGCGATGTCGATTCCGCTGCCAGAAGCCGTCGCGATGACCCGCGCGCCTGCCTTGTGCGCGAACTGGATCGCGAAACTGCCGACGCCACCGGCGCCGGCGTGTATGAGCACAGTCTGTTCGCGTTTGAGGTGAACGCTTTCGAACAATGCCTTCCACGCGGTGCAAGCGACGGTCGGGATGCCGGCCGCCTCTTCGAGCGAAACGGTCTTCGGTGCAGCGGCGAGGTAGGCAGCCGGAACGACAGCGAATTCGGCGAGTGCCCCGCCAGACGTCGGATCGACACGTGCGACAATCGGGTCGCCGTCATGCCAACGGGTGGCAGATGATCCTACGCGCTCGACAGTGCCGCTCAGGTCCGTACCCAACGTGTACGGGAACGTCAGCGGGAAGAAGTCGTGAATCGCGCGACTTTGCAGCTTCACGTCCAGAGGGTTGAAGCTCGCGGCCTTGACGCGGACCAGGACATCGCCCGGGCCGATTTCGGGAACCGGCACCTCATCAAGAACGAGTGGCATGCCGTAGCCATGAATGCGGACCGACTGCATCACTTGGCCGCTCCTTGAGCCGGGAAAGCGCCGACCTGGAGTAACCATCCGAACCAATCCTCAAGGTGGTCGGTACGCGCAATGAGACCGTTGTGAATCTTATGGAAATCATGCGCGATGATGCGGACGCGCTTAGCGCTCGGCGGGACGCCGAGGAACGTGCCGCGGTGAACGGCGTCGATCGCAACGCGCGACGCAACGTCGTCGCCCTCCAGGAGAATCTGCTCGACCGTTACGTTGACGTCCGAAAACGCCTGATGGAAACTCGCGGCGAGGGCCTTGAAGCCGTCCCTTCCCGAATCTTGGCCGGGCGCGAGACGTTCTCGCCGAAGGCTCGATAGAAGCCGTTGATGAGGGCGCGTCGATCCACCGCATCCGGCGCCTCGGATCCTTTGCTGAACATGTGAACTACTTTCTTTCGTTTAGCGTTTGCTGGCATGACGTCGGGGAGACGTCGAGTTTCGAAGTCCGGCGCTGAGCAGCGTCCAGACGGCTTCGAACGAAGCGTCCACGCCCGGGCCGTCCCATTCGGCCGCGTGAGCCGGGTGATGAAAGCGGGAAGTCGCGCTTAAGACGGCACGGGCGGCGCCGGCTGCGTCGACGGAGCGAAACTCACCGCGTTTGATGCCGTCCGCGATAATCGCGTGAATCTGTCCGATCAACCGTTCAAGTTGTGCATCGACGGTTTTGGGAGCCGAAGCCGCGAGTTGCCCGTACAGCGCAAACATCTCGGGATCATCACGAAAATTGCTTTGCTTTGCGGCGATAAGTGCTTCGGTCCAATGACGGAGCCGAGCCTCAGCGGACCCGGTCTCGGATACGATCGCTTCGAGCGGCGCAAAAACACGCTGCAGCCATCGATCGGCGACGGCGTTTTGCAGGTCGGCTTTGCTGCGAATGTAGCGATACACGCTTCCGTGAGTGACGCCGAGCTTACGAGCGACATCGACGACGGTTGTCTTGGCTGGCCCGAAACGCCGCAGCTCGGATTCCGCCGCGTCGAGCACGGCATCGAGCGAGAGCCCTTCCGAAGCGCTCGGAGGTCGAGGATCCGCTGCCTTCCGGCGGGTTTCGGAGGCGATCACGTTCGGATCATACTTTTGCAAGCAACAGAAGTCAATATCTGTTACCTGAAGGTTCGGGAGTTTCTAGAACAGCCGCACTCTGCGCAAGGCCGCAACAGCCCGTCAACGTTCGTGAAAGTCTGGATACTGCGCTGCCTCCACCTTGATATCTAAGAAGGCGCTTTCGATGGCGCGAATATCTTCGGGCGTAAGTAAGATGTAACAAAAGCGATTTGAGCGCGCGTCGCACTCTTTTTGTTCTGCGAACCTACGGAGGGACATCGAAGCTCTAATCGTTCCCCACCGACGCAGGGCGTATCTCAGGTACTATCGCCGCTCAATTGTGCACGCGCTCCGCATTGCCGATGCTCATGAGGTCGGGGCCATGGAACCTTAAGTGACCGGCTTAACCGAGCGGCGCTAAGCTACTCGTCGTTCGGTCCGATAACTTTCAACATATCACTGCCTTGACTTTAGGCAAGGCAGTGATTTTGCAAGCCATGTCATGTAGGAGAAGTATAAATGCCATTAGCGGTCAAGGCGCCTTCGCGTAAAGAAATTCTCGAACGAGTGGCCGGTGGTACCGTCCTTGGAGCGATGTTATCGGTGATGGGAACGGCGCCAGCCCTTGTAAACGCCAAAGGCGTTTCCGATACCGATATCTTAAATTTTGCCCTCAACCTGGAGTATCTCGAAGCCGAGTTCTATAATTACGCAGTGAACGGTAAAGGGATTGACCAGCAAGGCGTCTCCGTTACTGGTTCAGGTGCCCCCGGCCTCACGCAGGGCGGCGCAAAGGTTCCCTTGAGCGATCCGATGATGATTGCGGTTGCGCAGCAGTTAGCCTACGATGAATTGAGTCACGTTCAATTGCTGCGTAGTGCCCTTGGAAAAGATGCGATCGCAAAACCGGTCATTAATCTAGGGGCACTGGGACTTGGTTTTCGCAGTCCGGCGGAGTTTCTGACCCTCGCTCGCGCGTTCGAAGACACCGGCATGAGTGCTTACGGCGGAGCCGCGCCTCTGATCTCATCCAAAGACATCCTGGGTACTGCGGCTCGCATTCTTGCAGCCGAAGCGCAGCATACCGGAGCGCTCCGAATTCTGCTCGCACAAAGCCGCGTTCCCACGAAGCCCCTTGACGGGAGCGACATCGTCCCCCCGCCTTCAGGAAACCAGTATTTCTCAGTAGACAAAAATGCGCTTGCCACGATCCGCACGCCTGAGCAAGTGTTGGCAATCGTCAAGCCCTTTTTTCCGAACGGTCTCAATGGAGCGATCAAATAAACTTCGTATAAATCGTAAGGCCGCATCGGTGGGGGCGACACTCTGTGCCACTGCGGCTGAAGCGCTTAAGCGGCACATCCCGCGAACGCCTTTTTCGAGACCGGACTTTTTGCCATAACATCCGCAGTTCGCACCGCGGCGACATCAATTGTCGCATGGCCTGCTATGTATATCGAGCTTCCACCCAAGTTGCGGTGCTTGATGCGTAAATGTCCCTTGCCGCGGCGAGGCGCACAATCAGTCCGCTTTGAGGTGCCAGCCGCGCGTGGCGTCCCGCTCGATTACCGTCGTGTGGAGGCCGAACGGCTCGGGCGTCACACCGCGGATCCAAAGCTCTATCCGAGCGACGTCGATGGTGACGAATATGGCGCTCGATCGATCCGGCCCGTCAGGAAAAAAAGCATCATAAGCGGCCGTCCAGCGCCTGCGGATTTCAGGCTTGCCCTCTGCAAGGCTAGCTTTGCCGGCGAGGGCGACAAAGACGTCGTCGGGATCGTGCTGGAAGATGACGGAGACGTTGCCGTCACGTCGCATGTCGGCCACCTTGGGCGAGCGGCCATCGGTGATGAAGCGGAGCGTCCATCGATCCTCATCGGCATCGCGCGGCACACGGCCCATCGGCCGCGGCCTGGTACAGCCCGCGCCCTCGTCACCGGCGGTGAGCAGCCAGCAGTAGCGCACCTTTTCGATCTTCTCGGCGGTGGCGGCAAGTAGCCGGTTCACGTCGGCGGCATCGTCCACGAGCGACATTCTTACAGTTTAGACCAAATGATTTAAATATGGGAAGCGTATCGCAAGTGCTCGTTCGTCGCCCATGCGTTAATGATTGATGACGCGTGACGCGAAGCCGTCGACGATCGGGAGTCAGTCTCCCATGAGTGGCCGATGTCCAGCGTCGATTACGAACCGCAGGCAGGGATCGATTAACCGTCCGATTCTGCGGAGCCCACTAGCTCGGCATCGATATCGATACCGTGGCGCTCGAGCGCGATTTTGCACAGGCTTTCGATTTGGCGCTCGCGTTCCTCATCGCTCCAATGCAGTGTGTGGGCCGCGTGCGCAGCGATCTCTGTTGCGCTCTGGCGGTTCAACCGGCCCGCAACCGCAATCGGCAAGCGTCGCAAGACAATGTCGGTGAGGTTGACGACCCGCTCGCTCCGGATTACGGCACGAAGCTCCCCCGCACTATACTCCGGCAAGGACGTGAGATCGCTGTCCGGGCTGCCGCCTACGTTTTGTAAAATCGCCTCGGCCCGAGTACCGTAGCGATCGAGGCACGCCTCTGCTCGTGCCGAGCTAATCGAGTAAGTTCCGGCTACTCGCGCGATCCAGGCCTTACGTGTTTCTTCGGTCGTAGGAAAGTCGTCGCCGCCTCCGATTGGGAGGAACGTCGTTTCGACTCGCCGGCAAAGTTGCAACCCTCTAAGCACCTCGTCAGTCACCTCGGCCGCGAAGGCGCGAAACGTGGTCCACTTGCCGCCGATGAGCGACAACACGGGAATATCCGTGCCGGGCAGGACGTCTCGGCGGACAGAGTGGTCCCGGCTGATCTCGGCGGGATCATCGACCGCAACCGCGGGAAGCGGCCGCATACCCGCGTAGCGATACACGATCTGTTGGCGCGTGAGCGTCAATCCCGGCAACACCTCGCGCACCATGGCCAGCATGTAGTCGGCTTCCTCATCGTCGCATACTACTGCGTCGGGGTCGTCGGCTTTGATGTCGGTCGAGCCGATCAATGCGTGGCCGAAGAACGGGTAAACGAGACAGATCCGGCCGTCGGGCGAGCCAAAGTAAATCATATGTCCGGCCAATTGCCGCACGAGTTCCGAGTTGTCTACGACGAGGTGCGAGCCCTTAGTGCCACCGATGTACTTGCTGTCGAGGCCGACAGCGCGGTTCACCCGGTCGATCCACGGGCCGGCCGCGTTGATGACCATGCGAGGCTCGACCATTACGGTTTCGCCGGTAACCTGATCGCTCAGGGCCACGCGCCCGCCGGCGGCACTCGCGGCGGCCACGTAGTTGAGTGCCCGTGCATCTTGGTTCGCGGCCTCGCCGTCCGCGACGAGCTCGAAACAGAGCCGTTCGGCTTGCGTCACGCGCGCGTCGTAGTAGGTCGAGGTAGCGAGCACGGTGGACGCAATAGCGGGGAAGCGCCTCCGCGTTGCCGACCGTAGCGCAAAGGTATGGCGGGGCATGATACGGTGGCGCCGACCGAGCCAGTCGTAGAGCGTCAGCCCAACTTCGACAATCAGCAGACCACGGTCGGCTATCTTGACCTTAAGACCGAGGAACCGTTTCAGCGATGGTACGATGCCGGAAAAAATCGAATGAATCGGCACCACCGTCGGCAACGCCTTCACGACGTGCGGCGCGTTTCTCAGCAACAGGTTGCGCTCGCGTGTGGACTCAGCCACAAGACGGAACTCGCCCGTCTCAAGGTACTTAAGGCCGCCATGAATCAGCCGGGATGGCGCCGCGCTCGCACCTTCGCACCAGTCGCCCCTGTCGACGATGAGGCAGTCGACGCCTTGCAGGGCGAGATCTCGAAACGTGCCGGCCCCATTGATGCCGCCGCCGATGATCAGCACCGATACGCTCGGCGCGGTCGCGAAATGCCGGAGGGTTGCGGCACGTAGCGCTTTTGTGGACGGAATTGTCATGCAGTCGGCCTCGGTGGGTCGAGCACGGGATCTAGTTCGTCGCGTGCTGACAATGGGAGGATGGCGTCCGCCAGAGCGACGTAGCGAGCAAATCGCTCGCTTAGGACGGCGTGGCGAGCGGCGTTGGGTTCATAGCGAGCCGCGATGCTGCAGCCACGTCGGACTGCATCATCGAGCGAGCCATAGAGCCCGACTCCGAGCCCTGCTACCAGGGCGGCGCCGAGGGCGCCCACTTCCGTGGCTTGAGGGACATCGACTGGAAGGCCGAGGGTGTCGGCGAACAACTGGGCCGGCCGGGCTCGCGAGGTGCCCCCGCCCGTGATCCCGGCCCGGCTTACCGGAAACGCCGAGCGCAGGGCGTCGACGTGGAAACGGTGATTGAACGCAGCCCCCTCGACGACGGCGCGCAGCATGTCGGCGCGACCGTGCCACGACCGCAAACCGAAGAAGGCGCCGCTCGCCGGGCTATCATAGGGCGAACCGTATAGGAACGGATGAAAGAGCGGCGCGTCGTCGGCTGAGGGTACCGTTAAGTCTGCTTCAACTGTATCCCACACGGACGGACCGCCTTTGGCGGCAGCATCCCACTCGGCGCCATAGGCTTGCCGAAGGAACCAGTCCACATTGTTCGAGGAGGCGGGCGAAATCGACATGTTCATCCACTGGCCTGGTCGCAGCCCGGCGCGAGCGCTCCAGCGCCGGTCAACCGCTAGATGATCCGATAAGGTTTCGTTGATGCTGAACGTGCCGGCCGTAATTGAGACGGTACCCGGCTTCAGGTTTCCGAGTCCAACCGCACTGACCGTAACGTCGTGCATCCCGCCTGCCACGGGCGTTCCCGCAAGGAGGCCCGTTTGCGCCGCAGCCGCGGGCGAGACCGTGCCGATCACTCCGCTGCTCGGCAGAATCTCCGGCAGCGCCGACCTCACGGCCTCAAGGCCCATCAGAGACATCAGATCGTCCGAATAACGCTGCGTGCGAGCCTCCGTAAAGGCAGTGCTCGCGTCCGTCGGGTCGGTAGCGATGACGCCGGTAAGTCGATAGCGCAGCCAATCTTTGCAGAAGAGGACATGGCCGATCGCCGCATAGCGCTCGGGCTGATAGCGAATTATCCAACTCAGCAGCGCCGTGGCCCCATACGGGTAGGGCCGCTGCCCCGCGATCGTTTCGACGCTCTCGAGGAGGCCCGAGGACGCCCACGCAGCCGTCACGCCACGAGCACGACTGTCTACCGATTGGATGCCGTGCCCAAGCGGCCGGCCCGCCGAATCGGTGAGATAGAGCCCGTCGCCGTGGGCGGTGACGCCGATCGCGTCTACCGCGCGTTGCGCCGTAGGGATCGCCCTCAGCGCGTCGGCAATCGCCTCGCATGCCAACTGCCAGAGGCGATCCATATCGTGCTCGACGCGGCCCGCTGCCGGCTGTAAGGGTTCCGTGCGCCGGCTTCCCGACGCAATGGCCTTCCCGTCGGACCGAAACACGACGGCTTTAACGACCGTGTTACCGCAATCCAGTCCTAACAGCATTGATGACCTCGCAGTGTCCGTCGTTTTAGCGATGAGCCGATTCCCTCAGCGGTGTTTACGCGGCGACTTGCTCGGTTTTGATTGTCGCTCAGCGAAAAGCGCGACGCCTACCGTCTCCGCGGCGCGTCGGAGGCGCTGATCGTTTGTCGCGAGCGTTGCACCCGTGTTGAGCGCGACGGCCAAATAGGCCGCATCGTAGGCGGTCAATCCGTGCGCTTGCGCGAGGCGAAGTTCATGGCCGAGTCCCTGCGGCGCTTCGAGCTCGGCTCCCAGGCCGCGCAGGGCGTCTAACGCATCACTAAGGGATTTTGCATCGATGCGATTACGGCGAAACACCATCGCGAGAGCGTTTTGAATTTCATAGGGCCAAAGGGCCGGAACCACAAGACCATCGCGCGCTGCAACTTCCGTAGCGGCTCGCGCGAATCCCGATTCCTCGTCGGGCAATACGGCGGCGAGTGCAGTCGAGGCGTCGAGGACCATCCTCACTTAGGCGCGGCGTCCTTCATCGATAAGGTCTCGCCACGTTTCACCGCGCTTCAGAAGCGCATGCCCTCCATTACGCTCGCGAATACCCTCTCGGACGGCATCGATGCGGGAAAGCACGTCTTCCGGTGATGTGCGAATGGGCGACACGACCGCGACCGGCCGATTGTTACGTGCAATCGTAATCCGCTCCCCGCGCTCGACTCGCTCGACCAAGCGCGAAAGGTGCATCTTTGCCTCAGCGATATTGAAGACTGGGTCTTTCATACAACCTAGACTAGCGGAATGACCATGTTCTAGCAAGCTCGCCAGAGCCGCCGCTGCCCGTTCGGATTGCCGGGACGGCACCCCCCCCCGCAGTAACGGCATGATATTTTTGATCGTGCGCGTCTCGTGATCGACCGGTTTCCTGTCCCAGAGAGCTCGCTCTTAGGGTCACGCGTCCGCCCCTTGGTCTGGCACGAACTGCCCGAGGCCGAAGTGTGCGTATTTCCCGACTACGAGCGGCCCAACGATCGGCGTCGAGAACTCGAGCTCAACTGCGAACCCGAGTGCCGAAGACGTATCTCCGCGTCGGGTGCGACGGAACATGTCGGCCCGCGTGCGTCGGCGTTCCGCCGAGCCTACTAGTTGCACGCCGGTGGCGATCTGTGCGCGCGCCGGCTCTGGGTATCCGTGCTGCGCGATCGAGCGGCGGAGTTGCGACTCCGGGCCGTCTGACTTAACCTCGCCGCCGCGGCGGCTCGTCATCTTGACGTGTCGCTCGAGGACGAACGGCGTCGCCGAGCGCCAACGAGTAGCCGTGTTCGCCTCGACGGGCCCAAGGTGCGTCACGGAGTAACGCGCGTCCGGCGGCAACGCAAGTCGGCGGTCGTATAACGATCGGACGGAAACGGCCGCACGATGTGCGGGCATGGACGATCCTTGCGGAAACCAAACGTCGATGTGATCGATCTGCATGTCTTGATCCAGATCGCGCGGTAAAAAGAATGCGTGCGCGTGGCCCTGCGCCGGACTGCCGTCCGGTCCTTTGCCGCTCAGCACGTTATCAGCCGTTCGGCCCTCGCTGTCCGACGACGCGCGCATTGCCGCCCAGCGCATCGCTTCCGCGATCGTGATCGTCTCAGTTATTAAAGGACGCAATCCAGGCGAAGGTCCCTCGAGCACGAAGCGTTCGATCCGCGCGGGCATTTGCAGACCCGGACGGTGGCGCGTGACGACGTCCTGGACATCCATGCCGAACTGCGGCGGAAAGCGATACTCGTACCACGTCGTCCCGATCGGCTGCACGCGGCGTTCCGCGCGCATTGCATCCGACGGAAGCAACAGCGCTTTGAGCAGTGCCGTTCCGCGTAATTCGCGAGCCGCGCCAAGTCGTCGCACGGTCGGGCCTTCGTGCAGAATCGTTTCAGATAAACCGACCGGTATGCGGTCACCCTCGGTCCGCAATGTCGGCACGAGCCGCATCTCGCACCAGGACTCCGCCCGTCCGAGGTACGTGATATGCGTTAGCGCGCGCTCGAGAGCAGACCGATCGCCTTCGTCGAGATCGGCTGCATCCCACACGACGTATGCCGAGCCCACACCCTCCGCACCGGGCTTTACCGCCGCGAATGCGTCGAGCACCAGGCTCGTGTCGAGTTGCAATCCGCTAGCGATCGAGCCTTGCTTCATGTAGTGGCGTGTGTGGCCGAGGGTCGCCGGCGGAAGGTTATAGCGAGGCGGTAATGCGAGCAAATCGCAGATGCGTACGAGACGGTCAAAGTCGCGATCGCTGCTGCGCAGCCATCCGGCAACGAACGCGCGCAACAGTCGCCAAGGCGCCGGCGGCCAATCGACGTCGCCCTCGTTGACCGCTCGACCCCACGGCGTGGCGTGGAAGCGACCGGCGAGAAAGTCGATACGGATCGCAATCACGCCCCGAACTTGACCTCCGTGATAGCTGGATCGACGAACAGTCCAGCCTTGCGACACGCAGCAATAAGCTGCGGCAACGTTTCCTCGAGCGTCTCGAGTGTCGGTACCGTGAAACCTTCCGGTCGCCGTACGCGCAAGCCGCCGTCGACGACCTCGAGATCGCACGCAGTACGCAATCGCAGGCCCGACAAGAGGAATCGCTGCACTTTCCAGAGGCCAAGTGCAACGAGCAGCGCCTGCGCGGCTTCCGGCAGGCCGTAGCTGCGCAGCAACGCGAGATCGAGTGAGAACGATGCAACAATCGGTTTCGCGGTGTATTCAGTCCGGGCAAACGGTACGTTCCCAAAGCCGACCTCAGCACCACCTTTCCCAGCGTCGTTCTTGTAACGCTTCCCGGAGGGGTCCAGGCGGTCGTTCTTTACACCGCCACTCGCTACCATCCGCACGTCGTGCGCTTCGATGAAGCCGCTTAGCACGCGCGTCAAACGAGCGAGACCGACAAGCTTCTCCAAAAAGACGCCGTGCAATACCGAATTTGGATCGTAGGCGAACACGGCCGCAGCGAGCTTACGGTAGTCCACGCTTGTGCTGTCCTCGACGACCGCTGCCGCGTCTCCGTCATCTGCGCTTTTCGCGGCCTTCTTGCTCTTTTGCGTCACGCGGATCTCGGCACGAGCGCGCAACGGCTCGACTATTGCACGGAGGAACGGCGAGTTGAGTCGGTGTGCCTCGCGAATCGAGTCGGTCGGCACGCCTTCCACAACGGTTCGCACGTACGGTAAGCCTCGCAGCTGCGCAACAAGATCGCCCGCAGCATTGTCCCACGCCGTCGCTTCGAGACGGTTCGCGACTGATTGCGGCGACTCGACGAGCACGTGTTGTTGGCCGTCGGGAGTCACGAACTCGGCAGCACCGAGGTTCGGGAATCCCGTCGGCTGGAAGCGCGATCCTGTGATGGGTGCTAGGGTCGCCTCTAGTACGATGCGTGAAGCTGTTGGGAACGTTAGGGGATCGGCTATCATCAGGTCTCCTTAATTATGATCGGCTCAAGAGCGCAGCGTCGCGGAACTGGAGGCGCGCGGCAAGGGACGACGGAATCAGCGCGGCCGCTGCATAGCGCACGCCGGTCGCGGCGGGAAGCTGCGCCTCGGCGACCACCCGAACCGGTATGTTAGCGTTGCGCAGGCGTAGTTGCACGAGCGCGAAGGCGCGAGGGCGTCGCGCGAGCAGTAGAGGAACGATTGCCGGATCAAGCGCAGGAAGCGGCCCTTCATGGCTCGCGCGTTCGCCGTCTATGAGAAATTTGAGTGCTGCGAAGGGCGCCGGCACGATGGACGCGACATCCGGGTCCGGTGCTCGCAGCACCCGCGTTGTGGGCTCGATCAGCGAGTACGCGGCCACGAGCCGACGCAGTCTGCGGACGTCGAGACTATGCTCCAGGTAAGTCAAGAAGTCCGCGATGTCGACGCCGTGTCCGACGTGCAGTGCCGGCCGCACGATGACACGCTCGTCGACCTGCCGGCGTTCGCGTGAGACGTCCGCGATCGCGCGTCGCACGCGTCGTTCGAGAATCCGTCCGAGCGTCGCGTCGAGATCGACTGACCACGTGACGACTCGATCCGGCACGTAAGTCAGCCGTCGGTCGCGATCGTAGTCGATATGGGAGATGTCGAGTCGTAACCGTTCGTCCTCTTGGCCGTTGCCGAATCCATATGAAGCCAGCGCGCAAGCGATGCGATGCTCCGGGCTGCCGTCGTCGAGAGCAACATACAGCGCTTGACCAAGAAACGGCAGAGGGCCGAGCGGCGCTTTCGTTCGCGGCGGGTGCGCAGCAAGCGCGAAATCGAGTTCAGCCAGGGCGGCGAGCGCACTTTGCAGGGCGCGCGCAGCTCTCGCGCGTTCCGTAACAACGCCGTACGTAAAGATCGCTTCGCCGTAGGCTCGCAATGCAGCAAGAGCCGTCGCACCAAGACTCCCGTCGTTTGATGGCCGCTGAATTCGTTCGAGCCAGCGGAAGGTCTCGCGCGAAAGCGTCGCGATCGCCGTGTCCTCGCGAACCATAATCGTGCCGGCCGGCGTCGCCGCAAAAGCGAGTCCGTTACGCTGCGCGATCACGATTCGTGTGAAGCGTGCGATGCCCGTTGCCGCGCCGGCGCTGAGCGCGGCCTGCGCGGCTTCTAGCGCCGTCTTTGCAGCGCGTTGCGCGGTCCTCTTACCGCTACTCATGTCGATCTCGAGCCGGCCACCGCGCAAAAGCGCGAGAACGGCGGGGTAGGCGGCCGCGCCGCGCCAGAGCGGGAGCCATATCTCCCCGCGGGTCACTTCTTCCGAGGACGACGTACCGAACCCGACGGCGGCCGTTTGGAATGTAAACGGGAATGATGCACGTTCAGCGCCGCTCCCGAAGCGCTTTCCAATCGATCCAGCGAACGCGGTCGCCCCTTCAATCAGCAACACGTAGTCCCAGGGGTTTACAAGCGAGGCGCCATCGAACCCAACCGTCGCGTTCACACCACCCGTCGCGCCGGGTGAAAACTGGCCGATCGCTGCATCGGCAAGACGCGGTTGGACCGACGTGTCGTCGAGCGCGTCACGCAGCCAATTCGCCGATGCCGCGCGATTCTGAGGCTCGAGCACGTCGAGAGCACGCTGGGCAAAGTTGATGGAGAAATCGAGACGGCCGTCATTGCCGCCCGATCCCAGTAGCGGTGGGAAGCCGAGCGTCAGTCCGCCGACGACGACGGCGGCGTCGAGCCACTCGAGCGCTTCGTCCGAGATTAGGTCGCGCAGCAAACCCAGCCGATCGATCTTTGCGACGACTTCCGCACCGCTCGTGCTCACTGAGCGGCTTGCTGCAATGCTCTCACGGTACGGTTGCCATCTCTCGTCGGTCGTGCCCGCGATTCGGTCGAGCGTCTTACCGGCCGTTTGGGAGCGCGACTTCGCGTCGAAACCCGCCCCGCTATTCCAAGGGTTAACGACCGGCGTTGGAACGTACTTTTCAAGGAAGAATAGCTCGAGTTCGTCGCGAGTCGCATGCGTGTGCAAGACCAGCGAGTCACTTTTCCATGCTCCACGAACTGCCGGATCGAGTCTTCGGTGCACCAGCCGTAGCAGTGCGAGCGATTTAAGGTATCCGAGAAGCGAATCTCCGCGCGCTCCCGGCAACGGAATAGCGTTCATACGACGGCGTCCGCTGCGTCGATATCGTTCACCCGGTCGCCCTCGGCATCATCGCCCTCGCCTACATCACCGCCATCTATAGCGCCGAGCGTTCCGACGAATGCCGGATCCGCGCGGAGCTTGCTCGCGCGCCAATCCGCGACGCGCACCAGCGCCTCGAGGTAGGCGAGCCGGAACGGTCCGAGCTCAGCGTCGTCCCGCAATCCGAACACTCGATCGGACCAGGATGGCTCGATCGATCCATCGGCGCGGATCGTGCCCCCGATATCGAAGGCCGTTAGGTCGACGGTGAAGGCGGGCGCGACTGTCGTCGCTCCAATTGAAGCGCTGCGAACGATGTCACCTTCGCGAACGCCGAGGATCGAACGTGGTTCGAGCGGTTCGCCCGGAAAGGTCTGTAGGGTGACTCGCGCCTTCCCGTGATGCGCCGCGACAAGGTAGGCGACGAGATCCGCATCCCGCTCACCTTCGCTTGCCGCTAGCCAGGCGAGAGCGCTAACGAGCTCATGGCGGAAATGGGTTCGCAGATGACGTCCACCGCCGCGTGGTGACTTGGCCCAAGGGCCACCATCGGGCGATGCGCCGGCATTTTTCATCGTTTGTTGGAACACGTCATGAACTTTACCGGCGTCATGCCACCTTGCCGCGGTGACCACAGCCTCGGTGAAGCGGCGACCGAGCTCCGGTAGAGAGGCGACGAGTTCCCGAGCGATCCGTGCCGCGTCGTCGCTGTGCTGGCGGAGCGTGACCGCTCGGCCGACTGCTGAGAGCGTATCGTCCTCGACGCTTTGTGCCGATGGTTCGAATCGCGGCTTAACCGGGATCGCGTCGACCGGCGCGCTAACTGTGAGATCGAAACCGCGAAGTGGATCATACGCGCCGACGTGCGCGTCGAGTCGCACCGTCTCGCCGATCCGGAGTGTCTGCGCGGACGCCGTCGCCCAGACCGGCTGCCGGCGGCGTCGCAGTGGCACTTCCACTCGCGCTTCGCCGGATCGGCCGTGATCGCTCAAACGCTTTAGCAATTTCTGCATTTCACCCCGCGGCACTGGGCATAGCTCGCTCCGGTGAGCTGCCCGTTCGTCGGTTTGATCGCTGCGCCACAGCGCGTAAACGTTAAACTCGTCGTCGAGACGGATGAAACGCGAAACATCGACGTCATTGCCGCTGAGGTCCGGCGTCGTATCGAAGAGATCGAGCAAGTCAACGCGGCGGAGCGTCGCCCCGCGCTCGCGTGGGATTGAGACCCCGCTAGGAAGATCGCGTGGCGCGACACTACGGCCCTCCAGGTCAAGGAGGCGTTGCCGCGCGTCCAATAGGTCGGAAATTGCGTATGGAAGGATGGACGCTTTCGGCGGCTCGCTACCGGGATCGAGCCAATAGAAGGCCGCGTCGACATCGTCGCCACGCCGATTGCAGCGTCCTAGCCGCTGCACGATCGACGCCCATGGCGCGAGGTCGCTCACGAGCGTCATCGCCGACGTGTCGATGCCGGCTTCAACGACCTGCGTCGCGATTACCACCGCGTCGGTCGGAGCCAACTCGCCGAAGCATGCTTCGACGGCGTCGGACCGATCCGTCGGACGAAAGCGCGAGTGCAGGAGGCGTACGGTCTGTCTTGGCGCGAGGCGGGTCAATTCGGTCTCGACTTCGCGCGCCCGCGCAACTTGATTGAGGACGACGAGCGTTCGCGTTTCTGCGCGGTGCCGTTTCAGTACTGCGCGGGCCACGTCGATCGGAGCGTAGACATCCAGGCGACGCGCCGTTTTCGTTGCTTCGAGAATGCGCCGCAGCCGAGGTTCTGCGCGATCCTCGGCGGTGAGATCCACGACGCTCCCGTCGCGTTGCAGTCGCTCGCCGATCCGATAGTCCGCGCACGCCAACCAGCCCGGGTCGATCGTCGCTGATACAAATATGGTCGCCGTTGGGCGGTGGGTCCCGAGCCGTTCGCGCAACCCCTGGAGTTGCGCGCTCGTGGTCACCCCGACGCCCTGCAGCTGCACCTCGTCCACGATCCACAGCGTGCCGTCGTTCAGCCAGCCGAATGTCATCGGCCAGGCGAATCGGCTCATCGCGTAGCCGCGATTTAGCGCGCGGCTCAGCAAGAGATCCTGTGTTCCAATGAGGATCATCGGACGCTCCGGCGCCTCGATCCATTCCTCGCCGATCTCGCCACCAAGGAGCTTCTCAACGCCCGGCGCGTCAAATTCCGTCCCATACGCGTGTGAAAGGCGCTCGACGAATTCAGCAACCCGCTTGTGCGTCTGTTCGACAAGTCCGCGCATCGGCAAGGTGTAGACCAGGCGCAGCGGCTCGTCACGTCCTACGTAGCGTCGCCACATCCACCCGAGCACCGTCGCCTCCGTTTTCCCGGCGCCGGTCGGTACGTTCAGAACATCTGGCCAAGTCGTCGCTTCTGCGAGCCGACGCTGGTAAGGATAAGCGACGCGAGCTGCCTCCCCAACGGGCGTGGTCGCAGTTGCGAAAAAGCAGGCGTAGTCAAGCATCGGCATGTTGGCCTCTTTTCGGAACTCGAGCTTTATGCGCGGGCGCCGCCGGACCGCGACCTCGGGAACTTCTGGCTATGTGTCGGCCCATCTGTTGAAGCTTTGGCATAGCCTTCGGCTGACGACAAACATTCACACCTCCGCGGCAAGCTGTCGCGGCACCCTTCGCAAAGGTTTCGAGCACGCCGAGGAGACTCCAAGTAAAGCTCGTGATAAGATGTGATCGATGGCCGACACGAGTAGCGCGCTGCACGGAGGAGCTTCGACACCTGATTTTTCACGCTGGTGCGAAGATCAAGCTGTCGCATTGCGTGCGCGCCGGTGGGACGCGCTCGATGTCGACGAACTTGCGGCTGAGTTAGAATCCTTGGGCCGATCGGACCGGCGCGCTCTTGAGTCGGCTCTCGCCGTTCTTTTGCTGCACCTATTGAAGGAGCGTCACCAACCAAGCCATCGATCCCCGTCGTGGAACTATTCGATACGCGAGCAGGCCCGCAGAGTCGTGCGGCTTTTGAGCGACTCTCCGTCCTTAAATGCTCGCGTCGACGAAATGCTTCTTGAAGCTTTCGAATCAGCGTCTCTCCAAGCCGCCGTGGAAACCGGGCTCGAACCGGAGACGTTCGGTTCGGCACCGGCCCAGGACTTGCTGTCCCGCGTCGACGCGGAATTGGTTGACGCGAAGCGACGCGCAAAGCTACGCCGCAAATAGCAAACATCACCCTGCCGCCTCCAGCAATCCGGCCGTCACCTGGTCGTCAAATAGTCTCTCGCGTTCGATTGCGTCGAGGCGCTCGACGATGCTCCCGATGGCGAGGCGCCGGACGCGTAGTACGTCCTCTATTTCGGCCGCGATTCCGCGGACGTGCGTGATGACGCCGATCAACTTTCCAGCGCTCGCGCGATGGCCGAGCACGTCGAGTGCCTCGTCGAGCGAAGCCGCATCGAGATTTCCGAAACCCTCGTCCGGGAATAGCGCGTCGAGCCTTCCGCCGCCTTGCGAAGCGATCTCCACGAGCCCGAGTGCGAGCGCGAGGCTCGCGAGAAATTTTTCACCGCCGGAGAGCGTGAGCGGCGCACGCGTCGCCTGCGTGTGCGCGTCGAGAATCTGAAATCCTTGAGCGAACGCGTAGCGGCCACCGGTCATCTCGCGTAGCGTCTCGGTTGCAACGCCGAGCAGCCGACGTTCACGGCGAGCCATCGCGTACTGCTTGAACCCGGACTGCACGAGGTATCCGCGCAGCCGTTCAAGTGCGGCAAGTAGCGGTTCAGCGACGCCGAGGCGCACATCGAGACGGACGGCCGACGCGACCGACTCTTCCGCGACGCGAACCCGTTCTTCGAGCACGACGCGCCGCTCCGAAGCCTCCGTCGTCGCCGCCATGAGTGCGGCCACATTCGGCACGTCCGTAGCGAAGAGCGCTGCGCGTTGCCGTTCGTCGGCCGCTTCGCACTGTCGCCGAAGTTTCTCGCACGCGAGCGCATCGCGCTGCGCCGCATACCCGGAGCGGCGACGGACTACCTCCGCCCACGCGAAAGCCGGTGCACATTCGCCCGCAGCCGCGGACGGCGAATTCTCAAGATCGTCGACGATATCTTGCGACGCGTCGCCGACATCTTGCAACCGGCTCTGCTGCAACGCGCGAGCAATAGCGGTCACTCGTTCGCGCACGACGGCCACAACCTCGGCGAACCTGCGCGCCTTCACATCGCGCAACGCTTCGTCCGCAGCGTCCCGCGCGCGACGCGCTTTGTCGAAGCGCAGGTCGATCGCGCGTGCAGTCTGCGTCGCCTCGTCGATTGCTGCCAGGCGGCGCGCGATATCGGCGTCGGTTAATTCCGGTGCCGGGCGGAACGGCTCGGGGACCTGCACCCGCACCGCCTCAAGTCGACGCGCGGTCTCCTCCACGCGCAACGCGGTCGCGGCGGTGCGCTCCCGGCCATCTTTCACGCTCCGCTCCAATGCATCGATGCTCGCCGTCTCTACCGAGACTTCGTCCCGCAATATTTCGACCTCGTGTCGCCGCTCCGCGCAAACATGTTGGCACCGGGCGACTTCTTCGCGCAGGTTAGCAAGCGCCGAGCTTTCATTATCGGCGGTGACATCTAGTCCGACTATCGTCAGGGCTGCTCGCGCCGTTTCGAACGCGCTCTGTACTTGCGAGCAGTCGCGACCTGCACGCTTAACGTCGCGTTCGTAAATGACGCACTGGTGCTCCGCTTTTTGCAAACTTTCGGCCGCCACGGTCGCCATCGCCTTTGCGGCAACAACGTCCGCTTCCACCTGCGAAACGGAACGGTCGCGGGCGCACGAAAATCCTCGGGAAGCGCACGAGCGCAAAGCGGGCATGGCGCTCCCACGCAGAGCCCGCGCGCCAAATTTGCAGCCGTGTGCTTGTGTTTGAGCGCTTCCAGGTTCTCCTCGGCGGTGCGTAACACAGCGGCCGCCGCGTTCGCAGTTTCACGTAAGCCCGGAATTTGCCCGCCATACTTGTTTCGCGCGTGTTCCGCGCGGCCACGTTCGTTCTGGTGTACTAACAATTGTCTGCGCGCTGCGACGCACGTCGCCCAAGCGTCGCTTTGGGCGCGCTCACGCTGACTTACATGCCGTAAAGCCGACTCTGCTTTCGTTAAGGTTGCGCGCGCAGTTTCGCACCTTTTCTGCAACGGCGCGAGCAAAGCGCTGCGCGAGCAGCGCTCTCCATCGCGATCGTCGATAGCGCGCCGGTCGCGCTCGAGCGCGTCGCGGTCGCGCTCTAACGCATCGCGATCGGGGCCCAAGCGTTCGACGGCGGACCCGACTCGAGCCAACCCGGGCCGATCCACACCTCGCGCAAGCGCCTCTTCACGCGCGACCGTCGCAGCCGATACGTCGCGCACGCGAGCTTCCAGGTACGCCGAAGCGAGACGGCGCGCCTCTTCTAGTTCGCGGTCGAGTTCAGCGACGGCGAGCATGCGCGTCGCATCCTCGACGATTCCCGCGCGCGCAGCGGCGAGTGTCTCCGAGCGTGCCAGCGCGCCCTCGCCATCGCGTCGCGCCTCAAACGCCGCGTCGACTTCCCGCACGGCGGCCGACAGGACGTCCGCGCGCTGCTTCGCGCCTGCGAAGTCTTCTCGAACGCCCTGCAACTCCGCCTTCGGATCAGCGCCGAGATCTTCGCGTTTCGCGCGCAGCGCAGTGCACGACTCGCGCACTCGTTCGTAGGGCACCGTGAGCGCTTCGCGGATGCGGTCGATCTCATCGAGTCCGAGCAGATCGGTCAACGCTCTCGTGCGATCGGCATCTTTAGCGGTCAACAGATCCGCGAAGCGTCCTTGCGGAAGCACGACGGTTTTTGTAAAGGTCGCGTAGTCGAGTCCGATCAGTCGGCGAATTTCTTCGTTGACGGCGCGTTCGCCGTCGAATCGATACTCCGGCGCATCTTCGCAGCGCAGCGCGTGCAGCGAGGGCCGCCCGGTCACGCGAGAAGCCGAACGCGTGACGCGGTAACCTCTTCCGCCGACCGAAAACACGAAGTCGACGCGCATCGTATCACAATCGAGGGCGACGAGCGCTTTAACATCGCGTTCACTCCACGTCGTCGCGTTGAAGAGCGCATACACCATCGCTTCAAGGATAGAACTCTTGCCGGCTCCCGTATCGCCGACGACTGCAAATAGGCCGAGGTCCGCGAAATCAATCGTCTGTTCCGCGCGGAAGCTGCGAAACCCGGAGAGTGTTAGCGAAAGCGGCCTCACGTGCTCGTTACCTCAAGCACATCGTCGAGTTCTGAAAGGCGCACGGCTTCGTCGCCGGCAACCGACCGCACGGCTTCCGCGAATAACTCGGCGATGCGCCGATTGTCGGCGTCGGCTTTCCCGTGCTCCGCGAGGTACGCCGCGAACAACTCCTCGAGCTCGGGCTCGGGCGATGCGTCGGTCACCTCGACGACATCGATGTGCCGGTTCGGGTCGACCGTGTTAACCGCGAGTAACGTGGTCTGTGGAAGCCGTCGCTGTACTTCCTCGAAGAGCAGCTGCTGCGCGCCCGGCGCTTCGACGGTCACGAGCGCGAGCGCGCCGGCGAGATCCTTCGCGCGTGCGGCGAGTACGTCGAGCGTTCCGCGCTCGCGGCGTAACGGTCGTCCACCGCCGAGGGGAGCGGTTCGTACGTGCGCGTTCTTGCCCGGCCGTGCCTCCACGAGCACGATCGACTTTGTTTCGCCGACTTCGCCAAAGTCGATCGGAATGGGGGAGCCGGCATACCGCGCCCAGGGCCGGCCGGCAAGCGCTTGCGGTTTGTGGATGTGTCCGAATGCCGCATAGGCGACGGACGGAATCGCTTCGGGTCGCGTGGCGTAGTCGTCGATGTGCACTTGTCGCTCGCTGCGCGCCAGGATCGCACCCGTCACGTGCAGGTGCGCCGCGAACACACACACGTCGTGCGCGCGGTCGCCGCCGGCGACGAGACCCGCACCCAGGGCCGCTTCGATCTGCGCGATCCGGTCACCGTATGCGCTTGACCAACTTGCTGGATCTTCAAAGTCTTCAAGGAACGCCGTGCGCGTCACAAATGGAAGCGGTGCGAGCCGAATGCGATCCCCGTCACGCGCGGGATAGTCCAGTACGCCGCCGTTCTGCGGTGCTCGCGCCCGATCGACGAAGCGGAGGCGTTCGCCACCGCGCAGCAATTGAAAAAGGCGAAACAGCTTCGGATTCTCGTGATTGCCGCACAACACCACAACCGGTGCCAGCGCCGCGAGGATATCGAGCATTTCGATACCGAGCCGCAGATCGTCGACTGAAGGCATCTTTACGTCGAAGAGATCGCCAGTATGCACGATTAGATCGGGAGCGAAGTCGCGTGCGTGCGCAACGATTTCGGCGTGGACGCTCTCGTGGTCCGGTCGTCGCGAGACGTTGTACGTCAGCTTCCCAAGATGCCAGTCGGACGTGTGCAACAAGCGCATCAGAGTTGCTCGAAAATCGCCTCGTTCGCGACGCCGTCGAGCGCTCGCGCGTGGCGCAACGCGTCGTCGTCGCTGTTGGTCGCGAAGGGCGAGAGCGGGAAGCGGAAGGGGATCGGCACCGGGACGAGCGGCTGATCGAGGATCATGGTGCCGGGCAGAAAGCGCGTCGCGCGCTCTCGTTGTTCGGCTGAAAGAAAGCGATAGTCGTCCGTAGTACCGGCGTCGAGCCGGCCGACTACTTTGAGCGCTGCGTTCGTCGTGATCGCGCGTTCGACATCGCCGGCACTCTGCTGCGCTCCAATGAGCAGCACTCCGAGGGACCGCCCGCGGGCGGCGATGTCGACGAGCAAGTCTTTGATCGGACTACGTCCCTCGCGCGGCGCATATTTATTGAGCTCGTCGAGTACGATAAAGCGCAGCGGTTCGCGACCGCTGCCTTGCTTTGCTTCGAAGATGTCCGAGAGGATTGCGCCGACGGCGAAGCGCTGCGCGTCGTCGTGGAGCGCGTGCAGATCGACGACCGAGACGCGTCGCTCGAGCACGAACGGCTGCAATCCGACGCCGATGAGGCGACCGATGCGCGGCCGCAGGCCGTCGAGCCGTCGCAGGAACGCGCCGACGGTGCCTTCGGTGTAGCGCGACGTCCAGGTGGTATCGGGCGGATCGGCTTCGAGCCGATCGCGCAGCGCGGCGATGAGATCGGCGAACGTCTCGATGTGGATACCGTCGCCCGGCGCCAGCGGGTCCCGGCGTTCGCGCAGCACACGCTCGATGTTTGACGACGCAGTGCTGCGATGCACGAGCACGATCGAGCCGTCGCCGTTCGTGCAGGGATAAGCATGTCGCACGAGTTGCAATCGAATGTGCTGCTCGAGGTACGGCACCTGCGTGCGGCCGTCATCCTCAAAGCAGAAGCGCAGCAGTTGACGGCGCACGAATTCATTCGGCGTCCAACCGAATACGGTCAGATCGCGGTGGTCGCGCGAGGTGACGTCGGTTGCGTGCGAGTGTGGTTCGACGTTTGCCGCGCGCGGCACGAGCAGCCGCACGTCGGAAAACGGCTTCGGTTCGGTTACGCCGAGTGCGGCCCAACGCGGGCCGTCGACCGCCGGCTGGAACGCCCGGTTCGGCCGGTCGAGGTGCAACAGATCTTCGCCCTTCACGTTGAAGACGACGGCGTGCGTCTGCGCGCTCTTCTCGCCGAGCATTTCCATCCCGATGTCGCTCTCGAGTAAATGATAGAGTAGGAACATTGCGTACGACGTCTTGGTCGCAACGCCTGAGATACCGGAGATGGAGACGTGCCCGCCGTGCTTTCCGTTCATGAAGGAGAAGTCGGCGTAGATTGGACGATTGTGACGATCGAGTCCGACCGGTAGCGCGTCCGGCATTTGATCGACGAAGAGGGCGAGGTCGCGGTTCGCGGCGTCGACGAGCGCGACTTCTGCGCCCGGCAGCGGCGCGACCCACGTTTCCGGAACCGTGCGCAAAATCTGCACGTTCGCCGTGCGCGTCGTGAGGCCGGGCATGAGCCGCTCGCCGATTCGCCGCGTGTCTGAGGGCATCTGTGCGCCTTCGATCGCGCCGCTGCCCTCAATCACGATGCCGTAGTGCGCTACGTCCCCGCTGCCGTCGGCGAGCGCATGACGCGTTACGACGAGATCGTCGAGCTGCACGACCGCATCGTCGGCGAGAACGATTTCGTACGCTCGGGTAGAGACCGGCTGCGAGCCGTCGACGTAGCCGATCATGCGACCGCGCCATTCTGGTGCGCACGCACTGACTCGCGCACCGCACGCAGCGCCAGCATGTCCGAGCCGAGCCGTCGCCGCAGTGCGTCTTCGAGCGCGCCGATCGGCTGGAGGTTCTGCGGTGCACGTGGGTCGCGGTGCGCGACGCCGGCAAAGCGCGGCAAGCGCGCGGACAGCGTGTTCGCGAGCGCCGCTGCCGCAGCAACGCCGAGCGTCGCACTGAACTCGAGCCGTACGATGCCGGCCCACGGACCACTGAGCGCATCATCCGTAAGACGGAGGTAACACGAGTAACGTTCGTCGCCGATCCGGAAGATCGAACTGCGCTGCCCGGCGCAGAGGTTCGCGACCCGCGCGTGATCGCTCGGCGCGAGTAGCGCGCGATGGTGACTCTTTACGTAGCCGACGATTGCGCGATGCGAGCGCAGGGAGAAGTTCAGCGGTCCGGCGGCGACCACGAGCGCGCCATCGACAGCGACGCTCTCCGCGAGGCGGCCCTCAGCAAGACGCATACGCGACTGCAGCGCCGCGAGGGGCGCCTGTGGATCGTCGCCGGCCACGCTCACCGTTTCCCAGCTCCAATTGCCCCTCACGGAAAGAAGTGGGCCGGTCGCGCCCGAGCCCCAGATCACCGAGCGCTGGACGATCGACGGCCCGAACGACGCGGCCGACGCGCGGTCGACTAATGCGCATCCGCAGGCAAACGCTCCGGCGATCCCACGGACATATCGATCGTCGACGAGTTGATAGAGCGAGGCTTCGGTTCGACGCACGCCATCGACGAAGGCGAGCCGCGCGAAACTGCCGTCGTCGATCGCTTGGTATGCGCGCAACATGTCGTCCTCGACCAGTTCTGCAGGGGCGCCCATCTGCTCGTCATCGGCCGCGACCAAGTACGCCGAGCGATACGACGGCGACCAGCCTTCGACGAAGACCTTTGGAACGGTTTGACTCGCGTCCATCACCAGGAGTATCTCTACTCGGCATGACACATCCTTGTCATACGGCGCTCGATGGAGTTCTACATTTTCTCCGCCTCATTGCCGAAAGGAATAGTGTGGGAGACTGGGTACTATGTCACTACAATGGCGATGAAACGTGTCGGCGCTCGCGAGGCAAACCAGCAGTTTTCTGCATTACTCGCGGCGGCGGAGCGAGACGGCGATACCGTGATCATTACGCGGCGTGGCAAGCCCATCGCGCGGCTGATTCCCGAGCCACGCGCGGCCAAGGCGTCAAGCAAGACCGCGCGCATCCGTGCCTTGCTCGCGAAATATTCTCGTCCCATGAGCTACGTGCCCGAAGCACGGGAGTCGCTGTACGACCGCGACCGGGGCGAGAAGCTTTAGCCGCTCGCGAGCGCCGCATTGACGCTAGTCGCTATCGACTCCAACGTCGTCGTCTACGCGTTCGACGAGGAGGCTCCGAAAAAGCGCGCTGTCGCGGACGCGATCTTGGTGCGAGGCGAGTCGGTCCTGCGGCTGCCGTTGCAAGTCGTCGGCGAAACGTTTCGCATCCTGACGAAACGCAAGCTCCTGCCCGACGTCCAAGCGCAAGCGGTCCTTGTCGAGCTTATGGAACTTTTTACTACGATTCCGTTCGATCAAGGGTCGGTTCGGGTCGCGATGAGGCTGTTCGTCGCACACAGCATCCCGTACTGGGATGCGTTGCTGGTCGCAACCGCGGCTTCACACCGCTGCGGGCTTTTGTTGAGCGAGGATTTTCAAGATGGGCGCGTGTTCGCCGCACGGGACGCCGGGGGCTCGGCGGTCCGCATCGTGAATCCCTTTGCCGCAAAAAATCGACCGCTTCTCGAAGCTGCCGGCGTTCTTTCCCCCGTGTCGGAGCTATAGCGCCCCTCGGCGTTTCAAGGGTTGCTCGCGACATTGCCGACTCGTCTCGATGCCAAGGAAAATAGTGTCGTGAGTCCGACTGCGTCCTATCTCTTTAATTCCGCGGCGATCAAGCACGCCAATGAGCCCGCCGAGGACAGCACTCGGCTGATCTGGATGTTCGTGCTGCTGGCGCGCCAGCGCTCCGTCACCTACGCACGCTACGCTGCAATCTTCAGCCGCGGCGAGCGGACCTTCAAACGCGACATCGCGAAGCTGCGCGAACTCGGCGAGCGCTTCGGATTTGCGCTGACGCCGCAGCGTCAAGGCGCGGTGCAACTCGCGCGCTTCGATGACGACCCGCGGCCCAAACGACGCGCCCGCGACGCCCAAGTATCCGCGGACACGGTTCGGGCCGTCGTCGATGCACTTGGCGAAGTCGTCGCCTCCGGACTGCGCGGGATCGCCGATGTCGGCGATAGCTCCATCGATCGCTTCCTTCGCATCGCCACGCCGCGGATGTGCGCCGACACTTCCGTCGGCGCAACCTACGCGCGGTTGCGCGAGGCGTGGTCGCGCAACGCGCGCGTGCGCTTTCGCTATCCGGCGCGCGAGGGCGGCGCGCTATCCGAGCGTGTCGTCGAGCCGTATCTGGTAACGTTCAACGCCGGGCGATACTACCTCGTCGGTTTCGACGTGCGTCCGCGTAGCGGCGGCTGGCGGCAGTATGCGCTCGATCGGATCGCGGGGCCGTTGCAGTTCGCCGCAACGTTCACACGGAGGCCGATACCGAGTCCGTACCGCGGCGAAGACGCCGTTGGACTCTTCAAGACGGGCGCAGCGCAAACGGTCACGATCGAGCTTTCGGCGAAAATCGCGGATGCCGTTATCGCACGCAAGTGGCAACGGGCGCAGCAGGCCGAGCGACACTCGGATGGTCGTGCGATGATTGCGTTCGAGGTGTACGACCTCGGCGAAGCCGTCCGTTGGGCGCTCGGGTACGGCGCGGAAGCCCGCATCGTCGCGCCGCCCGAAGCCGTCGCTCACGCTCGTGAAGCCGTGCGGTTCCTCGCCGGACGGTACGCGGACGATGCGGTAGCGATTGCGTCTCGGAGCGCCTGACGTAACCATGAAGCGGATTCAGGGACAAACCCCTGACATGGTCGACCGCCTATTCTCGCCACGACCGGAGGCGCCTTGCCTCCGGCTCGTCGGAGGGATTGGCCCATGCTCGTCACGCTCGGTCAGCTGTTTACCGCGCTGCTGTCTAAATTCGACGGTATCAGCGGCGGCGGTCCTACGCTTGCGCTATCCGCACTGCACGCGGGACTCTCAGCTTGCGGGATCTCGGGAGGTGGTCCGACGTCGCCGTGATTCCGAGTTCCTCACACCGCGCGAGCAGACGCGGGCGCGAGCGGACATCGAACGCGGCGAAGACCTTGCGCGTGTGGTTTATCACGGTGTGAGGGCTACGAGCGAGGCTCTCGGCAATCGCTTTCGCGCTTTTGCCGGCGAGCAATTCCGCGAGCACCCGGCGCTCGGCCGGCGTCAGCCGTTGCAGCGGATCTTGCGGTGCGCGAAGCGCCGCACCGAACCAGGCTGCGGGTGCGCGCTCCAGGGCGGCACGCACGACCTTCGCATACCGAGTGGAGCCGGTGATGCGCCGCAGGTCGAGTGCGACGAGCGCGGCGCGCAAGTCGTAGCCGAGCTCTCGCCAGATGTCGAACGCGAATCCGTAAGATCGGAGCGCCGCGGCGTGATCGCCGAGCGCTTCGTTCACGCGTCCCGCTGCGGTCGCTTCAAACGCTTTTACTCGGCGGTCGCGATCGAGTGCGTTCAGCGCGTTCGAGCGAGTCGCGCTCGAGCGGTACAACGTGATCGCTTTGCGTGCTTCGGCTGGCATCGTCGTCGCCGCATGGATCGCGAAATTCGTAAGCGCGACGCGACTTTCTTCGTCGGCGGCAGACCATCGGTGCGCGCGCAGTCCGTGCCAGGCGCGGGCAAGCGCAGCGTCGGCGGCGCGTTCGTCGCCGAGCACGCGGCTGGCATGCGCAACGCCTGTCTCGGCCAGCACGGCGTACGGCCCTCGAGGTGCGATTACTGCAGCATCGCGCGCGTCGAGCCAAGCTCGTTCGAAATCACCGGCAAGGAGCGCGACGTAGCGCAGTGCGCCGAGCGTGTTCACGCGTTCGATCGGCAGATCGGCAGACCAATCGATCCGGTCGTAAGCAGCACGCGCACGGGCGCCGAGCGCGAGGTCGATGGTCTCTGCAGCCACGTTGGCGAGGGCGTGAACAAGCCGGGCGCGCAGGCGCTCATCGGTTTGTCCGCAGGCATCCAGAGCGGCAAGCGCGGCCTCAAATTCGACGCCCGCGGCCGCATAGCGTTCGCGTCTAATTTCGATCCAACCGCGCAAAGCAAGAGACTCCGGCACGTGCGCAGCCGCGCGCAGATTGCGTGCGAGGAGCGCATCCGCGCGGGAGAAGTCCCGCTCTTGCCAGGCGTCGAGCGCGAGGAGATAGAGCGCAGGTCCGCTATCCATGGGTCGCATCACATCCGCTGCACGCTCAACGGCCGCAAAGATTTGCGCGGCCTCCTCCTGACGCCCAGCTTGTTTTGCGGCCGCCGCGATCAGCGCCCGCGCGAAAAGACGCGCATTGGGCTCGAGATGCCGAGTGGCGGCGGCGCGAGCAGCCGCGTCCGATGTTTTTATGTCCCCGTCCACGCGGGCCAGGCGCGCGCGGACGAGTTCGATGCGAGCCGACTCTGCCCGATCGCGCGGCGCGACCACTTTCAGGAGTGCACGAAGCGTGGTGAACGCGGCGCGCGCAAATGCATCCTCGACCGCCGCTGCCGCGCCGAGTTCGTCGCTGAGCGGCCGACGGCGAACGCTCACGGACACGCTCGCGCGAAGCAGCTCAACATCCGTAGCATATCCGGTTGCCGAGCAAAACTCTCCTGGACGCCGGCATGAGCGGCGCACTCGATGATGACGGCTTGCTGCCGGCGCGCATGGTCAACGAGGCGGTCTACTGCCGGCGCTTGTTTTGGCTCGAGCACGTTGCGCGGGAATGGCGCGAGAGCCACGATACGGAGGATGGGACGCGCGTGCATCGCCGCGTCGACCGCACGCTCCGCCGCACCCGCGCCGTCGTCGCGGACGACGACGAACCGCAGATCGAGCGTTCCGTCACGCTGTCGTCGCCGACGCTCGGGGCGATCGCGAAGATCGATCTCGTCGAGATCGAGGGCGAGGAAGCCGTGCCGGTCGATTATAAACGCGGCAGCGTTCCTGCGATTCCCGGTGGGGCTTACGATCCGGAGCGCGTTCAATTGTGCTTGCAGGGGCTCTTGCTGCGCGAAGCGGGATATCGCTGCGCGGGCGGTATGTTGTACTTCGCCGAGTCGCGACGTCGCGTGCGCGTAGAATTCACAGACGAGCTCGTGGCAATGACGCAAGCGGCATTGAACGATGCCCGAGCGTTGGTGCGCGTAGCGACTATTCCACCACCGCTCGTGAACAGTCCCAAGTGCGGCCGTTGCTCGCTCGCGCCGATCTGCATGCCTGACGAAACCAATGCCTTGGGTTCTGGAAAAACGGCTGTGGTGCGGCCGTTGGTGCCGGAAGCCGACGACGCACTCCCGGTGTACGTCGTCGAGCAAGGAGCGCGGCTCGGGCTCGCGGGCGAGGTGCTTGAAATCCGTAAAGGCGACGAAGTGCTCGAACGCGCTCGGCTCATCGAAATCTCGCAAGTCTCGCTGTTCGGGAACGTCTCGGTTTCGGCACCACTCGTACGGACGCTTGCTGAGCGCGATATCCCGATCTTGTACTTCTCGTATGGCGGATGGCTCGCAGCAATCGCGCACGCACCTGCGGAACGGAACTTGGACGCTCGTATCGCGCAACACCGCGTTGCTGCCGATGCGCCGGCCTCGCTTTCGATTGCACGGCGCATCGTCGAGGGCAAGATTCGAAACCAGCGGACGCTGCTGCGGCGCTCGCTCGGCGATGAGGCCCGGGTTGCGTTGCAGGAGTTGTCGTGGTCGATCGACCGGGCGCAACGCGCCGAGTCGAGCGGCGTTCTGCTCGGGCACGAGGGCAATGCCGCGCGCGTCTATTTCGGTGAATTCGCGCGGCTCTTGAAGCCGGAGGGTTTTCGATTCGACTTTACGGGGCGCAATCGGCGGCCGCCGCGCGATCGCGTCAACGCGCTGCTCTCGTTTGCTTACGCGTTGCTGGTAAAGGAATGCGTTGCGGCGCTGCTGGGTGTCGGGCTGGATCCGGGTCTCGGCGTCTACCATCGGCTCCGACCGGGCCGGCCGGGTCTGGCACTCGATTTGGCTGAGGAGTTTCGGCCGCTGATCGCCGATTCGGTCGTGGTCAACGCGATAAACGTCAGCGAGATCGAGCCGAAGCACTTCATAGCCCTGCTCGATGAGGTCGCGCTGAACGCCCTTGGACGCCGTGCGTTTATCGCGGCCTTCGAGCGCCGTATGAATACCGAGATCACACATCCGACGTTCGGCTATCGAATAACGTATCGTCGCGTCCTGCACGTCCAGGCGCGCTTGCTTTCGCGATGTCTCGAGGGCGAACTCGAGGCGTATCCCGCCTTTACGACGCGGTAATTGCGGGTGGCTTCGCGCGTGTATCTGCTCTCCTACGATATTCGCGACCCGCGGCGACTACGGAGCATGCACAAGGTCGCAACGGCTTACGGAATCATGCTGCAGTACAGTGTCTACGCTTGCGCCTTGACGCGAGCGCAGCGCATCCAACTCAAGGGCCGCGTCCAGGAGGTTATCGATCACGCGGTGGATCAGGTCATCATCCTGGATCTTGGAGCGGTCCGTGACGAGGGTTCGTGGATTCCGCCCTATGAATCGCTGGGGCTCAACGTGAATCTCACGGTTCGTCGATCCGTCGTCGTGTGAGGGCGCGAGCGGTCCGGTAGCGATGGTGCCCTGCAGCGGTGCTCGTGCCTTATCGGACGGGCGTTTAGTGGCGTTCGCAGACGGAATCGCCGGAATGCGAATGGGTCGGCCAGGAGCCGCTCGAAATGTGCCCGGGGAACGAACGTCGTATGAGGCCTTGTACCCCCGGCCCTTACCGCGACAATAACGTCGCGGTCTCCGTTGAAGCCCCCACCGTGTTATCGCTCGTGGCGACAGCGCCTTGTCTTACCGCGACAATAACGTCGCGGTCTCCGTTGAAGCTCAGCCAGTACCGTATCCTCGACGATAGTATTTTCGGCTTACCGCGACAATAACGTCGCGGTCTCCGTTGAAGCTCAGCCAGTACCGTATCCTCGACGATAGTATTTTCGGCTTACCGCGACAATAACGTCGCGGTCTCCGTTGAAGCACTACGCCGTAAACGACGTAATGCCGACTGCGCTACCGGACTTACCGCGACAATAACGTCGCGGTCTCCGTTGAAGCAAGATATCGCGGCACCATACGCGGAGGCGGGCGCTCATCTTACCGCGACAATAACGTCGCGGTCTCCGTTGAAGCGCCTCGACAGACGTAACAGTCAGGTGGGCGGCTTGGCTTACCGCGACAATAACGTCGCGGTCTCCGTTGAAGCAATAATCAGGCGTGCAGCGTCAATGAAAACAACTGCGCTTACCGCGACAATAACGTCGCGGTCTCCGTTGAAGCTATCACCTCTTGCAAGCGGCAGACTATTGCGAGCAGGCTTACCGCGACAATAACGTCGCGGTCTCCGTTGAAGCTCATGCCGCGCACCGTGGGGCACCGCGAGCCCAGTCTCTTACCGCGACAATAACGTCGCGGTCTCCGTTGAAGCCGGAGCACAGGCCGTAAGCAGCTCGATCAATTTGTCTTCTTACCGCGACAATAACGTCGCGGTCTCCGTTGAAGCATCTTCCTCGGAATCGTTGCCTTGAAGCTGGTCAACCTTACCGCGACAATAACGTCGCGGTCTCCGTTGAAGCCAAGGCCCCGTCGTCACGTGATGGGCGTCGCAATAACGACTTACCGCGACAATAACGTCGCGGTCTCCGTTGAAGCAAATCCGGGTTAACTCCCGGCATACGAACGAGTAGTCTTACCGCGACAATAACGTCGCGGTCTCCGTTGAAGCATGCGCTTTCTTCCAAGCGCACGAACTCGACGGTGCTTACCGCGACAATAACGTCGCGGTCTCCGTTGAAGCGAGGTGACAGGCGCGTAGAGCTCGCGCGCCATTATATCTTACCGCGACAATAACGTCGCGGTCTCCGTTGAAGCGAATTGCGGATTGATTCGAAGGATGTTTGGGGCCCACTTACCGCGACAATAACGTCGCGGTCTCCGTTGAAGCACGGACGTGCAGCACGTTACTCGAGCAGAAATTATTAACTTACCGCGACAATAACGTCGCGGTCTCCGTTGAAGCAGCCATGTATTCGGGTGTTTGGTCGCCGAAATGGTGCTTACCGCGACAATAACGTCGCGGTCTCCGTTGAAGCCATTTCCGGTGCCGCTTGTTGATTGTTTTGAGGCAGAACTTACCGCGACAATAACGTCGCGGTCTCCGTTGAAGCAGGCGTGTCCCCGGAAGAAATTATTGAACAGTACGCTTACCGCGACAATAACGTCGCGGTCTCCGTTGAAGCGTCGTCCTCGTCCTCCTCCGCCCCGGCGAAGTATGCTTACCGCGACAATAACGTCGCGGTCTCCGTTGAAGCTGGCGCGCGCCCGGGTGCAACAGGCGCACGACGAGCGCTTACCGCGACAATAACGTCGCGGTCTCCGTTGAAGCATCACACGCGCCGACGGGAGGAGCGCTTTAGTTCCCCTTACCGCGACAATAACGTCGCGGTCTCCGTTGAAGCTGCATAATCCCCGGATGTGCCGACTCTAACTTCGCCACTTACCGCGACAATAACGTCGCGGTCTCCGTTGAAGCGGAGCGTCCTTCGGAGCGTCCTTCGCCGGCTTCTCATCTTACCGCGACAATAACGTCGCGGTCTCCGTTGAAGCCGCCTGCACCCGCTAGCAACCCTCGGGGCCTATGGCCTTACCGCGACAATAACGTCGCGGTCTCCGTTGAAGCAGGGGTTTCAGAAAGCTGAAGAACGGTCTGCTCATAACTTACCGCGACAATAACGTCGCGGTCTCCGTTGAAGCCGTTGTACGACTTAGCGACGCCGTCTACCCAAATAACCTTACCGCGACAATAACGTCGCGGTCTCCGTTGAAGCCCTAACGCGCATCACGCGAGAAGTCGCGAAGTGCCAACGGCTTACCGCGACAATAACGTCGCGGTCTCCGTTGAAGCAATCTCGCCTTTTCCGCTAATGCGCCCCTCGCGGTGGCTTACCGCGACAATAACGTCGCGGTCTCCGTTGAAGCTCCCCAAGCGACCCAGCGTTCATAGTCTCTTTCAAGCCGCTTACCGCGACAATAACGTCGCGGTCTCCGTTGAAGCGCCCCGCACCACGAGCAGTTTTCAGGCCCCCCGGCGACCTTACCGCGACAATAACGTCGCGGTCTCCGTTGAAGCTGGTCGGAGCGGCGAGCGCTCGAGTGATTGTAAGACCTTACCGCGACAATAACGTCGCGGTCTCCGTTGAAGCGAGAGGTACTGGCTCTGCGTCGCGGTTGCCTTAGCCGCTTACCGCGACAATAACGTCGCGGTCTCCGTTGAAGCAAACTGACCGGCGGTTCCTGACTCAGCCAGGCCAGGACTTACCGCGACAATAACGTCGCGGTCTCCGTTGAAGCATCGGCCGCGTACATCGTGCCGTTGTCCGGCAGCGAGTACTTACCGCGACAATAACGTCGCGGTCTCCGTTGAAGCCAGCGGGGGCAAGTGAGACGCCCGTACCTCGCCGAGAACTTACCGCGACAATAACGTCGCGGTCTCCGTTGAAGCTTGATTACGTTAGCGCGCTCCCCGGCACCCGAACAACTTACCGCGACAATAACGTCGCGGTCTCCGTTGAAGCTGCGCCTTCTGCGCCTTCTACCCCTGACCGTGTTATCTTACCGCGACAATAACGTCGCGGTCTCCGTTGAAGCATCGACTATTAAGGCCTCCGCAACGCCGACCAACTGCTTACCGCGACAATAACGTCGCGGTCTCCGTTGAAGCGAGCTCGCCGAGGTCCTGATGCCCAAAGTACAGGCGGCTTACCGCGACAATAACGTCGCGGTCTCCGTTGAAGCATGATCTTGCCGTAGGCATCCGCGAAGTGCCAACGGCTTACCGCGACAATAACGTCGCGGTCTCCGTTGAAGCTGCACCGTTAGCGCCGACGTTGGGCCGTTATTTGCGTCTTACCGCGACAATAACGTCGCGGTCTCCGTTGAAGCTCATACGCGTCGGCGGGAGGAGCGCTTTAGCTCGCCTTACCGCGACAATAACGTCGCGGTCTCCGTTGAAGCAGCATTGTCGTTCATACGGATTCCTCTTTCTCTTGCACTTACCGCGACAATAACGTCGCGGTCTCCGTTGAAGCGAGCTCGTGATTCGGCCGAACGCCGCGTTGAGCGACTTACCGCGACAATAACGTCGCGGTCTCCGTTGAAGCTGTTGCTCCATCTGTTGCTTCTGGTTGTTCGCCTGAAGCCTTACCGCGACAATAACGTCGCGGTCTCCGTTGAAGCGCTTTCCTGGTGGTTCGAAAAATACTACGCGAAGCTCTTACCGCGACAATAACGTCGCGGTCTCCGTTGAAGCCGCCGTGCTGCGGTCGTGGACGAAGCCGATGGAAATGCTTACCGCGACAATAACGTCGCGGTCTCCGTTGAAGCAGCAGTGTGCGTCGACCGACGACGGGTCGTTTTTCAACCTTACCGCGACAATAACGTCGCGGTCTCCGTTGAAGCATCGACGGCCACCGTCGTTCTGCTTAATTGGCGCGATCCTTACCGCGACAATAACGTCGCGGTCTCCGTTGAAGCGCGGCTGCTCACCGTCCGACATCCGGAAGTTGCATGCTTACCGCGACAATAACGTCGCGGTCTCCGTTGAAGCTCTTCTTTATCCTGAGTGCCGCTCGAAGCGTGCTGCACTTACCGCGACAATAACGTCGCGGTCTCCGTTGAAGCTCCGACGTGTCTGTGGTCCCGCGAAGCCTGGTACACTTACCGCGACAATAACGTCGCGGTCTCCGTTGAAGCAAGAAGTTCGTAAGGGGCTGCTCCTCCTCACAAACCTTACCGCGACAATAACGTCGCGGTCTCCGTTGAAGCACGTAGTCGAGGCCGACCGTTACGCCTGTACCAATCTTACCGCGACAATAACGTCGCGGTCTCCGTTGAAGCTTCGCAAATTTGAGAGGGAACACCCTTAACCCCCTCGGCTTACCGCGACAATAACGTCGCGGTCTCCGTTGAAGCGGCACCGGCGCTTCAAGTCGTGCAGCGCGCCGTGCCTCTTACCGCGACAATAACGTCGCGGTCTCCGTTGAAGCTTGCACACGACGCACGGCGCTCCGGTGTCCAGCGGCCTTACCGCGACAATAACGTCGCGGTCTCCGTTGAAGCTCCAACCCTTCTTCCAAAAACGCCGTGGCGAGCTTGTTCTTACCGCGACAATAACGTCGCGGTCTCCGTTGAAGCTGACAATCGACGTAAACGTCGTGCCGGACGCATTAACTTACCGCGACAATAACGTCGCGGTCTCCGTTGAAGCCTAGCTTCCGGCGCGCCCGGAAATGGAGCGTTACTTACTTACCGCGACAATAACGTCGCGGTCTCCGTTGAAGCCGCACCTTCATTGCCTACGGTAGTAATGTTAGACTTACCGCGACAATAACGTCGCGGTCTCCGTTGAAGCCGAACCGACGACGCCCCGCCCGTTAACTGCGCCGAACCTTACCGCGACAATAACGTCGCGGTCTCCGTTGAAGCCCGTCTTGGAGGTGCCGTCGCGCTTGACGACGATGAGCCTTACCGCGACAATAACGTCGCGGTCTCCGTTGAAGCAGGGCTACGGCGACCTGACTTGCCGCCGGGGCAGTGACCTTACCGCGACAATAACGTCGCGGTCTCCGTTGAAGCGGCGGTCCATGGATTGCTGACGAAGAGTCCAGTGACCTTACCGCGACAATAACGTCGCGGTCTCCGTTGAAGCTGCTATTTCGGAAACGGGCCCAATTTGGGATGCTTGGCTTACCGCGACAATAACGTCGCGGTCTCCGTTGAAGCTTGCGAGCGACGTCGCCGAAACGGTCAACGAAAGCCGCTTACCGCGACAATAACGTCGCGGTCTCCGTTGAAGCACGTACTCGAGCGTCCCGAGCAACCCGGCTCCGGTCGGCTTACCGCGACAATAACGTCGCGGTCTCCGTTGAAGCGCAATGCTTCCGCCTACGTCCCCGGACATGTGTAAAAGCTTAAGCCGAATCGTCACCTAGCAAGAGCGGGTGGCCATCGAGCGAACCGAGCGAGTGTTCAAATCCGACCAGGAGCACTCGATGACCAACAAGATCA
>JAABUX010000394.1_pt1 | contig 74532 bp, 66 predicted proteins | sample 5561851 | NCBI WGS metagenome assembly JAABUX01 (sample SAMN10711883, study PRJNA513361) | rock metagenome | isolation source: Antarctica rocks | place: Antarctica: Victoria Land, Richard Nunatak red sandstone | collected 2016-01-03
AGGACGAACCCGCTCAAACTGCTCCCGGCTGACGTCACTCCCGTACACCGTCTTCCTCATCAAGAAAGTGTCTAACCCAAAAAGCAATCGCGCTAGTAGCTAGATCGTGAACAGGTTCTTAGTCCTTCACGATACGATGAAGGCACTGTGGTCAGCATCGGAGTCGAAACTCCTTCCGCCAAATACGAAGTGCATGTGGGCGCGGGTATGCTGCCCACGCTGGCCACGCGGGTGGCTCCCTTTGCGCGCGGTCGCTTGTTTGTGCTGACTTCGCCGCCGGTTTGGGATCTATGGGGCGAACGGTTCCTCGCTTCCTTTTCAGCCGAACCTTCAGGGCAACCGGACGTGCTGTTTTTGCCGCCTGGGGAGCAGGCCAAGCGCTTGCATGAGGTAGACCGGCTGCTCGAAAAGTTGGCCACGGCAAGGGCGGACCGGGCGTCGCTGCTCATCGCATTCGGGGGCGGCGTGGTGGGCGACGTGGGCGGGTTCCTGGCAGCCATTTACATGCGCGGCATCCCGTATGTGCAGGTGCCCACGACTTTGCTGGCGCAGGTAGATTCGTCGGTCGGCGGCAAAACAGGCGTGAACCTCCATACAGGCAAGAATCTGGTGGGGGCCTTTCATCATCCGGCGGCGGTGTTCGCGGATGTGGACTTGCTTGCGACACTGCCGGCGCGAGAATTGCGCGCGGGCTTGATGGAAAGCGTTAAAGCGGGGTTGATTCGCGATGCGGGGCTGTTTGAGCTGCTGGAGCGGCGCGTGTGCGTTCTGCTCGAGCCGGCCCCGAATGCCGCCTGGCTGGCTGAGGTACTGACCGAAGTAGTGGGGCGCTCGGTCGCGATGAAAGCCGAGGTGGTGGGCCTGGATGAGCGCGAGGGCGGCCTGCGCATGATCCTGAACCTGGGGCACACGATCGGCCATGCCATCGAGGCCGTGACTAGGTACAGCGTGCTGCTGCATGGTGAGGCGGTGGGCTGGGGGATGCTGGTGGCCCTTGCCGTTGCCCGCGGGCGGGGTTTGATGACCGAAGCCGAGGCTGCGCGGGCGGGGGCGCTGGTTCGGGCGCTGGGGCCACTGCCCGGCTTCCATGCGAGCGCGGAGGCGCTGCTGGAGTCAGCCGGGCGAGATAAAAAGAACTCGGGCGACACACGGCGGTTCGTTCTGCCGCGGGGAATCGGCGACGCCGTGGTGGTTGAAGACGTGGGCGATGGGGAGTTGCTCTCCGCAATCGAGGCAATGCTCCGGGAGTCGCGGCTTGCCTGAGCACACCTTGCCAACAAGCCCAGGCGCGCGGCCCGAGGGCGCGGCCAGCGAGGCGGATGCGGCCCGGGCGGTGCGCGCAATGTTCGACGAGATTGCGCCTCGCTACGACCTGCTGAATCATCTGCTGTCCATGAACATCGACCGGCTGTGGTGGTGGCGCACAGCGCGTCGGTTTGGCGCGGTGCTGGCGCGGCCGGAGGCTCGGGTGCTCGACATCTGCTGCGGCACGGGCGATATGACAATGGCGCTTGCCCGGCGGCGTCCAAAGAATGCCGTGCCCGTGCTGGCGGCCGATTTTTCGCATGGCATGCTGCTGCGGGGAGCGCGCAAGTTCGCGCGCCGGGGAACTGGCGCGGTGGCGATCGAGGCGGACGCAATGCAGCTGCCGCTCGCTTCCGGGTCGCTCGACCTGCTCACGACGGCATTCGGCTTTCGCAACCTGCGCAATTATGGCGGTGGGCTTGAGGAGTTCTTTCGGGTGCTGGCGCCGGGCGGGCAGCTCGGGATTCTGGATTTCGCGGAGCCGGGCGGGTTACTGGGCAAGGCATATGCGTTTTACTTTCGACGGGTGTTGCCGTCTGTTGGGGCGCGGCTCTCGGGGGCTTCCTCGGCTTATGCGTACCTGCCGGCTTCGGTCGGGCGCTTCCCCTCTCCAGCCGTGCTGGCCGAAGCGATGCGCGCGGTGGGGTTTGTCGATGTCTCGTGGACTGCTTACAGTTTCGGGATCGCCGGGTTGTACATTGCGCGCCGGCCGCTCTGATATTGTCAGGGATCAGACGCTAGCCCGGCTGCGGCGCGTGCGCGCCGGCCGCTCTGATGTTGTCAGGGATCAAACGCTGGCCCGGCTGCGGCGCGTGCGCGGCGCCCGTAAGCCAGCTCCTTTACTGGCAGCAGGAAGTTTGATACATACGTAGCTGCGGTCCTGTGCCCTTATATGCGACAGTTTCTCCCCTTCGCGCTTTTGCTCTGCTCCCTGCCCGTCGGCGCGGAGATAGCTTCGGCGCAGGTACCGATACGACCTCTGTTGTCGGAGCTGGCGCAGGCGAAGGAAGGCACGGCGGCGACGATCCACACCCATTTCTCGATCGGCGCGGGACTATTTCTGGGTTCGGACAAGCTGGTCGCAGCAAGGCATAACGTTTTGACGCCGGGCGGCAAAATCGCAGATGAAATCGGGGTGGGGTTCGCCCAGCTTCCGTTAAACAACATCGTGGAAAGCAGATCCACGGCCATCGCTCAGGACCCGAACCACGATCTTGTGCTACTTAGGATTGTCAGTGGCGCGCCTGCACCCCAGGCAGTTCGCGAACGTATGCAGGCACCGGCACCGTGTGAGTCGGCGCGACCTGTGCGTTCGACTCGTCGCGTGCAACAAGTACGTGTTTCGAGCCCGAGCCCGGCCCCTGCCATGGCTCGTGGTGTACGGCAGCGTGATTTTCCAAGTGAAACAGCAGGTGAACGTTCCCCTGTACTAAGGCCGACTCTCGCTCGTGAACCGTTGAGTGTGGCCCATCCCCACGCGCATGCCACCGCGCATGCCCCGCTCCACATTGTTCTGGATGGCCCCCTCGTCCCTGTGCGCATGCCATCGAGAGCTGCCGCTCATGAACAGCTGACTACGGCCTCTCGTACGCAGCTGCACGTGGTGTGGGATGGGCCGCTCAACCATGCGCGGTAAGGGGGCGCTTGCCGGCAACGGAGCGAGCCCTCGCGGAGTTACGTCCAGGGCGTTCGCGGTCGTCAAGCCCTGAGTCACGGGCAATGCCGGTATACCCTAAAGCGATGAGCGAGCCCGTCGCGCCTCGAACCCGGAGTTTCAGCCGCACCTCCAGTCAGGAGAAAGCCGCGGTCGCCATGGGGTCGGCGCTCGCGGCGCTGGTCGTTACGCTGCTTAAGCTCGCGACCGGCCTGCTGAGCGGATCGCTGGGCGTGCTGTCCGACGCGGCGCACTCGGGGCTCGACCTGTTCGGCGCGGGGCTTACCTATCTTTCCGTGCAGGTGGCGGATAAACCGGCGGATGAGGACCATCCATACGGGCACGCAAAAGTCGAGAACATCTCGGCATTCATTGAAGTATTCCTGATGGTGGCCTCGTCGGTGTGGATCGGCGCGGAGGCGGCGTGGCGCATGGCGCATCACCAGGTGGGCATTCGTTACTCGGTGTGGCCGCTGGCTGTTCTGCTCATCTCGATCGGGGTCGATCTGTGGCGGTCGCGCAACTTGCGCCGCGTAGCCGTAAGGACCAAAAGCGCCGCGCTCGAAGCCGACGCGGTGCACTTCTCTTCCGATATCTGGGCGAGCGCCGCGGTGTTTGCCGGGCTCGCCCTGTCGTGGATCGGCGCTGCCCTCCATATCGCGGTTTTGCGGTATGCCGACTCGATCGCGGCGCTGCTGGTTTCGCTTATGATTTTGACCTTCGCGTGGAATGTAGGCCGGCGCACGGTGAGCACTCTGGTGGACGCGACGCCGCGCGATACGCGCCGCAGTGTGCTCACCGAAGTGCGGCGGGTCAATGGTGTGCTGGCGGTGGACCAGGCACGGATGCGCAGCGCGGGCGCGGCGCACTTCGCGGACCTGACCCTGTCCATGTCGCGCCAGCTGACGTTTCAGCGCACCGAGCAACTGGTGCAGGAGGCGACCGCCGCAGTACGGCGCGTGCTGCCCGATGCCGATGTCGTGATCCGCACGGTGCCCCGTGAAACGGAGACCGAAAGCATTTTCGACCGGGTGCGCGCCGTGGCGCTGCGCAATAACGTGGTGCTGCACGACGTGTCGGTGCAGACCTTCGATTCAGGGCTGCGCATCGAGCAGCATATTGAAGTGAATGAGCAGTTGCCGCTCAAGAAAGCGCACGACTTTGTGCGGGGAATTGAGGATGAGATTCGCGGCGAGTTGCCGCAGGTCAAGAGCGTGCTGACGCACATTGAGAGTGAGCCGGGGACGATCGAAAAGCCGGAGGTGCATGCTCGTGACCGCGCCCTGCGCGCGATGGAAGCGCACCTGCGCGATGCGGCGGCGCCGCTGCCGGAAATTCTGGACGTGCACGAAGTGGTGGTGAGCCAGGTGGGCGACCGTTTCCAGCTCTCCTGCCACTGCACCATGCCGGACGACCTCCGGATGCAGCGGGTGCACCAGGTGATTACGTCGCTTGAGGACCGATTCAAGAGCGGCTGCCCGGAGGTGGATCGGGTGCTGATCCATCCGGAACCGGCGACCGATAGCCACCACCATTAAAGGAGCGCGATGATAGCCAGTTCAGAGTGGAAGAGCGGTACGCAGTTCGAGGGCCGCAGCGAGAGTGGACACGCGATCCTGTTCGACACCGACGCGGCGCATACCATGGGGCCCTCGCCGATGGAAATGGTGCTGGCGGCCCTGTGCGCGTGCACTTCGGTGGACGTGGTGGGGATTCTCGCGAAAAAACGGCAACGGCTCGCGTCGCTCGTGGTGCGAGCCGTTGCCGAGCAGGCGCCCGACGCGCCGCGGGTGTTTACCGCAATCCATGTCACCTACGTGGTAGGTGGAGCAGGGTTGGACCACAAAGCCGTGGAGGATGCGGTTTCGCTCTCCAAGGAAAAGTACTGCTCCGTATCGATCATGCTAGGGCGGGCGATGGAGATGACGTCCTCGATTGAGTACCGGGAGACCCCGGTGTGATTGGGTACTTTCGGTTCGCGCTGATCGCGATGCTGCTCGCGGGTATTGCGTGCGTTTCGGCGATCGTGACCATGCAGTTCGCGGTGCATCGCGCGGAGGTGCGGGTTCCGGACCTGAAAGGGATGACGGTGGACGCAGCGGTGAGCCGCGCGGCGGAGCGGGGGCTGGACCTCTCGGTGACACAGCGCTCGTACTCGACGGCGCTGCCGGCCGGGCGGGTACTGCTGCAAACGCCCGCGCCGGGTGCGGCGGTGCGACGCGGATGGGACCTGGCGGTGGCGGAAAGCCTGGGGCCGCGTAGGATCGCCATTCCCGACGTGCTGGGCAAGAGCGAGCGGGATGCGATTCTGCTGATTCGACAAAAAGGGCTGGAACTGGGAGCGATCGCGCACATGCCCGACGCGCGGGTGGAGGCAGGTACGGTGCTGGCGCAGGATCCCGGACCAGCGGCAAAAGGGGCGGAGCAGCCGAGCGTAAGCCTGCTGGTCGCCGCACCGCAGCCTGCTGAAGCGCCGGCTTGGGTGATGCCCGATGAGGTAGGCAAAAACTATGGGGAAGCCGCGGCGGAACTGGAACGCGCGGGGCTGCATGTGGAGAGCGCGGCGGGTGCCCCGGCGGGTGCGCAAGTGGTGTTGACCGCGCAAACCACGCCGGGAACAGTAATCATGCAAACGCCGCTCGCCGGGGCGCGCGTGGATGCTTCCGCGAGGATTGTGCTGTTCGTAACGAAAGCTCCGCTGCCTGGGTCAGACTTCAAGCCACATTCCAGTACACCGCATACCGATCGCGAGTGATGGCGAATAAAGGAACGAAGCGGATTGGTTCATCTTTATCCTTCAGTCTGGTCGTGAACTCCAACGCAGCGGTTTGCCGCAGGAACGCGGCTCCGGACGTTGCGATCAGCGACGACACCCTCGGGTCGGGCACAGCTTTGAATTGAAGCTGATCGTTCGCGGCATAGGGCGCCTCAGACGGTATTCCCTCGCGGCCGAGCAAGCCGGCGAGCACCAGCGGACCGTAGAGGACCGCGTTCAGCGATGGATCGTCGGGCATGGGCTCGAGCGCGAGCTGCATGGGCAGCTCCGCCGTGACAACGTCGCCATCATGCCAGGTGCGCGTGAGCTTGAGATACGTCCCAGACTCGCTCGGGGCTGCTGTTTTTCCATTCACCGCCACCCGGAAGCCACTGCCTGCCCACCGCGGGTGGCGCAGATACACCGTGGCCCGCACCGGATGTTCGCAGCGGAACTGCCATTGGGATCGCGGTTCGACGGGAAAATGCGTGTTCTGGACGATGTGCATTTTCCTGTCGGGCCAGTGCAGTTCAGAGGCGATGAACTGGTTAATCCAGAGTGCTTCGCCGGAGTGAAAATAAATGCTCTCACCGTACTTCGCATGATTTTCCATGCCGGTTCCAACACAGCACCAGAAGGAATCGTAGGGAGTGCTGAAAGTCTTGAAGTGGCCCGCTTTGAGCGACATGTAATACGTCATGCCCGGGGTGGAGCTGTCGTGCGAAGCAAGAATGTGATTCCACAAGACACGCTCGCTGTAGGCGGCGAGTGCTTCCCGTGGCTCGCCGGCAAACAGGCGGTCGGTGAGCTTGACCATGTTGTAGCTATTGCAGGTTTCCGCGCTGGCCGCCGACAAGTGCCGGCCCATATCGCCTTTCGAGTAGAACACTTCCCTGTCGCTGTTGCCGCCGATGACGTAGGAGCGCCGCTGAGTGACCGTCCGCCAGAAGAACTCACCCCCGCGCCGCGCCGCCGGGTCGCCCGAGACCTCGTATTGCCGGTACAGTCCCAGCACTGTCGGAATCTGCGTGTTTGCATGCAGGCCATCGAGGTCGTCGACGCCGCGCGTGAGCGGCCCAAGCACAACCGTGTGGTTGAAGCGTCGGGACAGGGTCAGGTACTTGTCCCTGCCGGTAAACGCGTACATGTCGGCGAAGATCTCGTTCATGCCGCCGTGCTCATCGCTCAGCATTTTCTGCATGTCGGCATCGCTTAGATGGCTCCGCAACGTGCAGGCCCAATCGCTGAAGCCGGTGAGCACGACCAGCGCTTCGTCGTTGCCGCCGTAGGTGTAGGCGTCGCGCAGGCCGGCGCACATTTTGTGCAGCATGTACCAGGGCGCATGTATGCCGTTCAGGCCGGTCTTATCAAGGTAGATATTGCCTGCCGCGACCTCCATAAAAATGCGCCGCGCTTCAGGGACGCCCCCGACGTAGCCGTCTCCGCCGGCGCGCTGGCAGGCTGCCAATTCCGTCACAACGTACGCTTGGCGCTGGCGGAAAGCAGCATCGGTCGTCCTTCTCGAGTACGCCCTCGCGTACATGGAGCAGGCCGAGAGATAATGCCCGAGCATGCGGCCTACCTTCTGTTCCCAGCCGCCGTAGGGGTCGGCTTTCGGCGTGAGTCCTGCAGTCGACCTATAGTAGTGGAGAAACCGGTCCGGCTCGAGCGTGAGCAGGTATGCGCCGTTGCGCTCGGCGGCGTCGTGAAAGGGCCCGTCCTTGAGTTCGACTGCGTCGAGTGTCGTGAGCTGCGCCTTACGGCGGGATACGCCGTAAGCTGCCTGCTTCCCAGGCTCGTTCCCACTGCCATCGGCGAAAGCGAAGTGCGATGCAAGCAGGGCCGCACCGGCAGCGAGGCTTGCACCCTCCGCGAGTAAGGATCTTCTGGTGAGCTTACGAAACGGGCGCCCACTGGGGAGCTGGTCCATGCGCCACTTCCTTTCCGCCGCCGCGACGATTCTATCGCCATCCGTGCTGTTGCCTTCAATGCCCTCACTCATGCAGGCAGAGCTTTACGCACGATTGGCGCAACGCGGGTGCCGAGTAGCTCAATCGCGTGCATGAGCCTGGGATGCGGAAGGGCCGCGACACTCATCTGAAAGCTGATGCGGGAGATGCCGCCTAGGGCCTCGTTCATGTGCAGGATTTTGGCCGCGACGGTTTCCGGTTCGCTGACCAGCAGCGCGCCCGAGGGCCGGCGCAATGCTTCGAACTGGCCGCGGGTCACGGGCGGCCAGCCACGCTCCTGGCCAATTTTGGTAAAGGCCTGGGCGTATCCGGGGAAGAACTCGTCCGCCGCGGCCCCGTCCGTATCAGCCACGTAGCCGAGTGCATGGATGCCGACTTTGAGCTGCTCGGCTGGGTGGCCGGCGCGGCGGCCTGTTTCGCGGTAGAGATCGATGAGCGGGCGAAAACGGTGGGGTTCGCCGCCGATGATGGCAACCATAAGCGGCAGCCCAAGCGCGCCGGCGCGGGCAAACGACTGCGGCGTGCCGCCCACGCCGAGCCAAACCGGCAGCGGGTTTTGCAACGGACGCGGGTACACGCCCTGGCCAGTCAGCGGCGCGCGATGTTTGCCCGACCAGTGGACGTGCGTGTTTTCGCGGATATTCAGCAGCAGGTCCAGCTTTTCAGCGAAGAGAGAATCGTAGTCCTGGAGGTCGAGGCCGAACAGCGGGAAGGATTCGACAAACGAGCCGCGCCCGGCGACGATCTCCGCGCGACCGCCGGAGAGCAGGTCCAGCGTGGCGAACTCCTGAAAAACACGCACCGGGTCAGAGGCGCTCAGGACGGTAACGGCGCTCGAGAGGCGTATACGGCTCGTACGTGCGGCGCCCGCAGCCAGGATCACGGCCGGGGCCGAGTCGAGATACTCCTCCCGGTGATGCTCGCCGAGGCCAAAGACATCGAGACCGACCTGGTCGGCAACCTCGATTTCTTCAAGCAGGTACCGCAGGCGTTCGGCAGGGGCGACGAGGAGGCCGGTTACGGGGTTTGCGACGGATGCTGCAAAGCTGTCGATGCCGATCTGCATGTTTGCGACTCCAGCGGCGAAGAATAGCCGTAAATGCCCTGATGTCCGGAAATGGGAATGGTTTCACACGGGCGCGATTGGGAGGCTATTGGCTGCGCGTAATACCCGGCGCGGGTCCGCGCGGCAAGGCCCGGCTTGTCGATTTGAACGCCAGGGCCGATCCAGATCACCAGCTTTTTGCCGGTTGCTTCGCCTCGTACCTGGTGAGTGACGTAATGGCCTGTATGGACAGGTTGAGGCGGTCGGCAGCGCCGTAGAACCCCCTGCGACCGACGGATGGTGCGTAGTCCCGATGCTGTCCCGATGCTGTCCCGAAGCTGTCCCGAAGCTGTCCCATTGAGATCATCAGCAAGGGCCTTTCCATCGCGCGAGGCGATCCGCTCATCGTCACGCCCGTGTCGGTCCGCAGCAAGATCGTCGCCGACATCGGCAGACTGCCTCCATTACGACGGAGAAAGCCGCTCAGCTCGTCGCGCGCCCGGCTGACGTCGAGAAACGCTGCATTCACTTCATCGATGACGAAGATCGCCTGCTGGGGCGCGTCAGCCCGCGGTGCGCCGGCCACAGCCTTGAATGTGAGGATTGGCTGCGGCTGCTTGTTGTCTGTCACGGCGAAGTCCTGCCGGGTAAGGCCGGAAACAGGCCGGCCCGCGCCGTCTGTCACCACCATGTTCAGGGCGATATCGCCGGCAGCCGGCCTGGCGTGGTCGGAGGTCGCCGAGGTTCCCTGGGCGGGATAGGGAACAGAGCGGGAACAGCGACAAGGCAAGCGCCAATAACGCGGACGAAGAGGGATTCATGAGGACGATCCTGAAGCATGGTAGCGCGTTGAGGCGATCGCCGATCGAGGCATGTTGGTGGGCAGGGAGTTAAGGACGGGTGAGCAGCGCGGCGAAAAAGCCGTCGCAAGAATGCACGCCGGGGACCGTACGAAGGTAGGGGCCGGCGAGCGCGGTTTCGCGGAGGAGAGCATGGCCTTCGGCGGTGAGAATGCCGGCGGCGAGGAGCTCGTCAAGCGCAGGGGCGATGGGTTGGAGAGTGATGCTCGGGAAGAGCGGCAGCACGGCTTCGACGACCTGCTCGTTCTCCTCCGGCTCAAGCGAGCAGGTGGAGTAGACGAGGCGTCCGCCGGGGCGCAGGGTGCGCAGCGCGGAGGTCAGGATGGCGCGCTGGCGCTCGGCTTGGCGGGCGATTGCGGGCTCGTTGAGGCGGTGGCGGATCTCCGGGTTGCGCGCGAGGGTGCCGGTGCCGGAGCAGGGCAGGTCGCACAGCACGGTGCTGTACACCTCGCCGGGTGCGAGGGCAGAAGCGTCGCCAGGGGTGAAGCGGACGTGTTCCGACCAGGGCAAACGGCGTTGCATGATGCGCAGGCGGGCGGCGCTGACATCCATGGCGGTGATGTCGGCATCGGGATTGCGCTCGGCCAGGATGGCGGTTTTGCCGCCGGGGGCGGCGCAGGCATCGAGGATGGCGGGGCCGGCATGCAGGGCGGCGAGTTCGCCGACAAGCTGTGAAGCTTCGTCCTGGATGCGAGCCTGCGCTGCAGGGGGGTCGCCTTTGAGGACGCGGCGGACATTCGAGAGAAAGGCGCCGGGGGCGAGTTCGAGGTTCTGGTCGGCGTCGGTCGCCAGCAAGCGAATCGAGGTCGGCGGGGGCTGCTGGCCGAAGCCGCAGATGCTCTCGGCCTCTGCCGGGCCGAAGCGGGCGCGCCAGCGATCCACCAGCCAGCGCGGGTAAGCAGCGGCGGCTTCCGTGCGAATCCCGCTAAGGCCGTCGCGCTCGCGCAGCAGGCGCCGGAGCACGGCGTTGGTGAGGCTCGCCATCTGCTGCCCGTCGGACTGCTTGGCCAGCTCAACGCTCTCGTTGATGGCGGCGTGCGCCGGGATGCGATCAAGAAACAGAAGCTGGTACGCGCCCAGCCGCAGCGCGATGATGACGCCGAAGTGCATGTCGGACTCGGGATAGCGCAGGCGCGCGGCAATCTCGCGATCGAGCACCATTTGCCAGCGCAGGGTGCCGCGCACGAGCTCGGTCGTGAGGTCGCGGTCCTGGCGCGAAAGCGCTTCGACCCGCGGGGAGCGGAGCTGGTCGTCGGAGTGCGCGGTGCCGCGCTCGACCGCGAGCAGCACGTGCGCGGCCGCGACGCGCGCCGGAGCAATGCCGGTGAGCTCAGCCAAGGTTGGCTCCTGCCATGTGCGGGTGGCCGCGGAGAAAATCCGCGGCAGGGGTGGAGCGTTTGCCTTCGAGCTGGACTTCAAGGAGCTCGACGGCGGTGCGGTGGCCGCAGGTGGCGAGGAGCTTGCTGCCTTGAAGCAGGAGGGTGCCGGGCTCCTGCGTCTGAAGCGCCCTCCCCTCCCTGGCCGGCATGAACTGTTCCGGAACATCGATAAGCGGAATGGTTGCGGCACTGGGGAAAGGAGCCATACGAGCGATCGTAAACTTCTTCCCGTTGAGCGTGCTCCAGGCCCCGGGCCAGGGCTGGAATCCGCGCCAGCGGTTGTAAATCTCCTGCGCGGAACGGGTGAAGTCGATGCGGCCATCCTCGCGGGTGAGTATGGGCGCGTACGTGGCTTCGGCATGGTTCTGCGGCTGGGGCATGAGCGTACCGGCGGCGAGGGCGGCGAGGGTCGATAGCAAGAGTGGCGCACCGAGCTCGGCGAGCTGCGGGAAGAGCTCGGCGGCCGTAGCGTCAGGGGCAATCGGCAACTCGGCGTGTTCAAGGGTGGGGCCGGTATCAAGGCCTTCCTCAAGCAGCATGGTCGTCACGCCCGTGCGCTGTTCGCCGCGAGCGACCGCCCACTGAATCGGTGCGGCGCCTCTGTATTTCGGCAGCAGCGAACCGTGCAAGTTGATGTTGCCAAGCGGCGGCAGCCCGAGCATCCAGGGGGGAATAATGCGACCGTAGGCGACGACAATGATTGCATCGGGCGCGATGGCTTCAAGCCGCGCGCGCAGGTTCTCGTTGTTGCGAATTTTCTCTGGCTGGTCTACGAGCAAATCATGCGCCAGCGACCAATGTTTTACGGGCGAAGCGACGAGATGCATGCCGCGACCGCTGGGGCGGTCAGGCTGGGTAAGCACGAGCGCGACTTCGTGGCCTGCCTCAGCGATGGCTGCCAGCGTGGGCACGGCGAATTCGGGTGTGCCGCAGAAGACAATCCTCAAAGCCTTTGCTCTACTTTGCGCAGTGGACGCGGACTCTACCACTCGCCATCTCGCTGCAGTTTGCGGATTTTGCGCAGGATCAGGTCGCGCTTCAGCATGGAAACGCGCGCGAAGAACAGAATGCCGTGCAGGTGATCGATTTCATGCTGAAAAGCACGTGCCAGCAGCTCTTCACCGTCCAGCTCAAACCACTCGCCTTTCGCATTCTGGGCGCGTACGCGAACCCGGGCGGAACGAGAAACTTTTTCGCGAATTTCAGGGAGCGACAGGCAGCCCTCGTCCTCATACTGCCGCCCTTCGCGAAAGGTGATCTCCGGGTTGATGAGCACGAGCTTGTCTTCGGGAGTTTTTTGAAAGCTGAGATCGATAACGGTGATCTGCTTCGAAACGCCGATCTGCGGCGCGGCCAGGCCAATGCCCTTGGCCGCGTACATCGACTCGAACATGTCGTCGACCAGCTTTTGCAGCTCATCGTCGAACTCGGTGACCGCTCCTGCTTTCTGCTGAAGCACCGGGTCGGGATATTTTACGATCTCTCGAATCATTTCTCTTCTTAAACTCAGGCAGTTAGTAGGCGCGGATCTGGTCGATGTACCCGTTGTAGTTACGCTTTGTTTCGCGCAGGGAGTCGCCGCCAAACTTCTCAAGCAACAGTCGCGCAAACGCTAGCGCGACCATGGCTTCGGCCGCGACGCCGGCAGCGGGAACGACACATACGTCAGACCGCTCGTAGGCGGCCTTGGTTTCTCCACGGCCTGCATAGGTAACGGAAGCGAGTGGACGGCGGAGCGTGGAGATGGGCTTCAGGTAGCCGCGCACCACGATGTCTTCTCCGTTTGAGATGCCGCCTTCCACGCCCCCGGCGTTATTGCGCTCGCGGGTAAAGCGGGTGTGGCGCGGCTCCTCCGCCGGTCCATCCAGCCCCGCGTAGCCGATCGCGTCATGGACTTCAGACCCGAGCGACTCGGCAGCCGTAACGCCGCGGCCGAGCTCGACGGCCTTGACGGCCTGGAGGCTCATGACGGCCTGGGCCAGAAGGCCGTCAAGGCGCTCGTCCCAATTCGCATAGGTGCCGATGCCCGCCGGGGCGCCATGGACCACTACCTCGAAGACGCCGCCAATGGAGTCGCCGGTACGCAAAGCGAGGTCGACCTCGGCCTTCATGCGCATTTCGGCTTCCCCATCGACGCAGCCGAGGACCACTTCGTCCCTGCGGGCGAGTGCCGCGATCTCGTCCCAGGCGGCATCGCGGTCGAGTTCAGCCCGGCCTACGCGAACTACGTGCGAGAGAACGTAAATGCCGAGCTCCACGAGCAGAGTTTTAGCGATAGCCCCCGCGGCGACGCGTGCCGTGCTTTCCCGGGCCGATGCGCGCTCCAGCACGTAACGTGCGTCGGCGAAGTCGTACTTGAGCGATCCAGCGAGATCGGCGTGGCCCGGGCGCGGCGAAGCCACGGCTTTGTGTTTGGCGGCATCGCCTGCCTCGATCGGCAGGATGTCGCGCCAGTTCTCCCAGTCGCGATTGGCGATAAGCATGGAAATAGGCGAGCCGATCGTCGCGCCGTGGCGGATACCGGAGAGAATATGCGCGGTATCCTGCTCGATACGCATGCGGCCGCCGCGGCCGTATCCCTGCTGACGGCGCCAGAGCTCGCGATTGATGAAGCTCTGCTCGATGGGCACCCCGGCCGGCATGCCTGAAACCAGTGCGACGAGGCTCTCGCCGTGCGACTCTCCTGCGGTTGCGAAACGTAACATGTCAGATTTGATTGTAACGGTGCTGAGATTTAAAGTTTCCCATTGCCGGGCTGGGGCGATGCTCGGCATACTGAGCGGGGTACTTGTAGTACATGGACGCCGAGCAAACGCGCGCTTTTCTCCTCAAGCTGCCGCACGTGGCGGAAACGATGCAATGGGGCGCAAACCTGGTGTACTGGGCGGGGGACAAGGCGATCGGCGGCAAGATGTTTGCCCTTCTCAACCTTGACGAGCCGACAGTCGTGAGCAAGCCCGCGCCTGTCGCGTCATTCTATGTAGGTCCGGAGCAGTACTCCGAACTTCTGGAAACAGAGGGCGTTCTGCCGGCGCCTTATTTCGCGCGCATCTACTGGGTCGCGCTCGCGCGTTGGGATGTGCTCAGCACGAAAGAGGTTCAGACTCTGCTCGCGCAGGCTCATGCCGGAACCTTGGGGAAACTGCCGGCTCGCACCCGAGAATCGCTGGCGCTTCCAAAGCGGCAGCGAGACCAGCTCATCGCTCAACGGAGATTGCTTCTGCAAAGTGCCGTGAAGAAAAAGCCGACGATTTCAACAAAGGCGATCGTGTAATGAGCAGCTAGTGTGTCAACCGCGGTGCTTGTCGGCCATCATTCGTTCCCGGAGCAACTGATTGGCGCGGGACTGGTAGCCGGGGCCGCTTGTCTTCAACCATTCAAGCACATCCATGTCGATACGGAGCGAAACGAGCTGCTTCCTCGGCTTGAACACTTCATGGAATCGCTTGGCGTTTTTGAACGCATCCGGTTTGAGCCTCGGAATGTCTGAAAAGTCGATCTGGCTGTCCGGCATTGCGGCCAGTGCTTTCAATTGCCGCTTCGATTCCTCGGAGCTAGGGTCTCCGGGATTTCGTTCATACCTGACCAAATTCGTAATTTCTTCTTTCATCGCGCTCCACCTTTCGTGCTGAAATGATCCGGATTTCCTCTCCATGCTCACCGTCAATCGTATGAACGACCAGCAGCAGCACAGATCCGCTAGCTTGCCCAATCGCCTGCCAACGCTCTTCCCTATCGGCGATGCTATTCAACTCGATCAAGCAGAATGGATCATCGAAGACTTCCGTCGCCGTCACGAAATCCATGCCGTGCTTGCGCCGATTCGCTTCGTCTTTCGCGGGATCCCAATAAAACTGCACGTAGCTGCGATAACGCTGCTACGCGACTCAGCGCAATCGTACAAACCGGCGTAAGCAAATAGCTATGAGTGGAGTTTGTCACTATCGCCAACCAGGTACGCCTGCGTATCGAGCAATGCGCGCTCCATGGAGCGGATGTACTCGGTGGGCTCGCCTGCTTTCGCGCCGTTCGCTCCTGCGCGCGCAAACTCGCTACGCAAGGTCTGCATCTTGGCCTCGAGGTCATCGAGGTAGTGCAGCAACAGTGCTTCGGCAGTCATCGGCAGCTTGGGTGAGCCGAACTCAAGCCGTCCGTGATGGGAAAGTACAATGTGCAGCAATAGCGTGCGCAAACGGGGCGGAAAATCCGGCAGCGCGGCTAATTTTGAGTCGATCATGCCCGCGCCGATGGTGATATGCCCCAGGAGCTGGCCTTCAACCGAATAGGAAAAGCTGGTGCCCCAGCGCAGCTCGTGTAGCTTGCCGATGTCGTGGAGCATGGCGCCGGCCAGCAGGAGATCGCGGTGCACTTCGGGATAATGCTTCGCGGTGAGCTCGCACAGATCGAGCAGTGAAACGATGTGCTCGAGCAGGCCGCCGATCCAGGCATGGTGCAGCGCTTTGGCGGCGGGTGCTTCACGCAATGGACCGGCGATGGCTGGGTCGGCGAGGAAGAGTTCAAGAAGCGCGCGAAGGTGGGGCTCGGTGAAACTCGCGACATACGCGTTCAGGCGAGACCACAGGACTTCCACGTCAAACGAGGTTTTCGGGACAAAGTCGCCCAGGTCGTACTCGTTCGCGTCCTGGGCGGGGTCGGCGCGGCGCAGCTTGTCGATCTTGATCTGCAGCTTTTCCTGGTAACGGCAGACCACCCCTTTGATCTTGACGATATCGCCGGAGGCGAACTCACCGGCGTCCCTGGCCTCCCACATGCGACCTTCAAGCTGCCCTTCCCTGTCGCAAAGCGTCATCGAGAGGTAAGAAGAACCGTCGGCCTTGGTGCGGAGTTGCCGGTTGGCAGCTACAAAAAAACCGGTGATCGTCCCATTTTCAAAGCGCGCCAGGTCGTTCGCGAAAAGCTCCTTCATCGCGCTATAGCTGAGGCGGCTGGGCCTGGTTTGTGCCCGGGCTTGTATTCGGTACAGACGGGCCAAGCGGGTCGCCGCTGCCGGTGGGCGTGGTTTGTGTATTCACGGGCGAATCGGTGCCCGGGGCCTTCTGGGGCGAGGGCTCCTGGCGGGGCTGGGTCTGCGCCGCAGGCTGCTGTCCGGCCGGGGCTTGACTGCCGGCATCGGGCGCTGTTTCGGTCGTTGCTCCTACCCCAGGCGCGCCGTTCCCATCCGCGCCAGTGTCTTTCTTCCTGCCCGCCTCATCGGAGAACCGGGTCTTTTCCGTAGGTTTCGGCTTCGGTGGGGCTTTCGATGTGTCGCCTGCAATCCCGACCGGTCGCGCCTGGGTCGATTTATCGGCGAGTTCCTGGTTATCGGCTACAGGCGCCGGAAACTGGTCGGCCTTGGCCAGGCGTTTCTTTTCGATTTTGGCAGCCTTGGTCTGGATGGCGCGCTGTGAGAAACGGGTTTTGGTTTGTGTCGCCGCGGCCTGCTCTTCGGTCGCGCTTTCGCCGTTCGCGTAGTGAACGTTGGAAGGGACGTTCGCAGGGACATTGCCGCTCTGCGCCGCCGCCGCTGTTTCCGTGCTCGACGTATTGCCGTTCTCGGTGGATGCGCCTGCGTCTTGTGTACGGAGTTCGGCGGCGGGCAGGGTTTCGCGCGGGGCTTGGCCGAAACGTACCTTTCCACGCTTTCCGGGCTTCAGAGTCTTTGCCGGAGCAGGCGCGGGTACAGCGCTCGCCGTCTGCACGGGAGCAGGCGCGCACGTGCCGGCTGCCGGCGTCGCCGAATCGGCGATGGCAGGAGCAGCTGGGGCGTTGCCGGCTACCGCCGCATTGCTCCCCGGCACATCGGCGAGCGACGGTACGTTCGGAGGCGCTGCGACGGCAGGGGGAGCAGGCGCGGCTGTTTTCGCGACGCTTACGGGACCACGCGTCGTGCGGCCACGGCCGCTGAAGCGCGTCCGGTCGCCTGTCTTTTTCTTTTTGGGCTGCGGCGGCTGATACACGCTGAAGATGGGCCGGAACTCATTCGTGGTCGCGCCACTGTCGGTGTACCCGGGCTTGATCTGGACGAAAGCCTCTTCCCTCAGGCGGGTCAGATACGCACGTAGGGCCGGCTGCATCTTCTGCATGCCGAGCGCGTCTTCCACCTGCGGCTGCACTTGTGTAAAGGGCTGCAGGCCTGCAGGCGTGTGATCATCGACCTTCAAAATGACAAAACCCTGCTTGGTGCGGATGGGCGCGGTGTACCCTCCGGGCTTGAGCGGGAAAGTAGCGTCTTCAAGAACATTTGCGAGCTGGCCGCGCTTGAAGTCGCCCAGCACTCCGCCGCCGGCCGCGGTCGAACCGCCGGAGCTTGCCTTGGCGACCGCTGCAAAGTCCTTGCCGCCCTTAAGCTCCGCTTCCAGCCCGTCGGCCTTGGTCTGCGCCTCGGCTACCTGCGCGGCGTTGTCAGGGTCGGCCGTGGGAACCAGAATCTCGCTCAATTTGACGGACTCCGGAGTGGTGAACTGGTCCTTGTGGTCCTGGTAATACTGCTGCTCATCGGCCCCGGTGATGTTGATATGGCGGCCGACCTCATCACGAATCACCTGCGAAGTGATGGCGCGATTCTGGATGCTGGCCTTGAAATCGGCGAAAGACACGCCCTGCTGCTCGGCTGCTTTTTCAAGCGCTTCCATGGAATCGAGGTTGTTCTGCTTGCGCAGCTCGTCGAGCTGGCGAATGGTCTCCGCCTCGCCGGTAACCCCGAGCTGCTTGCCCTTCGACAGCAGAAGCTGGTTGTCGACGAGGTCGCGCAGCAGCTGGCGCTTCTGGGCATCCAGTTCGACCGGGGTCCAGTTGCGCTGCTTGGCCTGGGCTTCAAGCTCCGACTCCGCCCGTGCGTAGTCCGACGAGCTGATGACCTGGTCGTTGACGCGCGCGACGATGTCCTCAATGACATCGCCGTGGTAGGGCGACTCGGGCGCGGCCGCCGCGGCATTTTTACTGGGAGTGCTCACGGCTTGCGCGAGAGCCGGCCGGGCATCGAGCGTACCGATGGCGAGGGCAAGAGTAGCGGCGGCCAGCAGAGTGCCCTTGGAGGAGGTACGGAAAGCCGAGAAAAACAGCGAGGGACGAGGCATCATCAATATAAGGTCTCAACAAGACCCGGGCAACCGGCGCGAGAACGATCGAACGTCCGGCGGCACTTCGGGTAAATCTAATTGTACGCGGGGGTCCATAAGGCGGCTAGTTGGAATGGAAAACGCCAAGGCAGAAAGCGGCTACTTGCGCAATCGACCTCTTCGACGGAGCAGCGAGACAATCAAAGCTGTACGAGCTGTCGCGCGACACGTAGCGTGGGGAGAGGAACCGGCAGCTCACCAAGCGCCATCGCGATCTCGTCGCAGGCGTCGCGGCGGGGGCAGCGCACGCAATCCTTCGCTACTTTGTCAGGAACGGCGGCTAGCGAGATGTTGTGAAAGCCGTAGTGCTCAAAGAAGCCGGGGATGCGAGTGAACAGGCAAGCGCACTGGGTGCCGGTCTCGGCGACATCACGCAGAAGCTGCTCGAGCAGCATGCCGCCGGCACCGAGCCCCCGGGCCTCGGGACGCACGGCGATCGAACGAATTTCGGCGAGATGCGCCCCGTAACGATGCAGGGCCGCGCAGCCGAGGAACCGGTTTTCGCAGGCATCGTGTTTCTCCGGCCCGTGTTCTTGTGGCCCGTACTTGTCTGGACCGACAAGCAACTCCGCCACGACGAAGGTGTCGCAATGCTGCTCAATCTCCGACAGGGAGCGCCGCAGCAAGGTACCGTCGGCGGTCATGCTGTCGATCAGGGCGTGGATGTTTTTCGCATCCGCCCGGCAGGCGCGGCGAACGGCAAGACGGCGCGAAGCAGGGCATCGCGGAACAACGTCAGACTGGGCAGTGCACGTGCTTTCCCGGTGAGATAACTCCATGGGGAAACCTCCTTGGTACATAACCAGTGGATACCTGGAGGACATCAAAAAACCGCAAAGAAGTCGTCAAAGGTGCGAGGGGAACTTCGTTCACAAAATACGCGGAAAGAGAGCGAAAAGAGAGTAGGTTGGGCGCATGGACCATATCATCGACGGGGTGCTTCGCTTTCAGCGCGTGGTGCATCCGAATCGCGAAGCGTTGTTTCACGATCTTTCACTCGGGCAGGCGCCGACGGCCATGTTTATCGGCTGCGCCGACTCGCGCATTGTGCCGGAGATGCTGACCCAGCAGGGGCCGGGCTCGCTGTTTGTGGTGCGCAATGCCGGCAACATCGTGCCGCCGAATTCGACAGTGCCGGGCGGCGTGACGGCGAGCATCGAATATGCGGTCGCGGTGCTGGGGATTCCCGATATCGTGATCTGCGGGCACTCAGGCTGCGGGGCGATGACGGCGGTGCTGCGGGGCGGCCCCCAGCTTGAGAAGCTGCCCGCGGTGGCGCGCTGGCTCCACTACGCAGACGCGGCGCGCGACGTGGTGGCGGCGGAGTTTGCGGGCGCGACCGAAGAGGAAAAGCTGGATGCACTGGTGCGGGAGAATGTGCTGGCCCAGCTCGAAAACCTGCTGACGCATCCGGCGGTTGCCGAAGCGGTAGGCAAGAAGCAGCTGCGGCTGCACGGCTGGGTATATGAGATCGGCGCGGGCTGCGTCGACACCTACGACGCGCGCGTGGGCCGGTTCGTGCCGATCGGCGAGGACTCCTTCGCGCATGCGACGCCGACGGAATGGGTTGGCACTCCCGAGCAGACCGAGTAGATCTCGCTTACCAGCCGAGCGTTCCCGGCGCCCCCTTGAAGGGGCCTCGGACGTGCGAGGTGATCCAGCCGCCGTAAAAGTCTCCCGGCTGGGGCTGCACTCGCTCGCCATCGACAGAGCACTCGTCGACGCGGTTGGCGTAGAACGCGAGATGGTCCTTGAGCGCGGCGTAGGGGCGGGTGGGGTCGGCATAGGACCAGGCGATATCGGCATAGAGTGGCTGCCCAGGGAGCGCAAGCGACCAGTAGGCAGCCGCGCCTTTGAACTCGCAGAAGCTGCCGCGGCGCGAGGACGGGCGCATGAGATGCATGGCGATATCCCCCTGCGGGATGTAGTAAACCGGCGGGTGGCTGGTTTCAAGGATGCGCAGCGAGCGTGAAGTCTCGGCAAGCAGCACGCCGGCATGGACGATGCGCAGGTGGCGCGGATTGCCTTCCAGCCGGGGAGGGCGTGGGTAATCCCACACGGACTCGGACAGGGGAGCGACGGGTTCGGTGCTCATATGTCCACTTTAGACCTCGCCTGTGCGACAGGGTATTCCCCTGATTTCTGACGTGCGAAAGGTCGTCCGGATCGGTTGAGGCCGCTTGCTATACTGTGCGGAGGTAACCTTCATGTCTCCTGCTTCCTCGTCCCGCACCCGCCGCACCGCGTTTTCCCTCGTTGCCTTCTTTACTGCCTGCGGCCTTGCCGGCGTGGTTGCCAGCCAGAGAGTGCATGCCCAGGCCGGGAACAGTGACGGAGATTTTCGCGACTCGCTGAAACAGTTTGCCGCCGTGTACGCGACGGTGAGCGAGAACTACGCCGAGCCGTTCACGGGCGACAAGCCGAACGACGCCATCTACGACGGGGCGATCCCGGCGATGCTGCGCACGCTCGACCCGCACTCCAACTTTTTCGACCCGAAGTCATACAGCAAACTACAGGAAGAGCAGCGCGGTCGCTACTACGGCGTGGGTATGCTGATCCAGCCGCAGCTGATCGGCGACAAGCAACGGACCGTGGTACTAAAGCCGTTTGCTGGAACGCCGTCGTACAAGGCGGGTATTCACCCCGGCGACATCATCACGAATGTCGACGGCAAATCCACCGACGGGCTGGACTCGAACGACGTAGTCGCCTTGCTGAAAGGCGACAAGGGTACGCACGTGAAGGTCACGGTGGCGCGAGCAGGTGCCGGGACGGACAAGGCGCAGTCGCTGGATTTCGACCTGGTACGCGCCGAGATCCCCAACAATTCTGTCGATCTGGCCTACCAGATCCAGCCGGGCATCGGCTATATCCACATCAAAGCTGTGCAGGAGACGACCGGCAAGGAAGTTTCCGATGCGCTCGGCAGCTTCGGCGACATGAAGGGCCTGGTGCTGGACCTGCGCGATAACCCGGGCGGCCTGCTGAACCAGGCGGTCGCGGTGTGCGATCAGTTCCTCAAGCGCGGGCAGGTGATCGTATCGCAGAGGGGCCGCGCTTATCCGGAGCAGATCTACCGCGCGAACCACGGCAACGACAATAAGAACTACCCCATCGTGATCCTGACCAACCATGGCACGGCCTCCGCGGCGGAGATTATCTCGGGCGCCCTGCAGGACCATGACCGGGCGCTGATCATGGGGCAGACGACGTTCGGCAAGGGCCTGGTGCAGACGGTGTACCAGCTCAGCGAAACCACCGGGCTGACTCTGACCACCTATCACTACTACACACCGAGCGGACGGCTGATCCAGCGCAACTACGAGGGCGTGTCGCTTTACGACTACTACTCGAATCACGGTAAACCGCAGGACCCCAAAGACCGCGAGGTCAAGCTGACCGACTCCGGCAGAACCGAGTACGGCGGCGACGGTATTGCGCCGGACGTGCCGTTTGAGGAACCGAAGCCGGTACATATCCAGCGGGTGCTGATCGCTCACTACACGTTTTTCGACTTCGCACAGCACTATCTGGCTTCGCACCAGGTGGCCAAGGACGCGCAGGTAACCCCGGAGATGCTGGATGCGTTCAAGCAGTTCCTGCATGAAAAGAACATCCCCTACACCGACGCCGAGATGGCACCGGTGCTCGACTGGGTCAAGGCAAATATTCTTGCGGAGATGCTGAGCACGGCGTACACCGAGGAAGACGGAGCGCGGGCGCGGGCGGCGTGGGACCCGATGATCAAGAAAGCGGTTTCAGTCATGGGGCAAGCCACGCAACTGGAGCAGGCGGCCGAACAAGCCGACGCGGCCAAACAGGCGGCGCACAGCAATATGCCTACGACTATGTAGCCACCGATGGAAGCTGAAAAGCCGGGCGCAAAGCTCGGCTTTTTCGTTTGGCACGGTCTGGTTTGGCACAGGGAGACAAGGATGGGACCGGAGTTTCGATTTGCCACGGAGACCGATGTTCCGGCGCTGACCGCGTTGGTGAACGCGGCATTCCAGGTGGAAAAGTTCTTCAAGGTAGGCGAGCGCACGGATAGGGCTGAAATCGCCGAATACCTGAAGAAAGGTCGGTTTCTGCTGCTGGAAGATGAGGGCCGGCTGCTAGGCAGCGTGTACGTGGAATTGCGTGGGGAACGTGGCTACATCGGCATGCTGTCAGTGGCGCCGGAACGCCAGCGGCAGGGGATCGGAACCCGATTGATGGCGGCAGGCGAGGAGTTCTGCCGCGAGATGGGGTGTCGCACCATCGACATTACAGTCGTGGACCTGCGGACAGAACTACCACCGCTTTATGAGAAATACGGTTACCGGATTACGGGTACGGCACCCTTTCCAGCTGAGCAGATGCCGGTTAAAATGCCGTGCTCGTTCGTGGTTATGTCGAAGTCACTGATGGAGGAATAGGTTGAGCCTCGGCGATAAATCCGAGCGCTGGAGAGAGCCGTTCAGCACTTTAATGATTGCTGCGACCCTCCGAACTACCGGTAAACCCGTGGCCGCTCTTGCCCGAAGCGTTTTTGATGCTGATGATGCCGCAGGCCTCGCGCCCGCCCGCATTGCCCGCGGGATCGGACTTCATATCGTCCGCGCCGGCATGCACCATCAGAGACGTGCCGCCGTTCGCAAACACGGAGTTCGCCGCCTTTGGGTCGAGCGTGACGTCCTTGGTGGTAAACGTCTTTTTCACCATGCCGTCATCACCCACGTTTAGATTGATCGGCATGTCGCCCGCGTGGTGACCTTGCGGATTCTGGATTCCGTGCTGCTTGCCGGTCGGGTTGAAGTGCCCGCCGGCCGTCTTGAAATCGGGCGCATCGCACTTCGGGTTCTGATGGATGTGAATGGCGTGAACGCCGGGGTTCAGATTCTTGAAATCGGCCTGAACCTTCACAGCCTTTCCCGACTGCATCAGGGTGGCCTTGCCGCCGTCACGGCCGTCTGAGGTTTCCATCTGCACTGTAACGCTCTTGGGCGTACTCTGGGCCTGCACCATGCCACTCCCGAGCAGAACCGCCGCTGTCGCCCACGCACTTACCTTGACTCTGGTCACTGCTCTCATGCTTTCCCCTCATCTAGCCTCGGCCCTGCGGCTCTTCCGGCTCTCAGGTTTGGATGCTATACCTCCAAGTACGCCGGGAAGTGCAAGCAGTTTAGCGATCCTATCTGGATTTCTTGAGGACGCCTCCAATGCACATTGATGGCTCGAACACCTACGCGGAAGAAAAACAGTCGAGCAGGGCACAAATATCTCGGCAGTTTTGAACTTCCCAAAAGCGGTTTTCTTTTGCCACGCATAACCCAGTTATAGGCAACAAGACTCCAGTAATTCGCCCGATTCTTCACTTACGTTCAATTATACGAACAACTTACGATCTATCCTAAGTAGCACATTTCTGTTGTAATCGGTGGATACCATCCAGTTATCCGATTTCAAGGCCTAAGCTCCGCTCCCGCCCTAAAAGAATTGCCGAATTACTGGCGTTCGAGCTTCACGTCAGCAACAGAGCGATGACAATGACAAAGTGTTCATCCACGAGCCAGAGCCGGGAGCCATCCCAGGTAACATTTGGAGGCTCCATCTTATGCATTTCCGCTTCATTGTTTCCGCGCTTTCCCTCGCGTCCGCGCTCCCGTCTTTTGCTTTGGCAAACCCCGCTCCCAACCCTCAATCCAGTACACCCTCGGCATCGGCGAGCAATACGCCCTTCGATTTCTCCAGCTTTCACTTCGAGAACGCCGTACCGTGGCTCAGCGCCGGCAACGGCACCTCCAATGACCGTTGGGCCTCGAACGAGTTCATCTTGAGTTCCTACACACTGCCCTTCGTGTACCCGCGCTGGATTTTTAGCGCGAACGATGAAGTCCAGAGCACCCCGACCATCGAAGGCAACTCCGTCTACGTCGCCGACATGAGCGGTACCGTGTGGCAGCTCGATATCACGACCGGCAAGCCCACCTGGCAGGCCAGCCTGCCCACCATCTCCGGCGACTCGAAGTCCTATTCCCGCAACAGCCCCGCCATCGGCACCCGGAACGTGATCGTTGGCGACCAGGATACGAGCACTCTGTACGCCCTCTCGAAAACCGACGGAACCCTGGCCTGGAAGGTCACTCTCGACACCGCGCAGGCTGCCATCGTTACCTCCTCGCCGGTCGTCGTAAACGGGAAGGTCTACGTCGGCGTAGCCTCCGATCAGGAAGCCCTTGCCGGGAAGACTCCGGGGTTTGTTCCCACCTTTCGCGGCTCGGTCGTCGCCCTCGATGAAAACACCGGACAGATTCTCTGGAAGACGTACACCGTTCCCACGGGCTACACCGGCGGCAGCGTCTGGGAAGGCAACATCGCCGTCGACATGACGCGCTCCGCGATTTATGTGACCAGCGGCAACAACTACTCGGTTCCCCCATCGGTCGCGGCTTGCCAGGCGGTGGCGTCCACCCCAGCCCAACAGGACGCCTGCCTGTCTCCCGACGATCATATCGACAGCGTCCTTTCACTCAACATGGACTCAGGCACGGTCAAGTGGAGCCAGCGCTTCACCCACGCCGACACCTGGACGACGTCGTGCGAGTCCTACGGCAAAAATCACGCTACCCCCTGCCCGGTGCCCACCGGTCTCGATACTGATTTCGGCGCGGGCGCCAACCTATTCACCATCACCAGCAATGGCCAGCAGGTGGACGCCGTCGGCGCCGGACAAAAGAGCGGCTCCTACTTCACGATGAACCGCGATACCGGCGCCATTCTCTGGGGCACCCAGACCGGTCCTGACGGCAATATCGGCGGTATCCAGTGGGGCAGCGCGACCGACAATCAGCGGATTTATGTGCCGAACGGCAACTCCGCGTACGTCGAAACCACGCTGATCCCTTCCGGGCAGAAAACCAACGGAGGCTTTTGGTCCGCGCTTGATAAGAACACAGGCCAGATCCTGTGGCAGACGCCTACTTTGGCGCCAGCGGTAGGACCTAGCTCCAAGACCGCCGCGCGCGCGCAGGTTCCTCCGCCGGGTACACGCTCAATCGTGGAAGGCTCGGTCAGCGTCGCGAACGGGGTCATGTACGGCGAGGATGTTGCCGGCAATTTCGTCGCTCTCGATGCCGCTACCGGTCAGCTGCTGCGAAGCATTCAATCGGGAGGCGCCTCGATTTCGGCGCCCGCCATCGTCGATGGAGTGCTCTACTGGAGTTCCGGTTATGGAAGTTATGGAGGTACCAACAACAAGGTCTACGCGTTCTGGGTCGGCATCCAGTAGCGCTCGGCCTGCTGAGTTGAATCCCCGAGAACACGCAAGAGCGAGCAGCCATGGAGCCTCATCTCCATGGGCTGCTCGCTTTTTGTGAAATGAGCTGGAAACTTCCATCGCTCCGCAAGACCCATAATCCTGCATCGAGAAATTTCGCCGCACGGTTAGCTCAGAGGGCGAGTCGTCTTTGCTAATCTGCAGGGCTGGCGCGCGCTGTTTCCAGGAGCTGGATGAGCTTGTGCAGATCGTCTTCCGACATATGCGCCAGTTGCTTGTCGGCAACCGCATAGGAGGGTGCATCGAGCTGGCTAAGTATTTGCAGCCCTTCTTCGGTGATGCAGGCCTTGACCATGCGGCGATCCGTGGTGTCCCGGGTGCGCGTGAGCACGCCGGCGCGCATCATGCGGTCAAGCAGGCGAGACACATCCGGGACCTGGGTGACTAGGCGACTGGCCACCTCGTGGCGGCAAAGGCCGTTCGGACCGGCCCCGCGTAGTATCCGCAGTACGTTGTACTGGGTAAGGGTGATGTCATGTTTTCGCAGCGACTGTTCCCACGCATGCGTAAGTACGGCGGTGGTTCGAGCCATGGAAAGAAGAGCCTCCTGCCGGAGACTCGCAAACGGCTTGCTCTGCTTGATCTCGCTTTGCAGGCGGCTTGCCATGGTTCGTAGGCCTTGCTTAAAACTTGGAAGGGGATGGTGGAGCTGAGCGGGATCGAACCGCTGACCTCCTCGTTGCGAACGAGGCGCTCTCCCAACTGAGCTACAGCCCCTTGGAGCACTGCGGGCTTCCGCCCAACAGGGTAATTTTAGCAGGAGTACCGCCGGTGAGCAAAAACGCCGTCCTCATGGAATGGACTGACATCGCGTGAACAAAAGGCAACTCCGGCATCCCAGGTCTGTTCGACCATGTCCAGCAATCGGTCCTTGCCGGCCTCCTGTTTCCTGTAGATATTTCGCTGAAATCTATGAAAAATATGTTGACCTGCAGTGCGGAGAACGATATCTTGGCGTTGCGGTTGCGAGAAATGGCGTTTTCTCAAGGGATTTCCATTCCATTCTATGAAGCTTGCCGGTCTGGGCAGGTTCCCGATGCTTCGCCTGGTGAATGAATCTGGCTTACGCTCAGGAATCCAATCGCGGCGGCGGAATGCGACGAGGGAAACGAATCCAACTCGAAACGCTTGCGTCTAAAAGATATAGGACGGGGTAAAGATGTCCTGTACACCACAACAATCGTAGAAAAGGCGGCACCTCCGCTGCTGCTTTTTCCATCCAACCCGGTAGTTCATACACAGGCCTTTGATCGATCTTTAATCGAGGAGTTTTTTTGCAGATGCGCTCTGATTTGATATTTGGGGCATTGGCCCACCTTGAAAACCGCTACCAGCTTTGCCAGCTCGCTTCCAAGGCGACTCGTAAACTGCACAAGCCCAACACTCGGCTACAGGACACAACCAACGAAGTTCTGCTACGCTTTCATGACAACAACCCCGCATCGGAAAAGCTGATTTCCCTTTCCGAGGCAGCAGACGAGCAGCGCCGCGCAGCTTAACGCGCGGCCTGCTGTACCTCCCTCACGCACTCTTCCCGCACCGCCCTCTCCCCACGCGAAAGCCAGTGTTTCCCGCCCGGCGCGCCTCTCCCCTTCCCGTTTTTCCCGCACGATAGGTGACAATGACCATCCTGGAATTAAAAGAAAAGAACATTACCGAGTTGAGCCGCATCGCGCGCTCGCTTGACATGCCCGGCGCCAGCGGACTTCGCAAACAGGACCTGATTTTTAAAATCCTGCAGGCGCAAAGTGAAAAAGAAGGCCACATCTTTGCCGAGGGTGTGCTCGAGATTCTTCCCGACGGCTACGGCTTTCTGCGCTCGCCGGACTACAACTACCTGCCTGGCCCGGACGACATCTATGTATCGCCTTCGCAGATCCGCAAGTTCGACCTGAAAACGGGAGATACCGTCAGCGGCCACGTGCGGTCGCCGCATGAAGGGGAGAAGTACTTTGCCCTAGTTAAGATCGAGGCGATCAATTTCGAGTCGCCCGAAGAAACGCGTAACAAGATCCTCTTCGACAATTTGACGCCCCTGTATCCGCAGGAGCGGATCAAGATGGAGACGGTGCGCGAATCGATCTCCGGCCGCGTCATGGACATACTCACGCCGATCGGCAAGGGGCAGCGCGGGCTGATTGTGGCGCCGCCGCGCACCGGCAAAACCATGCTGCTGCAGGCCATTGCGAACTCCGTGACCGCGAACCACCCGGAGGTCGCCCTGATTGTTCTGCTGATCGATGAACGGCCCGAGGAGGTCACTGACATGCAGCGTTCGGTCAAGGGCGAGGTGATCTCCTCCACCTTCGATGAACCTGCGGCGCGGCACGTGCAGGTCGCCGAAATGGTAATCGAAAAAGCCAAGCGGCTCGTTGAACACAAGCGCGATGTGGTGATCCTGCTCGACTCAATCACACGCCTGGCTCGGGCTTACAACACGATTGTGCCGCCGAGCGGTAAAATCCTGTCGGGCGGCGTGGACTCGAATGCCCTGCAGCGCCCGAAGCGGTTCTTCGGCGCGGCCCGCAACATCGAAGAAGGCGGGTCTTTGACCATCATTGCCACTGCGCTCGTCGACACCGGCTCACGCATGGATGAGGTCATCTTTGAAGAGTTCAAGGGCACGGGCAACATGGAGGTAATTCTCGACCGCAAGCTTATCGACAAGCGCGTCTTCCCGGCCATTGATATTCAACGTTCGGGCACCCGCAAGGAAGAATTGCTCATCACCAAGGATGATTTAAGCCGGGTATGGGTTTTGCGCAAGGTGCTCAATCCCCTGTCCCCGACCGAGGCCATGGAGCTGTTGGTCGACAAGCTGGGCAAAACGCGGAACAATGCGGAGTTCCTGCACAATATGAGCTCGCTGTAAGCAGCGAGTTGTAACTTCATGTAGGCAATCTGCAGTGAATGGAAAGCGCCCCAGGCGGTTGCGACGCCTCAGCGTTTACGTGCCGGCCGGCACTGCTTGTGGAAATTCAACCTTCAAGCTATCGAGCGCAGGAAGGATGGCTGGAAGAATGCGCACGGAAGCACGTCCGGCAATCACCGCGGGGTCTTGCCGGGCAAGGGCGAGCGCGGCTTCCATGTTGGCGGCCTCTAGGATGGAAAACCCGACGATCTCGCCGCCGTCGATGACCGGGCCGGCCAGCTTATAGCGGCGCCACTCGATCTGCTCGCGCAAAAAGGCGAGTTGCGTTGGCATGAGGGTTTCAGCGCCTTCCGGGTTATCCCACTGCTCACCTTTCACGAGAAAGCAGAGGAAATACGGCTTGAGGTTACGGGGTATGTCGCGAGGTATGTCGCGCGGCAGATCGCCGGGCAGATCGAGGCGCTTTCCAGCTTCCGGCGTCCGAGAGATTTCTTCTGACACGTCTATTCCCCTTTTGAACCCTGAGCATACCTTAGTCACCATGCCCGACGAGGCAAACTGCGCAGTGTGCGCCGAGATCAGTACACTAGCCGGGTATGCCAATCGCCGAACGCCTTTACCTTCATGAGCCGCAGCTGTTCGAGTTCCGCGCCACGGTGACGGATATTCGTGAGTTTGCGCGGAGAGACGGCGTCCAGATCTGGCAGATTGCGCTGGATCGCACGGCGTTTTACCCGACGAGCGGCGGGCAGCCGCATGACCGCGGCGTGCTGACGGCGCAGACGCGATCCGGGGTGGAACTGACCGTTATCGTGGATGACGTCGTGGAAGATGAGGCGGGTGAAGTGTGGCATGCCACGACCAAGCCATTGCTTACCGGTACCGAGGTGGGGGGCGTTCTTGACGCGGACCGGCGGCTGGACCACATCCAGCAGCACTCCGGCCAGCACCTGTTGTCGGCGGTGCTGGCCAACGATTTCGGGCTGCGGACGGTGTCGTTCCATCTGGGCGAGGAAGACGCGACCATCGATGTACTTGCAAGCCCGGCTGCGGACCCGGCTGCAAACTCAATTGATCTGCCGGCCGGCCGGCTGGACAGTCTTCTGGGTCAGGCCGAGCGGCGCGTGAACCGGCATATCGCGAGCAATCTTCCGGTATCGGTGCGCGCGGTGTCGAACGAGGATGCGCAGGTCCTGCTAGCCAGCGGCGCGATACGCAAACTGCCGCCGCGGGAAGGTGCAATCCGGCTGGTGGAAATACCGGGGCTGGACCTGAATGCATGCGGCGGAACACATGTGCAGGCGCTGGGCGAGATTGGCGCCGTGCTGCTGCGTGGAACCGAGCGCGTGAAAAAGGGGCTGAGACTGCACTTTGTGTGTGGCTTGCGCGCGGTGCGGGCAGCGCGGAGGGACTGGACGGAGCTGAACGCCGCAGCGGCGATGCTTTCCGTTGGCCTGGCGGACGTGTCGCCGGCGGTGCACCGGTTGCAGGCGGAGACCCGGGCGCTCGGGAAGGAGCGGCTGCGTTTGCGCGAGGAGATCGCGGAAAGTCATGCAGTGCAGCTCGCGGTGGAGGAGCGCATTGTCGGTGGGCTGCGGCTGGTCTATCGCACGTTTGCCGACCGTGATCCGGAGTACATCAAGCTGCTGGCGACGAAGTTGCTCGAAGCTGTGCCGCAGACCGCGGCGGTTCTGGTGTCAACGGCGGGGGAGCCGGCGACTGTGATTGTTGCCTCGAACCTCCAACCGCCGCAGGGCTGCGATGCGCTTTTGAAAAGTGTGCTGCTGCCGCTGGGGCTGCGTGGAGGCGGCACGGCGGAGCTGGCGCAAGCGCAGGTGCCGGCGGCGGTGCTGGGCGAGGTAGCAGAGGCATTGACCCAAAAAATTGCAAAGCGGTAAACCGCCTGCGCGGCTGGCGGCCACTTCGTGGCGAGTACTCGTGATGCTTGCAGTAGGAACGACGGTAGCCCTCCCGTTGGTCGGGTTCAGCAATGTTAATCCTGCCAGTGGAAGTGCCACAAAAGTATGCACTCGCAGCACCACGCAAAATGCCACGAAGTGGCCGCCAGCCGCGCAGGCGGTTCTAGTTCCAGTAACTACGGTCCAGCGTGCGGTACTGGATCGCTTCGGCGATATGCGGCAGCGCGACGTTGTCTTCCCCGGCGAGGTCGGCGATGGTGCGGGCGACTTTCAGGATGCGATCATGAGCACGCGCAGTGAGGCCCTGCTGCTGCATGGCGCGTTCGAGCAGGCGTTCGGCATCGGGGGAGAGTTCGCAAAAGGTGCGGATCTGGCGGGTGCCCATCTGGGCATTCGAGTAGATCTTCTGCTTTGCATCGGCGAAGCGAAGGCGCTGGCGTTCGCGCGCGGCCAGCACCCGCGCGCGGATGCTGGCGGAGCTTTCGGCCGAGGCAGTGGAGCGCAGTTCGCGATACTGCACGGCCGGAACCTCGATGTGGATATCGATACGGTCGAGCAACGGCCCGCTCACTTTCGCGACGTAACGCTGGATGATGGGCGGGGTACAGTGGCACTCGCGCGACTTGTCGTTGAAGTAACCGCAGGGGCATGGATTCATAGCGGCGGCGAGCATGAATCGCGCTGGAAAACTGAGGGACATCGACGCGCGAGCGATCACGACGTTGCCGTCCTCGAGCGGCTGGCGCATCACTTCGAGCACGTTGCGGGGAAACTCGGGCAGCTCGTCGAGAAAAAGCACGCCGTTGTGGGAGAGGGAGACTTCGCCGGGACGCGGCACGGCCCCGCCGCCAATCAGGCCGGCATCCGAGATGGTGTGGTGCGGCGAGCGGAAAGGCCGTTCGGTGACCAGCCCCGCGCCTTCCTCGAGCACGCGGGCGACAGAGTGGATTTTGGTGGTTTCGAGGGCCTCGTCGAGCGAGAGCGGCGCGAGGATGGTCGGCAGGCGCTTGGCCAGCATGGTTTTGCCTGAGCCCGGCGGTCCGATCATGAGAATGTTGTGGCCGCCCGCGGCGGCTACTTCAAGTGCGCGCTTGGAGCTTCCCTGCCCGCGCACATCGGCGAAATCGACATGGAAGTGTTGTTCTTCGGAGAGCAGGGCGCGGGCTTCGACTTTGTAAGGCTGGGATTGGATGCCGCCGGCGGCGTGCTCGTTGAGCAGCCGGCGCACGCAATTGAGCGACTCGGCCGGATAGACATCGACGCCCGCGACCACAGCGGCTTCGCGCGCGTTTGCTTTGGGAACGATCAGGGTGCGGATGCCGCGGTCGCGCGCGAGGATCGCAATCGGCAGCATCCCGGGTACGGGCCGCAGCAGACCATCAAGGCCGAGCTCGCCGATGAGCAGGATCTCATGCAGCGCCTTAATCTGCATGGCGCCCGAGGCGTGCAGGATCCCGATGGCGATCGCAAGATCGAAGCCCGAGCCTTCTTTTTTCAGATCGGCGGGAGCGAGATTAATAGTGATCGAGGTGGGCGGGATCTGAAAGCCGGAGTTCTTGATCGCGGCGCGAACCCGCTCGCGCGATTCGCGCACGGCAGAGTCGGGCAGGCCGACCATGTAGAAGCGATCCTCCATCAGCTTAATGCCGGAGAAGTCCACTTCCACGTCGATTAAATGTGCGTCGATGCCGTAAACGGCCGCGCTGAGTGCTTTCGCGAGCATAGATTCCTGGATTGCGAGCTTGAGAGTAGCACTGCAATCGCACTTTTTTCGGCAGGAAATCCCGAACGGGAACACTCGAGTAACCGTGCCGCGCAGACTCGGCCTGAATCGTTCATACGTTTCCCGAATTGGGTCTGAAATGTTCTGGCAAGTTCCTTATGGGGAACTCGCAAAATCGCGCAAGGCCGTCTCTGCCCTGCATTGTTTTGTCGGGGCTAGAATTGGGAGTTGTGAAGACAAGCTTTTTCGATCTGTTCAAGCCGGGGATTGGGCCGTCGAGTTCGCATACGATGGGGCCTATGCGCGCGGCGCGGAACTTTGCGGTGGAACTTGGCCAGCGAGGGCTGCTGGGCGGTGTATGCGGAGTTACGGCGGAGCTGTATGGCTCGCTCGCGCTGACCGGCAAAGGCCACGGAACCGATCGCGCGGTGCTGCTGGGGCTGCTGGGCGAGGAAGCTGCGACGACCGATCCGGACAGCGTGGACGCCAAGCTGGGGAGCATCGCAGCGAGCGGTAGCTTGTTGCTGCTCGGCACTCATCCCGTTCCGTTTCGATTGGGGAGTGACCTTGCATTTCACCGTGAAACAATGCTGCCCCCGGGTGCGCGGACCGAGCACCCCAACGGCATGCGGTTTGCCGCTCGGGATGCGAGCGGGCGTACGCTGCTTGAGCAGACCTACTTTTCCATCGGCGGCGGGTTTATTGTGCGCGACGGCGAAGACATCGACGCGACACCGATGATGACCACCGCACCGCTTCCCTTTCCGTTCGGCAGCGCGGCGGAGTTGCTGGCCATGGCTGAGGCCGCGAATATGACGATCGCGGACATCATGTTCGCGAATGAGTGCTCGTTGCGGTCGCCGGACGAAGTGCGGGCCGGGGTGACAGCGACGTGGGCGACGATGCGCGCGTGCATGGATCGCGGCATGGTGACCGAGGGCATTTTGCCGGGCGGCTTGAATGTGCGGCGGAGGGCGGCGCGGCTGGCCGGGCGGCTGCGTACGCGGGCGGCGGAGGGGCTTGTCGCGGACCCGCTGGCGGCGCTCGACTGGGTGACGGTGTTCGCGATGGCGGTGAATGAGGAGAATGCCGCCGGCGGGCGCGTGGTGACGGCGCCCACGAATGGCGCCGCGGGCGTGGTGCCTGCGGTGGGGCGGTATTATCTCGAATTTATCGCGGGGGCGGATGAGGCGGGGATGCTGCGCTATCTGCTGACAGCGGCGGCCATTGGGGTGCTGTATAAGGAGAATGCTTCGATCTCCGGCGCGGAGGTGGGTTGTCAGGGCGAGGTGGGCGTGGCGTGTTCGATGGCTGCCGGGGGGCTGGCGGCGGCGCTGGGCGGGACGAACAATCAGGTGGAGCATGCGGCGGAGATCGGCATGGAGCATAACCTGGGCATGACGTGCGACCCGATCGGCGGCCTGGTGCAGATTCCCTGCATTGAGCGCAATGCGATGGGCGCAGTCAAGGCGGTGCAGGCGTGTCGCATTTCGATGCACGAAGGCGATGGACACAAAGTGTCGCTGGACCAGGTAATTCGCACCATGTACCTGACGGGGCTCGATATGCAATCGCGTTATAAAGAAACGTCGCTGGCAGGGCTTGCGCTGAATATCATCGAGTGCTGAGACGAGATTTGGGACGGGTTGTGCACAGGGCTTGTGCCGGAGTTTCTTTTTTCGCTTGACAGCGTTTTTTGCTCTCTCTATATCTTGCGTTAATTGCAGCAGCACTGCTGCGAGACGGGGAGAATAGAAAACGATGGCAACCACGACGAAAAAGGCAGATACCAAGAAGCCCGCGACGAAAAAGGCCGCGGAGAAAAAGCCGGCAATCAAGAAGAAGTAGAAGCAAACTACCGTACGACAGGCAGCACACAAGGGGATGCTCACCGAGCGTCCCTTTGTGTTTTCCAGCGACGTATTTCACTGCGAGAATGAGGGCATGGCGCGCAGGCGATGGATTGCGGACGAGTGGGCAGACGGTGTCGCTGCGCTTGTCGGCGCGCAAGCGATACATCTGGCGCGGGTGCTGCGTGCGGAGCCTGGGATGCGTTGCGATATGGTCGCGGGCGCGCAGGTCTGGTCGGCGGTTGTCATGGCTGTGCATGAGGAGCGCGTGGAGTTTCGACTGGAATGCGAGTTGCCGGCGGAACGGGCACTGCCGCTCACGCTGCTGCTCGCCATATTCAAGTTCGACCGGCTGGAGTGGGCGATTGAAAAAGCGACGGAACTCGGCGTCGAGCGCATCGTGCCGGTTGTGGCGCGACGGACGGAAAAACATCTCGCGCAGGCGGCAGCCGTGCGCGCGGAGCGATGGAGGCGAATCGCGCATGAGGCGGCGAAACAGTCGCGGCGCTCGGATGTTTGCCTCGTCGAGAACCCTCGACCATTGAAGCTGGCGCTTGGGGAGCCGTGGAGCGGAACCAGGCTGCTGCTCGCGGAGAATGAGCGGACGGTCATGCTGCGGAATGCGATGGCTGGTTGGGACGGGGAGAGCGCGATTACGCTGGCGGTGGGGCCTGAAGGCGGATGGGCTTCGGAGGAATTTGAGATATTCGCTGGGAGTGGCTGGCGTCCGGCGAGTCTGGGTCCGAGAATCCTGCGAGCGGAGACGGCAGCGATTGCGGGGACGGCCATTGTGGCTTCGGCGCTGCAGGGGTGAAACGCGCCGATCGGCATCGTGGCGTTCCGTTTCCCGAATGGCGATTCGTTCGCTCACGGACGCGACCATTCGCATCCTGGTGAACTCGGTTGTGCTTGCGACCGGTTAAATCGCTGCTGGAAGAGCCTTGAACTGAGCGTCGTTCTTCTGATCGCGCGCGCAGCGAAGGCCGATGTTCGAGACAGAACTGTCCGGAGTGTCGGACGTGCGGGCGGCTACCTGATAGCGACTGCAGTACGACGCATGAGAGAGAAACGATCCGCCTTTCATCACCTTGGCGTGTCCGCTGAGCGGTCCCGTGAAATCTCGCTGTGATGGGAGCGCCGAGGCAAAAACCAGTTCCCGCACCACTCCCAAATGTTGCCCGTTGCCCGGAATCTCTTTGTATGACCAAGGCGAAAAAGGCTATGCGTTGAAAACCTTTCACCCGTTTGATGGTCTGCCCGCTGAAGCCATTCAAAACGCTGGGATTTTGCACGAGACTGTTGATGTGCGAAAAGCTTGCTTTGCGCACACCCCTGGGTATGCACTGTGGCTCAACTTCCGGGTTGCCGGTCATCACAGGTGTACGCGATGATGAGGTCCCCGGTTTTCCTGCTGGCGCGCTCGGCCTGCATCTCAGCGGCTTTATGGCCTCGGGCCTCATGGTTCCGTCGTCTCGGCCACCGCACCTGGCGCCCAGGCGGAACACGTTCAGCTCACTTGGCACACGTCAAGGAGCTCTTTTCGCGCAAGAATGCCGTTTAGCCTGGGCAGTAAAGCATCTCTCCCGCAGGTTGCGATCGTTATCGCGAGAGCGTCCCTGCTCAAGCAGATTAGCTGGGCAATATTGCCGTTGCCTGAGAGACAATGGCGTCCATGTTGCCTTCCATGCAGATTGTCCTCGGACTGCTCTTAGCCGTGACCGCCCCGGCGACTGTGTTCGCCATTTCACCTGCTACGCCGCCAAGTGGATTAAAACCGGTTACGGTCGTCGCCGACTTTTCGACATGGATCGACAATCCTCTGGTGAAGGACAAAATCGGGGTGTATCAGACGCCTTTTCTCGGCACCGTGGGCCGTCCGCCGCTCGCTGCCATGCAGCCGTTCCTCAAGGAGGCCGGTGTGCGGGATTTGCGGTATGAGACTGGCTGGGGTAAGCCCGATACGTACGCCTTCGACCAGATTCGCGGCTCGGCCAAGGAGCCGACGGTTGACTTCAGCCGCTTCGACCCTTTCATGACGATGCTGCATAACGACCATGTGCAACCGCTGCTTGCGGTCGGTTATGACCCGCTGCCGCTTGAGACCTGCGCGTCCCCCAACTGCTGGAAACATCCGCCTTCCAGCAGCGATGGCTGGAGTGCGGTGCTGCGGCAGGTTAGCCGGCACTATGCGCAGGCGCTTGGCATCGGCGGCGTGCAATACGAGATATGGAACGAGCCTGACATCTCCGCGCATGGCGGCAAGATTTTCTTCACCGGCAATCAGGCGGATTACGGAGTAGTCTATCGCTCCGGCGCGGCAGGCATTCAGGCGGGGAGCGGGCGCGACGCGCTCGTTGGCGGTCCCGTGATTGCCTACGACACCAGTTACCTGACGCGGTCCGGCATGCTGTTGCAACCGTTCGACTTTCTCTCCATCCACGGCTACGCAAACTACCCCGTGCAGATCGCGCATCTGCGCGCGGCCTCGCAGGATCACGGCCCGCTTTACCTGACCGAGTACGCTTCCTATGCAACCTTCGGGATAAGGCAGCCTATCAGTCGGCACGGGGGTGCGCAAAAGTTCATGGCGGACGCCGCAATGATGATGAACGATCCGGATGTGGCCAAAGTGTACTGGGCGCAGTGGATCGACGACAGCCTCGGCATGATTACCTACGGCCTGCATCGTAAGGCGATCTTCAACGCCTACAAGATTTACGAGACGATGCTGCCGGTCGACCGCGCGGAAACAACCATCTCAGACGCAGGCTCCGGCGTTGGCGCAATGGCCGGCAAGGACGCGCACACGACCGGTATCGCGGTGTGGAACGCGAGCGCGTTTCCGAAAAAAGTCACGGTACGGCTGGGCAATCTTCCGTTCGCCACCGGCAAGCTGACGCAGTGGTTCGTCGACAGCCGCCATGCAAGCTACGAAGACGGCGCGCCGGAGATGCTGACAAGCGGTGGGGACTTCAGCACCGCGGTCCGGGGTGCGAAGGCCGTGTGGAGCGGAACGATTCAGGCGCAATCGTTGGTCTACGTGCAGGCGAGCGATGGCTCGCCGAGTCTGCTGGCGAACCACCGCATCGGCGTATACGGCGGCGATCATTACTATTTCTCATCTCGACCCGGCACAGCGTATGCCGACTTCGATCCTGCGACCTCGATCGCGCGCCTCGGAATGGGCGCGGCTGCTACCGGCACCGCAGTGGTTGGCAATGTGTATGACGCTGCCGGCTCTGGAGCAAGGCTGCACGCCGAGGTCACCCGGTCAGGTCCTTTCCAAAGCAGCGGCGTTAACGCGATTTTCGGTGTGCGCGTCGATTACATGAATCGCTCCGGGAAATACAGCCGGGCCGTTCTGTACACGAGCGGCCTGCATAGCGCTGCGCCCACGCTTGCGCTGCCCTGGGGAACCGGCAGGGCTGTGCCGGAGGCGGTGCACACGTTCCACGGCAGCAGCTTTACCCTCGATCTCGCGGCAGATGCGCCCGCAGACTGGAATGGAAGCCGTGTGATTGTGACGCCGATGCTGGGCGATGCCGGTGCGCACTCGCGCGCCCGCATCGTGTTCACCGCCGCGCCATGAGTGGTGAGCCGGCAACGATTGCGCACGTGGGGCTCGCGCCCGAGGTGCTGGATTCGGGCTGCCGCGGTTTCGCGGGGTCGTTCGGCTAGGAGGCCGAGCATTACGATATCTCCATGCAGATCGGCGAGCGCGGGCTGCTGCCGACGGTGCGTGCAGCCGAGCCGGACACCCTGGTCGTTGCCGACGGCTTCAGTTGCCGGCAGCAGATTGCGCACGGCACATCGCGCCGCGCTCTCCACACCGCCGAGGTGTTGCAGAGGGCGCTGCACTCGTCGCGGGAGCCGATCCCCGCGCTGCGCAAAGACTATTCCATTGAAGACGAACACACGCAGCCGGAGCCGGGCTTACAAGGACGACCTCAGCTCGGAGAAGGCGAAGCCGGTCAACGCGCGCCTGCATGACCTTGACCTGCCTCGACTGGCGGATGTGCGGGAGAAGTTCCTCAAGCTGGCCGGCGAAAGCGCCTGATTCAGGGGTGTTTGTTTGTAGGGGTACGAACCTAGTTCGCTCCCGCCTCTTCCACCTCGACGGTCTTCACCGGTGTTCTCTCCGGGACGATGCCAAGCTGCTCATACACGGGGCGCATCTCCGCGCGCACCGCCGGCATTTGCCGAAGAAACCATAACCCACCCAGGCAGCATGCCGCCCCGGTAATTTCGACCGCGTGCGGCGCCCCGTAGGCATGGGCCAAGGCGCCGGCAAGCAGGCTCCCGAACGGCGCCATGCCCACAAACGCCATCGTGTAGTAACTCATCACGCGTCCGCGCTTGTCCTCCGGCACCAGCGTTTGAATGATCGTGTTGCTCGCGGTCAGGCCCTGCATCATGCCCCAGCCCGTCACCACCATCAGCACCATCGACAGCCACATGGCGTGCGAGGCTCCAAACGCAATCAGGCTCGCCCCAAATACCGCGGCCGCGATGGGCAGCATCTTCAACAAGCCCAGCACCGAGCGCCGCAGCACCAGCGACAAGGCCGACACAAGCGATCCAATCCCTGCCGCGCCCATCAGAAACCCCAATGTGTGCGCCCCGCCATGCAGCACACGCCCCGCGAATATCGGCATTAGCACCATGTACGGCGTGCCCGTCAGACTCACTACGGCGAACAGCAGCAGGATGCTGCGGATCGGCCGAAACCCCGCCACATACACCCAGCCTTCCCGTAGTTGTGCAACCATCCCGGTCACTGCCCGCGCTGCCCGAGGTGCCGTAATATGCATCATCAGAAGCGACGCAATCACAGCCACGTAGCTTACGCCGTCGATCAGAAAGCACCAGCCCTCGTTCCATATGCTGATGATCACGCCCGCAATCGAAGGCCCCACCAGCCGTGCCGCGTTGACCATCGACGAATTAATCGCGATCGCATTCCCCAGGTCCGCGCGGTCGTCTACCATCTGCACGATGAAGCTTTGCCGCACCGGCATGTCGAACGCATTCACTACGCCGCCCAGCACGCTGAGCCATAGCACTTCATGGATGGTAATGCGATGCGACAGAGTGAGCGCGGCCAGCGCCAGGGACTGCGCCATGGCCGCCGCCTGAGTCGCGATCAGCACGTTTCGCCGGTTCATCCGGTCGACCAGCACACCCGCGAACGGCGCCAGCAAAAATGTCGGGATCTGGCCCGCGAAGCTGATGGTGCCCAGCAGCAGCGCGGAGCCGGTAAGTCGGTACACCAGCCACGAGATCGCCACCCTGGTCATCCACGTGCCGACCAGCGAAACGCTCTGCCCGGAGAAGAACAGCCGGAAGTTGCGCCCACGCAGCGCGCGCCAGGCGTGGGCATAGCCACTACCCTGCCCCCCAACTGCCGGACTGGATGCGGAAGCTGCCATGGCCTGGGTCTAGATTACCGGCTTCAGCCGCCGCTAATGCGCCGCGACCTTCTGCTGCTGTCCAGCGCGCGGATCGTTGCGCTTGAGCAGGAACGCCAGCAGCGTCATGACCACGGAGGCGGCGAACAACAGCCAGAACACATCGACGTACGCGAGCGTCGTCGACTGTGCCTGAAGATTGTTCAGGATCTGTCCATTGGCCAGGTGCTGTGCGTTCGCCGCGCCCATCTTGCCGGTAAACGTCCCCTGGTACCTAGCTTGCTGCCCCTGATAGTTCAGGCTTGAGGGCACCACATATTTCAACAGCTGGTTCTGGTGGAACTGCCCGCGCTGTGTGACCTCCGCGTTCGTCAGCGCAATCAGGATTGAACCCCCGATGTTGCGCACAAAGTTGATCAGCCCGGAAATCTGGTTCGATTTCGTCCTGGGCAGTCCAAAATAAACCGCCGTGGTGAGCGCGATAAACACGAGCGGAATGGAGCCGATCTGGAACACCCGCAGCCACGAGGCCGTGCTGAAAGAGATGCCCAGGTTTAGCTTGGTCGCGGTCAGCCAATAGGACAAGGCCGTAATCGCGAAGCCGAACGCGATGATATTGCGCGCCGGGAACCGTGTCACTGCCTGCCCTGCGATCGGCATCACCAGCAGCAGCGCCACGCCGCCGCCTGCCAGCGACAACCCGGCGATTGTCGCCGTGTAGCCAACCTGCGCCTGGAGGTACTGCGGCTGCAGCACGGTCGTCGCATTCAGGATGCCGCCGGTCAGCAGCATCAGAAAGCAGCAAACCGCGAAGTTCCTGCTTTTGAACAGCCGCAGCTCCATGATGGGCGTCTTCGCGCCCCACCATTCCCAGATCAGCAGGCCAAGAATCGTGATCCCGAACATCGTTCCGAAAAACTGGATGAAGTGCGATCCGAACCAGTCTTTCTCCTGCCCCTTGTCGAGCATGATCTGGAGCGAGCCCATGGACAGTACGAGCAAGCTGATCCCGATATAGTCCACCCGGAAGAAGTTCTTCAGGTCCGCGCCGATCCAGGGCGGGTCGTCCACCAGCCGGTCGGTCAGGACCAGGGCAAGGATGCCGACCGGGATATTGATGTAGAAGATCCAGCGCCAGCTATAGGTGTCGGTGATCCAGCCGCCGATCGTCGGACCGATCGAGGGCGCAAGCACCGCGACCAGCCCGTACAAGGCAAACGCGAGGCCCCGCAATCGAGGCTCGAAGGAGTCGGCCATGATGGCCTGCGCCATGGGCTGCAAGCCGCCGCCGCCCGCGCCCTGGAAGACCCGGAACAACAGCAGGAACATCAGGGAGGGTGCCAGCCCGCACAGGAACGACGATACCGTGAACACCACGATGCAGCTCATGAAAAAGCGCTTGCGCCCCAGTACGCTCGAAGCCCAGCCGCCCAGCGGCAGCACAATCGCGTTCGCCACCAGGTATGAGGTCAGCACCCAGGTGCTTTCGTCGTTGCTCGCGCCCAGCGAGCCCGCGATATACGGCAGCGCCACGTTGGCGATGGAGGTATCGAGTACCTCCATAAACGCCGCCAGCGCTACGGTGGCGGCAATCAGCCAGGGATTGACCTTTGGCTTCCAGCTTGCGTCATACTCTCCAGCCATCAATACTCCGCGAGACTTCGCTCTGGGGCAAAGCCTCGCTGCACTAGATGTTTCAACTCTCGCCGGAGACGCGGAAACTTCTCGCCCCAGTCACTAAGGTCATTACGGAAATGACCGGGATCGTCCTGAGCGCAGCCGGTCTCCCATGCAAACCGGTCAGGTGCCCAACATCTCACTTTTTGGAATGTACTATTCGCCGGCGCTCGCAGCACATCGGAAAACTCCAGCCCCGGCGTTTACGGCTGCGACTTGCCCGTGTTATCGAGTCGATCGCTCAGGTGTTCCTTGAAGAACGCGAGCGTCCGCTCCCCTGCTTCGGTCGCCGCCGCCTCGTTGTAGCTCGCGCGCTCATCGCAGTTGAACCCATGCCCAGCATCATATGTATATACCGGCACCTCCGGGTGCGCGGCCTTGATCGCGTCCACGTCGCTCATCGGAATATGGTCGTCGTGCGCGCCGAAATGCAGCATCACCGGCGCTTTCAGCTTCATGTCCTTGAAGCTGGCGATGTACCCGCCGTAGTACCCTACGGCCGCGCTTACGGGCATGCTCGCCGCCGCCATCCAGGCCACGCTGCCTCCAAAACAGTAGCCCACAATCCCGACCTCGGTCTTGTACTCGTCGCGCGCATACCCAACTGCGGCCAGCGTGTCGGCCGCGGCCCAATCCATGTTGATTTGTTTGGCGATGGCACTGCCTGTTTCCATGCCCTGGGCGTCATAGCCCGCCTCGAAACCGCGCTGGTACCGGTCAAACAGCGCCGGAGCCACGGCCAGGTAGCCCTCCCGAGCAAACCGGTCCGCAATCGCGCGGATGTGATGATTTACGCCGAAAACCTCCTGAATCACCACCAGCGCCGCCCTGGGTGTCGCTTCCGGCTTCGCCACGTACGCGTCGAACTCGTGCCCATCGGCGGCATGCAACCTTGCTGTTTCGCTCATTGATTCCCCTGTTACCCGCTTATTTTTGCCGTTCAATGCTGTGCGCTCTCCGGATTCACAGCCCAGTAGTCCGTCCGCGCCACCGCGCGCCCCGGCACCCCGCCTTTCAGCTCCACCTGCAACCGGTGCAGTCCTGGCGTCAGCTCGGTCGGATGAAAACTCAGCATGTAGCGGTTCCGCGCATGGCTCGCCATCTCCGACACCCGCTCCTCAAACGCGTGCTCGCCGGTAAAGCTCATCGCCTCGCCGCCGCTCATCACGGCTAGTGACTTGGCTGCATTTGCCTTCATTGCGTTTGCCGCCAGCACCGCCAGCTGGATCAGCGATCCAGAGCCCGGATTGACCAGCTGATCCAGAAATTCCGCCTTGGCCGGCGACCACGTCAGGCTCAGCACCAGCGTATTGCTGGTCCCGATCCGCTGCACCAGCTCGGGCGCCGACACGCGCTTGCTGCCGTGGTCGCGCGACTCGCTCAGCAGCAGCAGAATTTTTCGCCGCTCCGGTGGCCGCGCCTCCAGCAGCCCAATCGAGTAGCCCGCTGCGTCCAGCACCGCCGCGCCGCCGTCGCCCGGTTGCAACTCCTCCAGGTCGCTCGCGATCAGGTCCGTGTCGGTCGTCCAGTTCTCCCGAAACTCCAGCTGCGAGTCGAACTCCACCAGCGTCACTTCCCCGTTGCCGTCGCCGAGAAACAGGTTCAATAGCGGCGCCAATCGCGCAAACTTCGCAAACTCGAGCCCGCTGGTCCGTCCCTTCTGCAGGCACACCACCAGCGACACCGGCGTCGTGTCCAGGTCATCGTCGACGTGAATTTTCTGCGGCGCCCCATTGTCCGTGAGCGAAAATGCATCGGCACCCAGCCCGTACACCACCTCGCCCTTGGTCCCCTCGACCAGAGTCGGCACCAGCACCAGGTTCGTGTTCACGCGAAACGTGGGCGTGGACCCCCCGGAAGCTGCCACTCCGCCGGACTGGCTTCCCGGTGTCGCCTGCCTCGCGACCGGCGCCGGCGACTGCGCTTCGGTGCCAAGGGCAGGCACAGCGGCAAGCATGGCCAGCAACGCCGGCAGACACACCCGCAAGCTACGCATCACGATCCACCTTTTTCTTCGTATCCATCTCCGCGGTCCAGCGTAGAAATCGCAGCAGCTGTCCCCGCTCCCGCCATGTAAACCGCAGCACATCCCCTCCGGTGAGCGTCTCCGCATGCATGCCGGAGTAGGTTTCAATCCGCCAGCGTACGTACGGGCTCCGCCAGGGCCGCAATCGGTGCCCACGCGTCGCGTTCCACACAAAGCGGAGAGGTGCAAGCATCGCCCCAGTATAGCGATCAACAGGTAAACTAGAAGCCATGATTCCTACGCTCGAATGGACCGACGCCGGCGTCCGCTTTCTCGACCAGACAAAACTTCCGCTGGAAGAAACTTACGTTTTCGCGACCACCTACAGGCAAGTCGCCGACGTCATTACTACCATGGTCGTTCGCGGCGCCCCGGCCATCGGCGTCTCCGCTGCCATGGGGGTCGCGCTCGGCGTCGCCGGCAGCCGTGCGAGCGATCTCGCCACGCTCCGCCCGGAGTTCGCAACCATCTGTGCCACCCTCGCCGCCACGCGCCCCACCGCGGTGAACCTGTTCTGGGCCATTGCGCGCATGCGCGAGCGCTTCGAGATACTGGCCGCCGCGCCCGGCGCAACCGTCGATACCGTCCGGCAGGGCCTTATTCACGAAGCCCAGACCATGTACACCGAAGACATCGCCGCCTGCCGGGCCATGGGCGCCCACGGCGCTCCCCTGCTGCCGAAGCAGGGCGGCATCCTGACCCACTGCAACGCCGGCGCGCTGGCCACCTGCGGTTACGGGACCGCTCTCGGCGTCATTCGCTCGGCGGTGTCGGCAGGCGCCGCGTTGCGCGTCTACGCCGATGAAACCCGCCCTTTCCTGCAGGGCGCGCGCCTTACCGCGTGGGAGATGATGCACGACGACATCCCTACCACCGTGCTGTGCGACAACATGGCCGCCACGCTCATGCGTCAGGGCAAAATCCAGGCGGTGGTCGTCGGCGCCGACCGCATCGCCGCCAATGGTGACGTAGCTAACAAGATCGGCACCTACGGGGTAGCCATTCTCGCGAAGGAGCACGGCATTCCCTTTTACGTCGCTGCCCCCTGGTCCACTGTCGATACCGAGACGCCGGACGGCGAGGCGATTGAGATCGAGCAGCGCGCCGCAAACGAAGTGACCCACCACGGCGGCAAGCAGCAGACCCCGCATAACGTCGATATCGAGAACCCGGCCTTTGACGTTACCCCGGCCAAGTACATTACGGCCATCATCACCGAGCGCGGCTTGATCCATGCTCCGTCGGTTTTGTCGGTCTCCGCAATGGAAGTTTCGGGCGCTGCCGAAGCCGCTTCCGTGCCGCAACCGGCTTGAGCGCCCAGCCGCGCAGGGTCGTGCCTCGCACGCGCAAGCGCCTGCCCGAGGCTGCCCTGCTCGTGCTTTCCACCGGACTGGCCGGCGCAGTCATCTTTCTTACGTGGCCTGCGCGCGGGGCAGTGTTTTGCGAGCAACTGCCGCAACTCACTGCCCTCGCGGTTTGCGCGGCCACCCTGCTGGTTTTCTCCTTTCGTACGCTCGCTCTCGCGTCCACCACGCAAGCAGACCGACGTGCCCGCAACTCGTATATTGCCGGCAGCTCTGCCGTCCTCGCCGCGCTTGCCTTCTTTCTCTCCGCACACTTCATCGCGCAGTACCGGAAGCCATGCGCCGCCGTGCAGCAGCAGCTCCAGCCTCCAGGGCATGGGACGCCGTTGAAGAGGCCTTGAAACACAGTTTCCTGTTGCCCTCCCAACACAGGCCGCGTACATTGCTTGCGAGCCTCCGTACCTCCCGAGCGGGGCTTGTAATGCAATAGATCTGCATCCCTCAGGAGTTCCCCATGTTGAAAGGCTTCCGCGATTTCATTCTGCGTGGCAATGTCGTCGACCTCGCTGTCGCCGTCGTTATCGGCGCCGCCTTCACCACCATCGTCAACTCCCTGGTCAAGGACATCATCACCCCGCTCATCGCGGCCATCGTCAAGCAGCCCGATTTCTCCTCCCTCGTGCTCGTCGTACACGGCGGCCGTATCACTTACGGCAACTTCCTCAACGCCACCATCAGCTTCCTGCTCGTCGCCTCCACCATCTACTTCTTCGTCGTGTTGCCCATCAACACCCTGCTCAAACGCTTGCACCACGAAGCCCCACCCGCGGCTGCCCTGACCAAAGCGTGCCCGGAGTGCCTCAGCGAAATTCCAATCGCAGCCCACCGCTGCTCGCACTGCGCGCAGCCGGTTGCCTCTGTCGCATAGTTGCGCGAACGCGCCAGGTCGCGGTGGCTTTCATGCTCGGATTGTCTGCTCTCTGAGTTTCTCCCGCGGGAAGCGGGCCACGCACAGTACACTCAATTGCATTCCCCGCAAGGAGCGCTGCCGCTTGCCCCTACGCCTCGCCGCTGTTTTTCTCCCCGCCGCCGTCGTTACGCTTTCTCTAGCCGCCCTGCTTCGGGCACAAAGCACCAGCATGCCGGCCCTCCCGCAGCAGCTCTTCGGCTTTCACGACTTCGCGACGGAACAGAGCAAGTGGGATCGCGACTTCCTCGCGGTACCTGACGCCAAACTCGCCGGTGAAGCGCTCAAGACACTCACCGCCGAGCCCCACGTCGCCGGCACGCCCGAGGATTACAAAACAGCCCAGTACGTCGCCGAAAAATTCAAAGCCGCCGGCCTGGAAACCGAGATCGTGAAATACACGGCATGGCTCAACCATCCGGGCGAGCAGCACCTGACCGTTCTCGGCAAAGACGGCAAGGTCCTGCTGCAAGGGCCAACGCCCGAGCACGTTGCAAGCGATCCCTTCCAGGACGACCCGCGCGTGATGCCCGGCTTCAGTAGCTCGTCCGCTTCCGGCGACGTCACCGCGCCGGTCGTCTACGCGAACTACGGTTCACCCGCCGATTTCGCGAAACTCGACACGCTCGGCATTTCTGTCAAAGGCAAGATCGTGCTGGTGCGCTACGGCACCAACTATCGCGGCGTCAAGGCCTATGTCGCGCAGGAGCACGGCGCGGCCGGCGTGCTGATCTACTCCGACCCGGCTGACGACGGCTACGCGCGCGGAGACAAGTACCCTGACGGCCCCTACCGCCCGGACACCGGCGTCCAGCGCGGCTCGGTTCAATACATGTTTCAGTACCCCGGCGACGTTACAACCCCAGGCATCGCGTCGACTCCGGAACTGCCGAACGATAAACGCATTCCGCCCGACCAGGCGCCCAGCCAGCCTCATATCATGTCCCTGCCCATCTCTTACCACGACGCCGAGCCCATCCTCGCGAACCTGGGCGGCCCTGGCGCGCCGCAGGGATTTCAGGGCGCGCTTCCGTTCCATTACCACGTGGGCGGGGCGGCGGATGTAACCGTGCACCTGCAATTGCACGAGGATTATGCCTACCGCACCATCTGGGACGTGATCGGACGCATACCGGGCACAGACGATGCGAAGAACTGGGTTATCGCCGGCAACCACCGCGACGCATGGACCTATGGCGCCGTTGACCCCAACAGCGGCACCGCGGCCATGCTCGAATCGGTGCACGGCGTCGGCGCCCTGCTCAAAGAAGGCTGGAAACCCAAGCGGACCGTGATCTTCGCCAGCTGGGACGCCGAGGAAGAAGGCCTGATCGGTTCGACCGAATAGGCCGAGGAGCACGCGGCGGAACTGAAAGCGGCCGCCGCCTACTTCAACATGGACGTCGGTGTCTCCGGCCCCGAGTTCAACTCCTCCGCCGTGCCTTCGCTCAAGGACTTCGTCCGTGACGTTGCCCGCGAGGTGCCCAGCCCCAAAGGCGGCAGCGTCTACGACCAGTGGCTCGCTACCCAGAAATCAGGACGCGGCCGCCAGGCCAACAACGGCTTCAACGAGCAGAGACCGGGCGCGGCCAAAAGCACCGATCCCGTCCACATCGGCGACCTGGGCTCCGGCTCTGACTACACCCCGTTTCTGCAGCACCTCGGCGTCCCGGCAACCGACATCGGTTCCGACGGTCCTTATGGCGTTTACCACTCGGTCTTCGACAACTATGCATGGTTCACGAAATTCGCCGATCCCACGTTCGTCTACGAGCAGCAGCAGGCTCGCGTCTTCGGACTGGAAGTCCTGCATATGGCCGACGCCGACGTGCTGCCCTACGACTACGTGACTTACGCGAAGGAGATCGCCGAGTATCTGGCTGCGGCCAAAATCAAGGCGGGGGATGCAGGCCTGACGCTCGACACAACCGCCGCCGATGCCGCCGCCCATAAAATGCTTGCCGCCGCTCAGGCAGTTCACACCAAACAGGCCGGCGCGCCCGCAACCGGCGACGCCGGGCTCAACACCGCCCTGCGCACAGCCGAAGCCGACCTGCTCTCTGAGCCAGGCCTGCCGAACCGCTCCTGGTATAAACACACGATCTACGCACCGGGCCAGTACACAGGCTATGCGGCGGTCGTGATCCCAGGAGTGAATGAAGCGCTCGACCAAAAGAACGCAACTGTCGCCCAGCAGCAGCTCGCGGTCATCACAGAAGCCCTGAACCGCTGCGCGACGACGCTGGAGGCAGCCGCTCGCTGAATGACTTTTCATTACCAGACGGTAAAGGTATAAACTACCCCCGTGCATGATACGGTCCAGCTATCGACTCCATTGCTCGCCATCCTCTTCGGTGTCCAGCTCACCGTGCCCTTGCTGGCCATTCTCGGCGGCATACTTTTCAATCGCGCCGACGTGAGCCGCCTCAGCGAGCGCATCGACAAGCTGGAAATCAAAATAGACAAGCGCTTCGACACGATTGAGCGCGATTTGCGTGAGTTCTACGGAGTGCAACGGCAGCATGAAACCCGGCTCGACGCCCTGGAGCGAGAGAAAAAGTAACTCTCATCCCACAATCACACGCTCGATCGCCGTCTCCAGAATCTCCGGCGTAATCACGAGTCCACCGGTCTGTTTCGTCCTTCGCCGATATAGCGCCGTCGTCTCACAGAGCACCACAATGTCCTCAATTTCGGCCGGGTTCATCGCCTCTTCCAGCACTCTCTGACAGAATTCATCGTCTGACAGCCCATCCAACGCAAATCCCCGCCGCCGCGCCTCTTTCAAGTAAAACCGCGCCACATCGGCGAACATGCGCTGCGCGTCCTCCGGGATCTCCCGTCGCTCCGTTTCCAGAACCTCCGCGCCAGGGAGCACCAGCTTAATTCCAAAGGTGTTGTCCAGGTCCGAGTCCGGCACAAACGTCGTCGCCGTCGCGATCACCAGCACGTTCGACCGCTCGGATGTGCTCTCGATTAGCGCGTCCAACTCCGCCAGCACCTCCGGGTCGCTCTCTTTGTAGGCCAGGTCGATGCGCGGCAGCAGCAGCATGACCTTCTGCCACTTGTACCCGCGAATCAGGCTCTTCGCCTCGGCCAGTGCGTCGGAGTCGCGCGGGTTGTAAACCGTGACAAGCCGCTCCATGCCGGTGAGCTTGGCAATGGTTTGCGCCAACGATTTTTTACCGCTCTGGTGAGGCCCGATAATCAGCACTTCATTGCCGATCTTCAGGTCTTCATAGACCGCCGGATGCCGGGCGCGATCGACCAAATCCTCGATCGAGCGCAGCAGGTCATCCATGCCCGCCAGGCGTGGGCGCAGGCTTTCGACCGTCTCATCTTCAAGCGAAAGGTCGATGCGCTCCTTGCGCTTGCGGCGTTCGGTCATGAACTCAATAAATGAAGGCAGCGCCCCGACCGAGCCGACCACCGTAGCAAACACCAGCAGCTGCTCGGTGATGAGCAGCGCCTGGTCGGAGCCGGCAGCGGGGTCGAAGTACATACGGGCTTAGGATACCGCGCGCCTAACCCCAAGAGTCGCGAGGACCACACCTGTCAGCCCTGAACGTAAGCGAGCATAAGTCACGTTAGGGCTATGCCCCAGAAGTGACCGCCAGCCGCGCAGACTATATTAAATCACAGCGCGACTGGCTCCACATCCCCTTCACCCGGCGCAAGGAACAGGTTTTCCTCGATCCCATGCTGTCGCGTGTACAAATCGTAGTACCGGCCACCCAGCGCATACAACGAGCTATGTGCACCACGCTCTACGATCTCGCCGCCCTCAACGACAAGAATCTGATCCGCCTTGCGAATGGTCGACAACCGGTGCGCAATCACAAACGTGGTGCGTCCCTGCATCAGCGTATTCAGCCCTTGCTGAATCATCGCCTCCGACTCGGAATCGAGCGATGACGTTGCCTCGTCGAGGATCAATAATCGCGGGTTCGCCAGCAGCGCGCGAGCGATCGAAAGCCGCTGCCGCTGGCCGCCAGAAAGCTTCACCCCGCGCTCGCCGACGATCGTGGCATAGCCCTCTTCAAACCGCTCCGCGAACTCATCGACACGGGCGATTCGGCAGGCATTGAGGAAGGCTTCGTCCGTCGCGCCGGGCGAGGAAAAAACAATGTTGTCGCGAATGGAGCCATCGAACAGGAACGACTCCTGCAGCACCACCCCGAGCTGCGAGCGGTAGCTCGAAAGATCGACAGAGGAGAGATCATACCCATCGACGAGGATCTGCCCGGACGTCGGCGTGTGAAATGCGCAGATCAGCGAAATGATCGTGCTCTTGCCCGACCCGGATGATCCCACCAGCGCGGTCACCGTGCCCGGCTCGGCCGTGAACGTGATGCCGTGTAGCACTGGCTTGTCTGTCTCGTAAGCGAACCGAACATCGCGAAATTCAACCTCGCCCCCAATGGGCGGCAACTGCCGTTTGCGATCCGGGTCGCCAAACTCCTGGCGCTCTCCCAGCACTTCCATGGTGCGGTCCAGCCCTGCGACGGCTTCGGTAAGCTGCGTGCCGACATTCACGACCTGGAAAATAGGCGCGATCATGAACGCAAGAATCGCCGTGTATTGAAAATAACCACCCGCCGAGTGCAGCACATGGCTGCCGGAGTGACCCGGAAGCTGACTGGCCAGCACTTCTTGCCCGCCGAAAAACATCACCAGGCCGCCGACGATCCCAAGAATCGCCGTAGCTGACAGCGCAAGCAGGCTGGTCGCGGTAAGCGAGGAAATCACATTCGCGAGCAGCCGATTCACGCCCGCCGAAAACACGCTCGCCTCGCGCTGTTCCGCATGGTAGCCCTTGACAACACGCACCCCGCCAAGCGACTCGGTCAACCGCCCCGTCACTTCGGCATTGATTTTGCCGCGCTCGCGAAAGATGGGGCGAATGGTCTTGAACGCCTTCTGCAGAATGAACACGAAACCGAGCAGCGCGACAAAAAGCACAAGCGTCATGCGGGGACTGGCCTGCACCAGGATTACAAATGCCACGATGGCAGTGACAATCCCGCCGACAAACTCGATCAGGCCCGTGCCGATCAGGTTGCGCACCCCTTCCACATCGGTCATGATGCGTGAGACCAGAACGCCGGTACGGTTCGAGTCGTAAAACGAAACCGGCAGCCGCCCGATATGCTGCTGCACCTGCTCGCGTAACTCGGTAATCATGCGCTGCGCCGCTTTTGAGAGTAATTGCGTCAGCGCGTACGACGTGGTCGCCTGCACGGCGGTGGCGGCAAATACGATCAGCACCAGCGGCAGCAGCAGCTTCGGCTTATGCGGCGCGAACACATTGTCGAGCAGGAATTTGGTGATGTACGGCAGCACCAGCCCCGATGTGCTCCGGATCAATACCAGAAAAAGCCCGAACAGCAGCAGATACCGGCGCGGACGCACCAGCTTCCAGACCTCCGGCAGCACTTTCTTGAGGTCCGGCTTGTGTTTGGGCTCGCTCTCCCCGACCGCCCGCACCGCCCCGCGTCTGGTTCCGCCGCGCTCGGCGTTGATCGCCATGCCGCCGCCGCGCATGGAACTCAAGCCCGCGCCCGCCGCGCCTGCAAAAAGTTCCGCACGCAGGCAATCACAAATACCAGCAGCAGAATCGCCATCGCAGTTTTCTCTTCAACCGCTATGGGAAATCGGAACTGCACGCCTTCCTTCATGCGCACGTAGTCTACGATCGACTTCGCCGTGCCCAGAAAACCAAGCAGCCCGACCGTCACGGCAATGTGCATCCACAGCGCCCGGCGTTTCAGGTCGGTCGTGCGAGCCAGCGCACCGCAGAGCGCAAGCACCGCACCAAAATAAGCCGGGATCAGCGACGTGGGAAACGTCTTACCGGTCTGCATGTACGTAAGCACGCCGAGCAGAATGAGAATGATGCCGAAGAAGATAGTGAACCGGGCCATAGCCACCATCTTACCGGTTCCCCCGGCGGAGCCAGGACGGGGCCGCTACGTCTTTTGAGCGACACCAAGTTTCGAGACGATCTCCTCGGCTACCCCCTCGGGCGTGGCCGTCGCCGAAACGTGAATCAAATCGTCCGTAAGCTCGAGGGTAGCCAGCTGGCTGTCCAGCAGCACAGGATTCATGAAGTGCCCGATACGCCGCGACAGGCGATCCACCAGCACTTGCTTCGGCGCTTCCAGCAGTACGAACCGGATCGCGCCCTCGGGCAGGCCAGCGTGCAGCGCATCACGGTACCGAGCCTTGAGCGCGGAGCAAGTCATCACGCCGTTCTGCCCCGCCCCCAACCACCCGGCCAGCACTCCATGCAGGGTGGCAAGCCATGGCGCGCGATCCTCATCCGTCAGCGGAATGCCCGCATGCATCTTCGCCTTATTGGCGTCCGAGTGGTAGTCGTCGCCCTCGGCGAACTGCCAGCCGGTGCGCTTGACCAATGCATGCGCTACGACGGTCTTGCCGGTTCCGGTCACGCCCATCAGCACAGCAATCACCGTTATGCTCCTGTGCTTCCTGAACTATCCCCTGAACTATTCCCTGAGCTATTCCCCGAACCCAGGCTCTTGTGTACATCGGCGAGCACCTGCGCGGGTGTCCAGTCGTTGCCGCCGTACCACTTCAGCACGCGGCCGTCCGGGCCGATTTCGACCGTGGAAAGCGTGTGCGTCAGCGTGCCGCCCGGCGCCGGTACCGCGCCCACGTCGAAGAATTGCAGCAGCGGGTCCAGGTCAGCTGGTTTCGGCACGGCAAAGCTCCAGTGCGCGAAGGTTTCGCCGGTGTACTTACCCGTGTACGCCCCGCCATAGGAGCGCAGCGCGGCCGGGGTGTCGCGCTTGGGGTCGAACGAAACGCTGAGCAGATGCGTACGGTCATAAAACGCCGGCGTGCCCGCAAGCGCCTTATCGATGTCAGCGAAGTTATGGCTCATGCGCGGACAGTAGTCCGACAAAGGGCAGTTGGTATAGACGAATGTGACCAGCAGCAGCTTGCCATGGAAGTCGCTCAGGTGGATGGTCCGGCTGCTCTGGTCGGTGAGCGCGAAGTCAGGAACACTTTCGCCGGGCACCAGCGGCCTGGCCAGGATCTGCGGGGAGAGTTCGCGCACTTCCTTGCTCGTATCGGTCACTTTGACGTCCTCGAGCGTGGTGCCGCTCCCGCCTGTCTCGAGCACACCCGTGATCCGGTCGCCGCGATGGATTTTCTTGAGGTCGGCCGGAGTCTTGAGCTTGTACGGCATGGTCATTGCATCCATAAATCCCGGAATCGCGGCGGCGTCCAGCTCAACCTCATCCGATGCGGCATTGGTGCCGACCACCTTGCCCGTGACCGCGTAGTGGCGCACCGGGCCATTCGCGGCGGCGGGCGCCGCTTGGCGGCAACCGGCGACCACCAGCGCGGGGCACAGCAGGGCAAGGGTAAGAATGGAGCGCAAAGGTGTGACCACGGTTTCAGTTTATATGCGCAGGGCTGCTTTCTATGCAGGGGAGCGGCGCGCCGGGCAAACGGGCTCGTTAAACTGGTGACTACCATGGCCAATGTACCGCCCCACCGCCTTCGCGTTCCTCCCGAAGTCGCTGCCGCGCTCGCGCGTGGCGCGGAGGTGTTGAGCGGCAGCATGCGCGCGGCGCGAGCCCTGAGCCGCGCTTACGCGGAAGACGCCCAGGCAGAGGGCCGAGGAAGCTGGCAGGCGCCCGCCATCCGCGACTGGGACAGCTGGGTCGAGCAGCTCTATACCAGCCTGTTGCAGGATGGCTCGGAGTTGCCATCGGTCCTGCAGCCTCTGCAGGAAGAACTGCTGTGGACGCGGGTGCAGAAAGCGGAAGCCTCTGCCGTAGTCTCGCCCCAGCGCCTGGCGCGGCTGGCTCAGAGCGGCTATGCCCTGCTCAACGCTTATGAAGCGCACGCGGGCCGGCGTGCTCCGTGGGCGGCAGCGCACGAAGATGCGGAGCGCTTTCTCGGCTGGGCCGAGGCGTTCGATGCGCTGTGTGAAGAACTGAGGGTGTTGAGCCGGTCGGGACTTGACGCTGCGCTGCGCCGGGACGCGGCCCGTCTTATGAATGAACGGCAAGTTTCGCCCGAGCTGCTGCTGGTGGGCTTCGACCGGCTCACCCCGGCGCAAACCGCGCTGTGCGGGGCGCTTCGGAACGCCGGCGTGCAGATCGCGGAAGCCCCGCCCGGCGAGTCCGCAGCCCAAAGGAGCATCGTTTCCGCTGCTAATGAGCAGGAAGAGCTGCGAGCCTGCGCCTCCTGGGTGCGCGAGCAGCTCACTGAGGATCCAAAGCGGCGCATCGGCGTGCTGCTGCCGGAGCTCGGGGCCGCGCGCGCGGAAGTAGACCGGGTGTTTCGGCGGGTTCTGCTGCCCGAGGGCGCCGCCCGGCCCGCCCCCGGACGCATGCCCTATGAGTTCTCGCTTGGAACGCCGCTCGCCGAAATCCCCCTTATCGCCTCGGCGCTGCCGCTGCTGCGCTGGCTCGGTGGCCCATTGGCCGCCGCGGAGATCACAAGCCTGCTGCTGGGTGGCTTTCTCGCGGGGAGCGAAGGCGAAGCTCTCGCGCTTGCCCAAAGCGATGCGGCCCTGCGCCGAGGGGGACTGCTTACCTCTGAACTCAGCCTCGGCACCCTGCTGCGGCACGTCGGCCGCAAGCCGGAACTGCTGCCGGCAGGCCTTGCCGAGCGACTGCGAGCCGCCGAAGCCGCCATGCGCCGTGAAACCCGCCGCCGCCCCTACTCCGATTGGGCCGAGGCGGTACCGGCGCTGCTCGAAACAGCGGGATGGCCCGGCTTCCGCGAGCTCGGTTCCCTCCCCTTCCAGGCGCGTGGACGCTGGGACAACCTGCTTGGCGAAATCGCGCTGCTTGGGTTCGCGGGCGACGGGGTGAGTTGGAGCGAGTTCGTCGCCGAGCTCTCCGAAGCCGCTGGAAATACGTTGTTCGCGCCCGAATCCAGAAACGCGCCGGTGCAGATCCTGGGCGTGACCGAGGCGGCGGGTTTGCGCTTTGACGCAGTCTGGTTTCTGGGGATGACCGAAGCGCAGTGGCCGAAAACCGGGCGCGTGCACCCCCTGCTGGCACCCGGGCTGCAGCGCGATTTCGCAATGCCCCATGCCAGCCCCGACGCCGATACGGAACTGGCCAGAAAGCAGATTCTGCGCGTGCTGGCCAGTGCGCCGGTCGTGGTCGCGAGCTACGCGCTGCAAAGCAGGGGCGCCGAGGCACGCCCCTCGCCGCTGCTGTGCGAGTTCGCGGCAGCCAGCACGATAGCCACAACTTCGGCGGAGCTGCCCGCCGGGCGTTGCGAAACGGTAAGCGAGCCCGACACCATCGTCGTCGCGCCCTGGCCCGCCCCCCGCGTTGCCGGCGGCAGCGAGGTGCTCAAGCGCCAGGCGGCCTGCGGCTTCCAGAGCTTCGCAACCAAACGCCTGGGGGCCGAGGCGCTCGACGAAGAAGCCTGGGGACTCGATGCCGGCGAGCGCGCAACCCTGCTGCATCGCGCGCTCGAACAGCTATGGTCCACCGAGCCTCAGGGGGGAAATCGGCTGCATACTCTCGACGATCTCCAGCGGGCCATTGACGAAGGCCGCCTTGAAGACCTGGTGCAAGCGGCAATCGCGAGCAGCTTTGAAGGCGCCATGCGCGGGGCCGCCGGCGACCCGTGGCGCACCGCCTACCTTGAGCTTGAACAGGGTCGGCTCTGCACTCGCCTGCTGTGGTGGCTCAATGTCGAGCAGCACCGGTTGCCCTTCCGTGTGGTGGCGCTGGAGCAGCGCATCGAGGACGCGCCCGTAGGCGAGCTGCGCCTGAATCTCCGGCTCGACCGCGTCGACGAACTTTCGGACGGGAGCAAGCTGCTGCTGGACTATAAAACCGCCGAGCGCGTCAACACAGGACTGTGGATGGGCGAACGCCCCGACGAGCCCCAACTCCCTATCTACGCCTTGTTCGCGGGTCTTGATGATGTCTCGGGCGTTGCCTTCGCGCAGATACGCGCCGGCAAGACCCGCCTGATTTCGCTGGCGGAGAATCCGGTGGTCCAAAGCGAAGAGCCTCCGCCGAAGGACAGCGACCCTTCCGAGACCCCGCCTTTCTGGGACGAAACGCTTACAGCCTGGGATCACGCCCTGCGCGCGCTGGCCGGGCAGTTCGCACGCGGCGAGGCCCCGGTCAACCCCAAATACGGCGCGCAAACCTGCCGACTGTGCGGCCTGTACGGCGTGTGCCGGGTCCGGTCGCTGGGCGGCGCTTCCCTGATAGTCGAGGGCGAGGACGATGCCTGAAACACCGAGCCTGTACGCAGTGCCGCCAGCCCAACACCACCGGCCCGCGCCGGAAGACGCCTCGGCGCGCCGGGGCGCGATCGACACGACCCGTTCCATCCTGGTGCAGGCCCCGGCAGGCGCCGGCAAAACAAACTTGCTGACCCAGAGATTTCTCGCGCTGCTGGCCGAGGTCGAAGAGCCGGAGCAGATTCTCGCCATCACCTTTACCCGGGCCGCGACTGCCGAAATGCGAGGACGCATCCTCGGGGCGCTTGAAAAGGCGCGGGAAAAGCCCGTCGTCGAGGCCAACGCCGACGAAGGTGAAGAAGTTGCGCTGGCGCGCGCTGCCCTGCGCCACGCCGATGCGCTTGGCTGGCGCCTGCTCGAACAGCCCCACCGGCTTGACGTGCAGACCATCGACTCACTCTGTTTGCGCCTGGCCTACGGTCAGCCATTGCTGGCGCGGCTTGGCGGCGCGCTCGCGCCAACCGAGGATGCAGCCGCACTGTACGCCACTGCGGCACGGCGCACCGCTGCACTGCTGGGCCGCGCCGACCAGCCCGATCTGCAAGCAGCCCTGCGCACCCTGCTGCTGCGCCGCGACAACAACCTCCCCGAACTGGAGCGCCTGCTGACCACCATGCTCGCGAGACGCGACGCCTGGCTCCCCGCCCTGCCGCTGCGATTCGACGACGAGGTCGACTGGGACGCCGTGCGAACCCGGCTGGAGGAGCCGTTCGCTCGCGAAAATCACCGCGTACTGTCGGAGCTTTATACAGCGTTCTCAACCTCGGCCGGCACAGCGCCAAAGCTCCTTGAAGCCGCCCGGTACGCAGCCGTTAACCTGCGCGACGCCGGCAAAACGGATTCCCTTTTGCACGCGCTGCACTCGACTGAGAGCCTGCCCGGAAGAACGCCTGAACACCGGGAACACTGGCTTGCGCTGGCCTCCCTGCTGCTCAAGCAGGACGGCGGATGGCGCAAACAGTGGAACGTCACCAACGGCTTTCCCGCCCCCGGCACAGGTCCAGGCAAGGACCGCCGCACACGCCTGAAGCAACAGATGGAAAGCTGCTGTCGCGACCTGCAATCCGAAGGCGGTGACCCCCTGCAACAGCTTCTGTGCCGGCTCCGCACCCTGCCGCCACTGCGCTATACCGGCGAGCAATGGCAAACGCTGCTCGCCGTGTTTCGCGTCCTGCGCCGGGCTGCCGCCGAGCTGCGCCTCGTCTTCGCCGAAGCCAACGCGGTGGACTTCGTCGAGATCGCCCAGGCCGCCCAGGCCGTGGTCGAAGACGAGACCAGCATGCGCGGGCTGCTTGAAAGCGAGCGGAAACGCCACCTGCTCATCGATGAGTTCCAGGACACCTCGCGCGCGCAGTATCGCCTCATCGCCGAGTTGCTGCGCGAGTGGAGCGAGGGCGACCGGCGTACCGTTTTCGTCGTAGGCGACCCGCTGCAATCGATCTACGGCTTCCGCCAGGCGGAGGTCGCGCTGTTCCATGAAACACGCGAGCACGGGCTGCCTTGCGGCGATGGCCGGCGCCACCCCTGCCATACCCTGCAGCTGACCCACAACTTTCGCTCACATGCCGAATTGGTCGGGTTATTGAACGAGCGCTTCGAAAAGATCTTCGCAGGCGGGGGAACCCAAGCAGCGAAAGACACGTTTGTCGCCGCGCACGCCTGGCCGCAGGCTATCGCCGAGCAAAGTCTCCAGCTGCACACTTTTTTCACCGACAAGGATGCTGAAGCCGACCCCGAGCAAGCCCGGCGCGCCGAAGCAGCGGAAGTAGCACGGGTGCTGCAAGGGGAGCTGCCGCACATCGCCGCGGCCGAAGCGGACGGCAAGGAGGAGTACCGCGTCGCCGTGCTGGTACGCTCGCGGGGGCACCTCGCGGCGATCCTGCCCGCGCTGCGCGCAGCGAATATTCCGTACCGCGCGGTGGAGCTCGAGCCGCTTGCCGATCAGCCCGAGGTCCACGACCTGGCCCAGCTGCTGCGCGCGCTGCTGCACCCCGCCGAACGCGCCGCGTGGCTCACTGCCCTGCGCGCTCCGTGGTGCGGGCTCCTGCTCCGTGACCTGCATGTGCTGTGCGGCGAGGATGATCCGGTCCTGCTCGGGCGGCCGATTCCAGAGCTCATCGCTGCCCGCATCGGGCTGCTTTCCCCCGATGGGCAGGCGCGTCTCGGGCGCACGTGGGGCGTTCTGAGCGAGTCGCTGCGGACACGCTATAGCGAAGGCAATAACCAGTCCCTCGCCGCCTGGGTCGAGCGCACCTGGATGGCGCTCGGCGGCCCCGCTTGCGTCCACGCGACCGCGCGCGAGAATGTAGAAGCGTTTTTCCGCCTGCTCGATGACTTCGAACCAAGTGGTATAGACGTGCTGCGCGGCGACTTCGGGCAGCGCCTGGCGAAGCTATGCGCGGCGCCGGACACGGGGGTGAGTGAGCGCTTTGGCATCCAGCTCATGACGGTACACAAGGCCAAAGGGCTCGGCTTCGAGGTGGTGCTGCTGCCCGGGCTCGAGCGCAAACCGCGCGGTGAAGCCACCGAACTGGTCGCCATGCTCGAGCGGGTCGACCCCGAGCGCACCACTTCTGAACCGGCCTTTCCTAAATTTGTCTTAAATGACGAACTGTTGCTCGCGCCGGTCCCCAACCGCGACAGCCCTGAACCGGACAAGGCCTATCGGTGGGTGACCGAACAGCGCAAGTCGCGCGAGGCGGACGAGCGCCGGCGACTCTTCTATGTGGCGTGCACCCGCGCGCGCACGCGCCTACACCTGTTTGCGGCAGTGGCTGTCAAAGACGGAGAAGTGCAGCGCCCGAACGAGTGCTCCCTGCTCGCTGCCGCCTGGCCGGCGTTTGAAGGGGAGATCAAGGCTCGCGTACTCATGACAACGAGCATCCAAACCGATCTGCAAGCGGGCACGAAAACCCGGGCCGAATCGCAAACTGGCCTAGCCCTGGCAGCGGCTGCGGACGAGCCTGACACCCCCGTGCAAACAATCGATCGGCTGCCGTCCGGGTGGATGGCGAAGCATGCGGCACCCGATATCGCCGTCGAAAGCGATGATTCGGTCCGAAAGCTGTTCACGCGCGCTGAAGGCTCACTCGCGGCGCGGGCGCGCGGCACTGCAATGCACGCTCTCATGGAGCAGCTGACGGTGCTTTTCGCGGCAGCCCCGCCTCATCCGTTAAGCATGGAAACCTGGCGAGAGCAGCTTCGACGCACCGCCGAACGCGTTTTGCGCGACTCGGCTTTCCCGCGCGAAAAGCTGCGCGTCACTATCGGAGAGCTGGCGGACCAGTCGCTTGCCGTGGCAACAAGCAACATGGGACGCTGGCTGCTTGGGCCGCACCCCGGCGCGCTCACCGAGAGCGCCTGGCAGAGCTGGGACGCGGAAGGAAACCTGCGCACTCTACGCATCGATCGCAGCTTTGTCGCCGGAGAAGCGCCTGGCCAAGCCGGCGGGAGCTGCCTGTGGATCGTGGATTATAAGACCGGCGCCCACACCGGCCGGCTCGCAAATGCCGGGGAACGCGCTCAATGGCTCAGCGAAGAAAAAGCCAAGTGGCGCGGGCAGCTCGAAGCCTACGGCGCGGCGCTCACGGCTGCCTCCGAGCACCCGCTGCCGGTGCGCTACGCTCTTTATTTCCCTGAGCTGCTGGAGATGGTGTACTGGTCTCGCGAGGAGGGCTGAGCTCCTCTGTTTAGCTCTGACCTTGCAGCATCTTATCCATAGTCGGACGCAGTGATGCGCTGCATGCGGCGCGCTTAACACGAGCGCGTTGGACCGGATATGGTGACTTCCCGAAACCAAAGACTTCGAGCGGCGAACCTCCGCTGACTTATAGTCCCGCTTAGGAGACCCTTAATGCAGCACGAAGCACTCTCATTCGCCAGCTTCTGGGCAGGCGGTACATTGCCTGCTTACGAGGCTGCTTGCCTGCGGTCGTTCGCCGTACGCGGTTACAAGATTGCGCTTTACAGCTTCGAGGTTATTCGGAATGTTCCTGGCGGGGTCACCTTGAAGGATGCATCGGAGATTGCCCCGGCGGACTCTCTGCAACGCTTTCATTACAAGGGCAAGCCAAACCTGGCCCACTTCTCGGATTATTTCCGGTATTTAATGTTTCGCGAAACCGAGTACATCTGGGTCGATACGGACATGCTGCTGCTGGCGCCCATTACGGTCGCGCTCGAGCGCACGCTTCTGGCTCGTGAGAGCTCGAACAGCATCAATAACGCGATCATTCGTTTGGACAACAAGGGGCCGGAACTCGGACGCATGATCTCGGAAACAGAAGCGCTCATGGACCGGGACCAGCACTGGGGCGCCACCGGACCGCGTCTGTTGACAAAGCTGTTTCGCGACTCCCCGATCATGCGCAATGTTTTCGAGACCAGGCTGTTCTTTCCCATTCCGCACGATGACTTCTGGAAGCCGTTTCTGCCCGAATTTCGCGAGGAGTGCGAGGCAGCGCGCACCGGCGCTTTCACGCTGCACCTGTGGAACAACATCGTGAGCCGGCTCGGCGTGTGGAAGAGCATAGCGCCCCCAGCGGGCTCGTTTCTCCATCATCGGTTCGAGCAGGATGGTAGCCTGGGCTTGTTCAGCGACATTTATCCCGAAGGCGTAATGCGCCAGATGATAGAGAACTGGCGCATGCGCAAAGACGGCGGCGATCTCGGCATCGTGAACCTATCGCGCCAGATCGTTCCCAGCATGTTTCGCACCCTGCGACACTACGCCGGGGATGCGAGAATACACACCTTGCTGGGCGGCAAACGCGCCTCCGCATAGCGGTTCTGCCGTCAATGGCGGCTAGCGCGGCACCCGGTCGAGAAGCCGCTTCCAGTTTTTCCCGTTGCGGCGAAAGCTTTTTTTGAGGTCTTCGAGGATGCGCTCGAAATCGGCATGCCCGCCCAGGCGCTTCCAGGCTGGGTTCTGCGCAAACCAGGGATAATTCTCGTTGCCCAGATAAATAGCCCGGCGCAGCCAGTGGAGCGCCTCACTCTCATCGCCCTCTACCGCGAAGTAGGTCGCCAGGCGGTAGGCCATTTCACTGTCCGCCTCGGCGGCTGCAATGGAGTTCTCCTCGATCAGCTCCGCAGCGCGTTCGCGCTCGCCTACCTGCACGTAGCACATGGCGAGCGTCGGGTAAGCCAGGCGCATGCTGTGGTCATCCTCGATGACGCGTTCCAGAATGTCGATGGCGGCGGGAATGTCGTTCTCGCGCATACGCTCGTAGGCGAGCGAGGTGCGCAGCAGCGGGTGCTTCGGCTCGAGCGCAAGCCCTTTTTCCAGTTCATCCCCGGCGAGCTCGAGCTGGTTCTGGTATTGGTAGACGCGGGCGCGATGATTGTAGATCACGGGCGCATTGGATGGATCGAGCTGCAGGGACGCATTGAACTGCCCGAGTGCGTAGTCGTACATGCCGTCGAGCCGCATCGTTATACCGGCGACCATGTGCACCTGCGCATCATTGCCCGCGGTGTGCAGCAGGTGCTCGATACCATGCCGCGCGCTTTCCTTTTCGCCGCGCGACAGCAGCATGTAAACGCGGTATAGGTTCGCCTCGACCGAACCGGGGTCGATCTCGAGCGCGCGGTCAAACGCCTTACGCGCGGCGATCACGTGCATGTGCCCGCCGAACCCGTGGCGGACATATTGCAGATGCGTAATGCCGAGCCCGCTCCATGCCGGTGAGAACGCCGGCGAGAACGCGGCGGCAGACGGCGGATTCTGGCCGGCGCCGGATCCAGGGACAGACCCCGTGACAGATCCAGTCACGTGCTCAAACCGCTCCAGCGCGCGGTCCAGGTCATTGCGGTTGCCGGTGCGCTGCATGAACGATGAAAGCATGGCGCGCGCCTGCAGGTATTGCTCGGAAAGCTGCCCGGTCAGCGCGCTTGAACGGGGCGCGGAACGCTCGGCGATTGTCAACTGCCCGATGCCCTGCAAAGAGGCGAACACGTCGTTGCAGATTTCGGTCTGCACCGAGATCAGATCGAATGAAGGGACGCTGATCGCACCCCCGCCCCCGACGCTCTGCCCCACTACGTCGAGCAGCTGCCAGTTCAGGTCGAATCCCTCGGCTCCGCGCAAAAAGCTACCCGTCAAAACCCAGCGAACCAGCAGCCTTTGCCCGATCTCAAGCGGATCCATTTGGGCGAGTTGCGGTGGATTGCTCATCTGAAATAAGGCGCTCGAAGGCCGCACCACCAACGACGGCATGCGCGCCAGCCGTGCTGCGATGGCGTCCGCGAGCGCCGAGCCATACATCGCCGCGACCGGCTCCGGCCCAAGATTCTTGAACGGCAGCACCATGATGCTGTTCTGCTTGGCAGCCGATTCGGGCGAATCGCGAAAACGCTCGGCCAGCATGGAAAGAAACCCTGTCGTGCGCTTTTCATTTTCGGCGGCCGAAACCGGCAGCGTGGCCGCGGCCTCGCCCGGGATGATGCCGGACTCAAGCTGCATCGTTTTCATGATGGTCTTGAGCGCCTCGCGCGTGTCCCCCGCGCTCGCATAGCGATCGCTCGGCATCTTCGCGAGCAGCGTGTAGATAACGCTCGCCAGCTCCGCCGGGACAAGCGGGCAGCAGGTAGCCAGTGGCGGTGGGTCGAGGAACTGGATCGCGCGAATCGACTGCAACTCGTCGCCATCGGAGCGCGAGAACGGGTGCCTTCCGCTCACCAGCTCGTACAGAATCACGCCCAGCGCCCACAAATCGCTGCGTACGCTCGACTGCCCCGTCACGAACTGCTCCGGAGCCATGTAGGCGAGGGTGCCGCCGCGCGCCGTGTAGGTCGCGGCCAGGGGCCCGTCCTTGCGGTTGCTCGTCACCGAAGGGTCGAACTCCGCGTCTTCCACGCTCAAGCGGCGCGCCAGCCCAAAGTCCAGAATCTTGATCAACCCGCCGTCGGTCAGGATTACGTTCGCGGGTTTCAGGTCGCGATGAAAAATGCCGAGCGAGTGCGCCGCGTTCAGCCCGTCGGCGATCTGAATGCCGACGGAGAGCACGAGCTGGATGCTGGCCGGGCCGCGCGCGATGAGCTTGTCGAGCGGCTGGCCGGGTATGTACTGCATGACGATAAAGGCCTCGTCATTGGGTACGTCCCCTTCTTCGCCGACTTCATAGATCGCGCACACATTGGGGTGCTCAATGGCTGAGGCTAACCGCGCCTCGCGCAGGACAGTGGTGCGCATTTGCTCGGAGGTGAGCGAACCGCGCTTGAGAATCTTGAGCACAACCGGGCGCATGAGTTCGGTATCGTTCGCCAGGTAGACGACCCCGCTGCCGCCTTGTCCCAGTCGCCGCTGTAGTTCGTAGTGCTCGATGACGCGATGCTTCATGCTGAGGACAAGTGTAGCGGGTGGATGTAAAAGCGAGCAGTGGGTAGCTCCGCGGTGTTTTGGGGGAGCGAGAACCCACATCGCAACGGCGGGATGCGGTGGTTGAAATCCCTGCATAGCCAAAATAGTGTCTACTATGTGCTCGCAACGCATACACGGCGTCTGGTCCGGGTGTTCGCCCACGATCACCGCCTCCTCACGTTCATGCCGAGTATGGTCGCTTGAGAATCATCATCGAGCTCTTGCCGAATGGCGATGTGGTCAAGGCGACCCGCAGCCATTCACTTAGCCCCGCAAACGCGAGCCGCTCAGCAGTGCGTCACACACTTCGGGTCGCCGCCGCCAACTACAACACGCTCCAGGCACTGTGGAAGGACCTTCATGGCTGACATCACGACGGACGAACAGATCGATCAGCGCTCGAAGAGGCCCGCAACGCTCCGGAACTACAGGTTGCGGACCTGGCGGAGTTCGACTTCAACAAACGTCTGCTTCTGCTGCACCTCTCGAACCAGCGACGGCTTGTGCTGCCGCTTGAGGACATTCAGGGCTTGCCGAGGCGACGCCCGAGCAGCTTGAGGATTACGACCTGCTCGGCACTGGGTACGGCATTGAGTAACCAAGCCTGAAGGTGACGTATCGAGTCGGGGGCTTGCTCGAAGGGCTGTATGGCATCAGCTATGGATGCAGGAGTTGCGGCGCAGGGGCGGCGGCGCCAGGAGCGAGGCCAAGGGTGGGGCCGCGCGCGAACGGCGCCAAGGGCGGCAGGCCGCGCAAGGTAAAGGTTCCGGCTTAAGCGGGTACACCCGTGGCTCAGGAGACGAGAGAGACGAAGGGCTCAAGCCGGGCTGGCGTTGGTTCGGCGCTTTTGAGAGTGGATTGTGGGCCGGGCAGAACGCCGGGCAGAACGGCGGGCAGAACCAGGCGCAGGACTGTGCCTGCGCTTGAGCGGAGCTCGAGCGCACCGCCCAGCTCTCTGACGCGCTCGCGCATCCCGAGCACCCCATTGCCTTCCTCTCCGGCGAGGCCGCGGCCGTCATCGCGGATTTCGAAGACGATTTCGGCCGGGCCGGCCTGGAGCGTGATGGCGCAGGTGCGGGCGCCCGCGTGGCGCACGATGTTGGTGACTGCCTCACGCAGAATCAACGCCAGCGATGCTTCCTGCTGCGCGGGCAGGCGCGGCACGTGCTCGGGCCGGCTCGTGACGGTGACGCCCGATGCGGCCAGCGCAACCGTGGCTTGCTGGATCTCCGCCTCCAAACCCTGCGTCCGATAGCCGGAGACAGTCTGCCGCACCTCAGCCAGCGCGCGCCGGGCCGTGGTCTGGATTTCGGCCAGCTCCTGCGCGGTGCGTTGGGGGTCGCTTGCAAGCAGGCGCGCGGCCAGCTCACTTTTCACCGTGATGAGGGATAGCGTGTGCCCCAGCACATCGTGCAGGTCGCGCGCGATGCGCTCGCGCTCGGCAGTTTTGGCGAGCTGCTCGATTTCATCGTGCGCCATACGCAGGCGGGCGTCGGCTTTGCGGGTTTGGCACTGCAGAAAGACCGTGACGCCGCCGATCACGCAAGCTCCGACGGCCGATAAGATCTCCCAGGTGGGCGAATGGAAGATGAGGGCTTGCGCCACGATAAAAGCGCACAAACCGCCGAGCAAACGGACGAACGCCCGCGCACTGGAACCGATGTGATTGAGTGCCGTCGCGATAAAGATGTAAATGCCAAAGGCGCTTAAGTTATAAGGCACGTAAACAAGCGCGAGCAGCAGCAGGCCTACTAGCCCCACAACGCGAACAGCCTGCCGTTGCCCCTGGTGCAGGGCGGTAAAGAAGGGTAGAAACACGAGAAAGGCGAGCAGTAACAACCACCACTGCCGGGCTGAATGCGCATAGCACGGGTAAATGAACCAGAAGCCGACATAGAGTACCTGCAGCCGGTGAAACGGCGACAGCGTGAGAAAACCGAGCGTAGCCCAGGAAAACCTGCGACCGCTGAAAGCACGATTTCTCTCGGCCCGAATCTCAAAAGCGGCAATGCTCATGCTTTCGCCTCGCTCCGGGCCCACACCCGTGCGCTCAACCCAAGCAGCACCACCGTGTAGCCCGCGAGCACAGCATACCCCAGTGCGAGCGACGGCGTCGGAAAGGTAAGCGAGTGCAGCGCCAGGCGCGAAAACCAGTATGTCGGCATATAGTTGGCTACCATCTTGAGCCATTGCGGCAATTGCTCGACCGGTACCCACAACCCGCCGCAGAACGAGAGCGGCAGGTAGAGCAGGTTGATAAATCCTGGCCCGGCGCTGGGGGGGACAGCAAGGCCGAACAACAGGCCCAGGCTCGCGAACGGAACCGTGCCAACAGCGACCACACCCAGCAGTTTCACAACCTCTACGGGCGAAACCACGAGCTGCCCGGCCACAAGCGGACCGAGCGCGATTAGCAGCAGGCAAATGACCAGCGAGAAAATGAGGCTGGAGACGAGTTTAGCCACCAGGTAGCCATTGCCGGCATGGGACTGGCGCGCTTGAGCTCCAGCCAGCCATGGCCTCGCTCATAGGCCAGGCTTGCGCCTATGCCGAACAACGCAGCGCCCACGGCCCCGAAGCAGCTGTAACTGGCCAGCAGATAGCGCGCGGACTCGTGCCCGGCGGCCCCGGGATGGCGGTTGAGGGACGCGAACATGAGGAAGAAGACGACCGGGAAACCGATAGCGGAAGCTGAGTAGGCGCGGTTACGCAACATTTTGGTGAACTCGGCACGAATCTCTCGCCCGTAGATGCCGCGGGGTGCGGAGGAATCGGGTGCGGCGGGAAGCGCATGCATGGTGGAAGCGGTCGTGATTTCCATGGTTTCTCCTTTGTTCCTGAAATTCGTGCTCAGTGCGCGGTATCGGCGTCGATTTTCTTGCCGTCGCCCGTGAGTGACAGAAATGCATCTTCAAATGGCATCGGGCTTACCTCAAGTTGCGTCACTGCCGCGTCCTGAGCGAGCAGGGCACGCAACGCGGGCTCCGGCGCATTGGTCGCGAGTGTCCAGCGTTCGCCGTCGCGCACGGCTTCGATCACGCCGGGCAGCTCCAGAAGTTCCCACTTGGACAAGGCAGTGCGGCAGCGAATGCGGGAAGCACCGGCTCCCGAGCGCAGTTCGGCGGGTGTGCCTTCGGCGAGCAGGCGGCCTGCTTTCAGCAGCAGAATGCGCGAGGCCAGCGCCTCGGCTTCCTCCAGATAATGCGTCGTGAGCAGCACCGTTTTGCCGCGTTCCGCAAGCGAGCGGATCGCGGTCCACAACGCGCGGCGGGCTTCGATATCCATGCCGAGCGTGGGCTCGTCAAGGAAAAGCAGGTCCGGGTCGCCGGCCAACGCGAGCGCAAACAGAACCCGCTGCTTCTGGCCTCCCGACAGGTCGCCGAACAGCTTGTTTTCGATGGCTATCAGCCCGGCGATGCGCAGGATTTCAGACAGGGGCAGCGGCCGCGGATAATAGCCGCGAAAAAGCTCGATATGCTCGCGTACCCGCAAGGTCTCCGGCATGCGGCCTACCTGCAGCATGGCCCCGGCCCGCATCCGCGCTCGCCGGTCGCGCGGGTCCTGCCCGAACAGTTGGGCGGTGCCGGCGGTTTGCCGGGTGAGGCCCAGCAGGATGCGAATCGCCGTCGTCTTCCCTGCACCGTTGGGCCCCAGCAGCGCCACGATTTCGCCGGGATACAGCGCGAAGCAGAGCCCATCGAGCGCTCTGACCTGCCCGGCTCTGTCCCCCGCGTACTGCTTGGTTACCTTACAGAGAGTCGCGACCGGTTCCGGCGTGCGGCCTTTCCATGCCGACATCCCAACTTTGGCATCGCTCATGATCATCGTGGTTTTCCTCCCGCAGGCTGCTTTGCGCCTGCTTGACCCAAGGAGAGTATGCCGCGACGAAACGGGCGAGCATCAGTGTCAAGCGTCAGCAAAATCACATGACAACTGTCATGCACACTGCCGTTCATGGAACACCTGGGACAACACTGCCTCGGCAAGCCGGAGCAGCTCAACGGGCCAAGCGCCATCACCCTGCCTGCGAACATGGCCCGGCACTTAAGCGGCTTTGTGCTGAACCATACGCATCGGCACAAGCATTTGTGATCCAAGAAATCGCAGCGCGCTCCATCCCCGCCTTGCACCGCCCGAAGTGCACCTGTTCGCTTAGTGCGGCAACATGGAGTCATCACCCGCCTACACTTTAGTAAGTGCCTTTCCTTTGAGAGTGCTTCACGACTATTCTGGAACGAGTACACTCCAGATTTGGAGTCGCACTGAAACACATCCGAAGCCCAGCAAGGAACTGTACGATTTGGCCAAGTTCACCCTCGCTTCCAGACAGGCGGTCTATCCGGCTAGCCTGTACTCTCCATCCGGCTTTCCCAACCTCGGCGATGCAGAAGAACGAAGGCGCTTATCGCCCGCCGCTATGCGCGCTTTCTTCAACATCATGGGGCAGTGGAAGATCCGGGACGAGGACGCGCGGCTGCTGCTTGGCGGCGTCTCCAATGGCACCTTCTATCACTGGAAAGGCGGGACTATCAAGCAGCTTGAACAGGACCGGTTGCTGCGCATTTCCTACCTGATCGGCATTTTCAAATCCCTCAACATCCTTTTCAGCACACCGCTTGCCGACCGCTGGATCTGCCTCCCGAACTCGAATGACATTTTCAGGAACCGCACTCCACTCGAATACATGCTTCGCGGTGGGGCGCCCGCCATGGACACGGTAAGGCGGCTGCTCGATGCGCGCCGGGGAGGGTAAGAACGCCACGCATGGCAGCCAAACATTTCTCTCGCAAGCGTGCTCCGGTGCGTACTCCGGTTCCCGGGCGCAAGCTGAGCCTCCAAGCAGCAGCGGAGCAGCTTCGCATCGCGCGGGGATCTTCCGCGGTTGTACCTGCGCCCCTGCCCCTGAACCGCTACGTGCCTCCCGTGACGCAGTTCAATGGGCTACACACTTCGCGGTTGCTGCCCGCCCGTTACAGCGACTCCGTGCTGACGCGCATCGCGGACTCTGACGAGGATTTACAGCTAATCTATGCGCTTGATGGCGCGACCAATGAGCGACTGCTCGCCGAAGCCAACGGGCGACTGGGCATCACGGCGCGCGAGTTGGTGTTCGATGTCCCGTACGCCCGCATCGTCAACGCGGCCTTTGCACACCCACATCCGCAAGGAGCGCGCTTTTCCACACCCTATCGAGGCGCGTGGTATGCCGGTTTCGAGCTCGCGACCGCCAAAGCCGAGGTATTATTTCACCGTTCCGTGCAGTTCACCGAAATCGGCTGGCTCGAGCGGGAAGAACTGGATTACGACCACTATCACGCCGAGTTCAGCGGTTCGTTTCACGATCTTCGCGTCCCGGGGGAACCTTCTGAGCTCATGACCGAAACTATGGGGCAACGCGAAGCTTCGCTCGACCCTGTCTCGTATATCGCTTCCCAGCAGCTCGCCGTGGAACTGCTCGAGTCCGGCTCACTCGGCGTCGTCTATCCCAGCGCACGACGAGCAGGCGGCACCTGCCTGGCGTGCTTTCGCCCGGGTGCGGTAGCGAACGTTCGGAAAGGTGATCTGCACCGGCTGGTCTGGTATCCAGACGCTCCGCCCACGTTTACACGTATGGCGCGGAGCGCAAGAAGCAGTGCAGAACCAGCCCGGCTGCGGACAGTAGAAAAGAAAAACGCAGCCGAGTGATCAGACTTCCCGGCTCTCGCATTCAACGGAGAACGCAGAGCATGGCCGCGGTGAGATGCTCGACGGTACGAGCGCTTTCATCGGACTGCGTGTCACTGAAGTCGGAGTTGAAGTTGGAACCTGTGCGTGGGGTGCATAGAATGTCCCATGCCACCGGTTCGGGAGCGATAATACCATTTGCGTGCGAGGGGCTTGGCGAGGTCCAGAGACGAAGCCAGTAACACCCATGCACGGCTACCATGCGGGCGTCCTGCGCGCCTGAGGCTATCAATAAGCGGCCCATGGCTTCGACCATTGTGTCCGGCGAGGAGGCTTCGACTTCCTGGATTCGAGGAAAACGCACACCCAGCAGGTCACGTGTTGCCTGCCAAAACTCTGTGGCGGTCAGCAAGCCGGCATCGGCCGAAACTCCGTGCATGCGCTCGGTCGCGCTCAGCAATTCGTAGTCGACGTGATCTTCAAAACACAGAGAGAGCCGCTCGGGCGATTCCGTCAGCCGCAAGGGGAGCGCGCCATGCGCTTCCATCAAGGGCCGAGGCAAATAGCTCGCCATGCGGGCCGGTGCAAAATTCCCGAAGCGAAACACCGGGCAGCGCCACTGGATGGACAGAGCCGCGGTAAAGTCTGCTTCCGGCAGCTCGACCTGTTGCTTGAGCCAGCAGCCAAGTCTTCCGGCACCGGTGGCGCGCTGCGAGCGCAGTGCGTGCTCCAGCTGCACTTCGTTGATCGTGCCCTGCTCGATAAGAATGCGCCCCAGCAACACTCGTGGCCTTGCCCGCAAAGCGGCCGCGGTAGAACGCGCCTGCTCTTCGATGACCGCGGCACGGAGCAGCAGCTCCAGGCAGCCACGGCTGCAGGCACGCTGTCCGTGGAACAAATACCGGCCCTCGCCTGAGCAGCCGTGGGTCGCGCACCCTGTTGTCGTTCGCTGTTCGTTCGTTGTCAATGCCGACGCCGCACCAGCTGCAAAAATTGCTGCGCCGGCGAGTTCAGCTCCTGTGTACAGTTCCGTTCCCACCATGTCCGCCATTGTCTTTTCTCTCTTCCCTGTCTACTTTTCAAACTGCCCCAAACCTGATTGCGCTCAGCTCGCGCGCCTTGCGCGTAAGTTCGCCTGCGTTCCCTGGCTGCTGCCCCGTCCGCGCAGGTCGGCGAGCAGGTGCCGCAAGCGGCCAAGCGCCTGGTGGTGGATCTGAGAAACGCGCGACTCCACTACGCCGAGCATTACGCCGATCTCCCGCATCGTCATTTCCTCGAAGTAATACAGTGTCATGATCGTGCGTTCGCGCTCGCCAAGCGCGTCGATCGCGTCCACCAAGCGCCGGCGCGCCTCGCCTTCCAGGCATCGGAAAAGCGGGTTATCGCTTTCCTTCGCCGGCACAAACGCAAGCTCTTCTTCGCCGCCATCTTCGCCTCGCTCCGCGTTCAGGGCCGTTACTTCGAGCCCCTTGAGCTGACCCGCAAGCTGCTGCAGGTGCAGCAGTGACAAACCCATTTCCGCTGCAATTTCCGCATCCTGCGCCGGACGGCCCAAACGTGTCTGCAGCCCCTGAGCCGCGTCTGCCATGGCACGCCCTTTGCGACGAAGTTCGCGCGGGCTCCAGTCCAGTGACCGCAGGCTATCGAGGATGGCGCCCCGGATGCGGAACTGCGCGTAGGAGCGAAACTGCACGTTCTTACCGGCGTTGTATTTGCGTGCGGCATCCACCAACCCGAGCGTGCCCGCTCCGACCAGCTCATCCAGCTCGACATGCTGCGGCAGTCGCTCGTGCATCTGGCGCGCAACATAGCGCACGATGGACAGGTGCTCGAGAATAAGTCGCTCCTGCGATTCGGTCAGCGCGGAACCGGCCGACGCGACCTCTTCTTCCCTGACGGCTTCACTAACGACACCGATACCCGGCATCGCAACCGGCCGCAGTGCAGCCCGCCGCTGCGCTCCGATTCCACCCACCACGTTTCCGAGCAGTGCGCCTGCTTCCATCGCGCCTGATGTCGCTATCGATCCCGTTCCCGCCGTCGCTGCCTGCATCGCCTGTTTCCCCGTTTCGCTCGTATTTTCGGGGCTCGCTGGTGTCTCACTGCGCTGCCCTACGACGAGACATAAGTGCAAGAAAGTGGCCGGAGTTAGGGCGATACTTTGAAGCATTCTTCATGAAGATTTCTTAATACTTCAAACCCTCGTCGGCTCTCTCGAATAGGCAAGTCGGCGAGCGCGTAGCTAGCTCGTTAAGCGATGGAAAGGTGAGAATCAGCAGTGGACAATCAGTTCAATAGCGGGGGGTGAAAGCTCCTCAAAGCCTTGACAGGCATGTGAGGAAGCACCTCCATGGGCCGATTTGTCAATGGAGAAAGGCATTCGTTCACTTTGTGACGACTTTCAGGTAGGCCGCACTTACAGAACGTGGATCGTTTTCAGATCGCAAGAGGAGGTAGCGAGAACGAGCGGGCAGGAGGAGCTCCGACCCTAGCCGGCTTCAGTTCGTCTCTTCAGCAGGCGCACACAAACAAGCCCACCATATGGCTCAACGCCACGTGAGCTGGAGCCGTGCGTCCTTGAACATTAGTTATAGGTTCTTGCCGCCCGAGCCTCTAGCTTGTCAGCCTGGAGCACTTCCAAGCGAAACGCCCTTTATCTCAGGAAAGACAAAGATAGTCATCTCACAAACGCTGCACCCGCAACGACATCAGATCAAACGCTGCAATCTCGATATTTCCTGTTATCGGTTTCAGCGACTCCTCCGCGAGATTACTGAGCCATGTGCTACCGGCCTTGCTTTCCAGCCAGACAAGCGTGGCAGATTGCGCTCTTCCGGAGGCCTCATACAGGCGCACGATCCAGGCTTTACCGTCATCGCTCGGCTTAAGTCCGAGAACGACAACATCCGCCGGCTCTACGCGGAGAAGGGAAGCTGCCGCAGACTGCTGCCCATGCGATCGCGAGAACAACAGCGGCTGCGACAAGCCTACCGAAAACCGGTGCGCAGCCGCGAGGTCGGCTGAACGATGCGGCCGCAATGCATACCGAAATGCAACAGGACCGGTCTGATATGCCCGATAATTCGTACCCCAGTGATTATTCATCACCCAGGAGTAGACAACCTGCGTCGGTTCGATATGTTGTCGCCACACAGAAGGATCTCTTTGCGAACTAAGCATCGTCGCGGTAATTCCTCCGAGTTCGACTAGTGGCGCGTCAAGCGTTGCCCAGGTTATCCCGTGATCTTCGTTCGACACGTCGAGCCAGCGACTTACCGGCAGCCAGTTTTTGCAAGACCCTGGAAGCTGGTCACGCTCGGGCTGCATCACTGCCAAGGGAACATCCATGATCATTTTGCCTTGCGCGACTGCAAAAGGAAATGCGAACTGAACGCTTTCCTTCGAGCCACTTTGCGCAAAACTGTCAGCAGTGCCTCCTTTGCCGGGGTTGGGATTCAAAGGTGCTTGTTTCTTGTCGATAATATTGGTGATCTCCAGGTAATCCGTTACTGCCGTCAATCGGACGCGCCGGACCAGGCTTGTACTCCCGGGCGCGGAGGATTCGACGCGCACAGACGCAACCAGCGGACCGTGATCCTCGACATAGATGGAGGCTGGACCGCTCGATTCGACATGCACGACGTCCTTGCCTTGCATATATACGTATCGATTGAGCGCCCCTTTCTCCCGATCCACGAAGTTGGAAGCGATGCCTTGCAATGTTAACTCGCTTATGTCGCCTGTTTTCACATCGAGCCGTGCACGAAGTAAACCGTTTTGTAAGACGCCATCGTGAATAGAAACAGGCTTTCCCACAAGGTGGGCCGGCTTCGCTGAGATAGAGTACCGGGCGCTCCCGAATGCAGGAACCTCCGTGACGAACACTGCCAGTTCCCCGGTGGAAAGTCTCTGCGAGGGAACGGAGTGTCCATGGCTGTCGGATACATGATCCCCTGTATTTGTAAGTTCGCGAGGCAGATAGATCACCTCGCTGCGGTCCCATGAATTGCAGTTATGAATAAGAATGGAGGGGGGCTGCCCGGGAGAGGAGCCGTCCGTAAGAAGACTGGAAAGCATCTGCTGCGAACGCTGGGTAGCTTGAGTCGCAAACTCTTTCTTGAAATCCCACTGTTCCAAAGTAAATGGACTCTCTGAGTCCGACACGCTGCACCAGGCTCCCCACGTATGTTCCGAATAGAGCAGAACATCTCGCCACGCCTCGGCAAAAGCGGGCTGATCGAAGCTGGCGGGAGATGTCATGGATGTCAGCACGGCGGCTTGCGTCAGACGGTCCGCGGCGTTGCGACTTTCCGCGGTTTCCGCTGCCGAGGATCCGGCTCCATCTTCCCAGTAAGGCGTCAGGTCTCCACGAAAAGAAGGAAGTTGCGATCCATAGCGCTCTTCCATCGCGGAAAACGCGGTGCTGGTGGACGCGATCATAAACTTCGGCCATTCATAGGTGTCGTTCCAGGATCGAGTAAATTCACATATCTCTGGATCCGGCTCTGCATTATCACCGTGACCCGACCATCGTATGTGCGAGATTTTGTACGGGTAAGTGACTTCATCCAGGCGATCCTGATACCGTCCGACCCAGTCTGCATTGAGCTTCATGATGTGAGACATGGCATAGCCAGTCCAGGGCACCCAGAACAGGACTTTTTCTTTGCCGGACGGCGAAACCCACCAGAAGGGCTTATCTTGCCAGGTGACCATAAAGGTGCCGATTCGGTCGAAGTAATTAGGCGCGGCCGAAAAATAGCGGATACCTGCCTGCGACATAGCGTTGACGGTTCCCCACGAATACCCAGGAACATCACTCATCATGGCTGAATCAATCTTGATGCCTGTCTGCTTGGCTAACTGTGTCCCGTAGCGGAAGAGCTCCAGAAGTTCGTCCGAGCGGCACAGTCCTGTAAGTTCATTCGCATACGAGCCATTGGGCGCAACCCATCCTTTGCGGATTGCTTCTATCAGCTTTTCCTGTTCCGCCTTAGGCTGTCTGCGCATGAAGTAGTCAGCGCCCCACAACACCTCGAGATTCCATACAAAACGTGACCCCTCGGGATACGCCGCTGTTTTCCGGGCAAGTTCGATGCCGAGCGTAATATTACGCATTTGCCTTTCAACTACGTTCGCCTGCAGGTCGGTGTAGCCAAGGTCGTGATGGGAGTGGGGGAGGATGTAGATCTGAACGCGCCGGACCGGCTTTACGGTTGTTTGTTCCGTGCGCGTAGCTCCATTTACTTCCACGGACACCGTCACCTGCCGCACAGTATCGGCCGGGCTCACCAGCGCTTGCAGAGAAGCAGCGCTCCTGGTGATCAGGCTCGCATCGATCACGTTGCCGTCGACTTTGATGACCATCGGCAGCGCGTATTCGGGGGGCCGCAGGTGGATCTCGATTGGCTGAAAAAGCGCTCCGTGTCTGCGCACAAGTCCGCGAATCGGGTGCAGCAGGTCGTTTGACGTTGCATCATCCGCACCGGCAACCGCGTACGGATTCGCTGCATTGGCGGAGAACAGCGCCCCGGCCGTCATCCCCAGATGTTTCAAGAGCTCTCGCCTTTTCACCGGTTCACCTCGAATCGTTGTAGCCCCTGCCGCCGCATGCACAATCGATAGTTGCACATTGACTTTATGATCCCGAAAGAGACTGAACATGACGGGAAGGCGAAGCGTCTCCTGCATGGAGCGAGCAATAGGGATTATTTTAAGTGTGGCCCTGCTATGGACCTGTAGTGCAAGGGGATAGGCGGCAACGACTACGGTGCCCAGCAGGCAACATCGCCTACACGCTATATACCTACGCCATCCTCAACAAACACCATCCTCAACAAGGCCGGCAATTTCACCGTCAGGGAAGGCGGCATGGGCGGGCTCGCCGGCACCATGGATCAGAAGCTTTCCGCGCACCCTGTTTACCAGAAATTCTTTACCCAGCTCGATCACGCCGAGCTACAGCAGTTCGCTAGAGCTTGTTTCATAAACACCGTCTGAGCGTGATCCACAGGCAAGCGAGGTGGAAGAAGGCCTTATAGGTGGTGAGGAGATGCTCATGCCGGACAAGCAGTCTGCGGAACTGACCGAGCCACGC
>JAABUX010000395.1_pt1 | contig 74451 bp, 78 predicted proteins | sample 5561851 | NCBI WGS metagenome assembly JAABUX01 (sample SAMN10711883, study PRJNA513361) | rock metagenome | isolation source: Antarctica rocks | place: Antarctica: Victoria Land, Richard Nunatak red sandstone | collected 2016-01-03
TTGCCCCCGGATAGCGGCAGCAGGAACCTGTCTGCGCTCCGGCGCATTAACAGAGCATGACAACCTTCGCGGGCCTGCTCGGCCTATTCCTCGTGCTCCTCGTCATCTGGGAAGGGTTTGAGACCATTATCCTGCCCCGGTCCGTCACCCGACAGTTCCGGCTGACGCGCGGGTTTTACCTGGTGATCTGGCCTTTCTCCTCGGCCATCGCCAGGCGGCTTCCTGACGACCGGCGGCAGCTCTCCCTCAGCTACTTCGGGCCGCTTTCGCTGCCCCTGCTGCTGGTCTTCTGGGCAGTGGTGCTGGTGCTGGGCTTCGCGCTCATGCAGTTCTCGATTCCCTACGGCCTGAACCGCGTGCCGGGCATGAACCGCTTCGGCACAGCGCTGTACCAGAGCGGCGTGACCTTTTTTACGCTAGGCTACGGCGACGTGACACTGCACACGAACCTTTCGCGGGTCTTCGCCGTCATGGAGGCGGGGGTTGGCTTCGGGTTTCTGGCCGTGGTCATCGGCTACCTGCCCGTGCTGTATCAGGCGTTCTCGGCACGCGAGAAAATCATCTCCCTGCTGGATGCCCGCGCGTCCTCGCCGCCCTCGGCGACTGAGCTGCTGAAGCGCCACAGCGAGGGCTGCCGGATGGAGGTCCTGACCGACCTGCTGGCCGACTGGGAAAGGTGGGCGTCCGAGCTGCTGGAAAGCCATCTTTCCTACCCCGTCCTGAGCTACTACCGCTCGCAGCACGACCACCAATCCTGGCTCGGCGCGCTGACCGCCATCATGGACACCTGCGCCCTCGTCCTGGTCGGCTGCGCGGGCGACCCGGAGTGGCAGAAGAACCTGCAATGGCAGGCGCGGATGACGCTCGCCATGTCGCGCCACGCCGTCATTGACCTGTCCTATGTGCTCAACCAGAACCCCATTCCGCCGGACCCGGACCGACTACCCAATGAAGACCTTGCCATGCTGCGGCAGATCCTGGCAGGCGCGGGCCTCCCCCTGTGTGACGGCCCCGAAGAGGACAAGAAACTCACTGAACTGCGCGCCCTCTACGAGCCGTATGTGAACGGCCTGGGCCGGTTTCTGATCTTCCACTTGCCCCCCTGGCTGCCCAATTCCGACGCGCCGGACAACTGGCAGACCAGCGCCTGGGACCACGACACGAGGCACTTTTAGCGATGGCGCAGGAGAAACAGGGCTGGGACACACGCGCCTGGCTGGTCGGCATCCTCGGCGGCATGGTCGGTGGTAGCGTGATGGCGTGGGTCAGTTATCCGCCGTTTATGAGGCGCATCAACGCGGCGACGAATTTCGGCAGTGCTGCCGACTGGCTACTCGGAGTGAGCTTGTTCCTGAGCACGCTCGTGCTGCCGGGCGTTCTGAGCGGCATCGCGCGCCGCAGAACGTTCCTCTGGGGCCTCCTCCCGCTCACGCTGTCTCTGGCGGTGGTTGATTTGAAGAACTGGATCGTGCTTGGCCCTCGCCATGTCGCAACGACCTTCTGGATGTCTCTGCTTGCCATCGGATTCTGTCTGCTGGTTTCTTCCGGCCCTGTCTCTCTCTTTCGCTACGGACGCGCCCGTGCCCGGCGGAGGCGCGAAGCCGCCCTCGCTGCCTTTGCCGCGCAGCGCGAGGCCGCTTCCATTCCTCAGGAAGGCGTTTGGCCGCCGCCGCCGGACTACCGACCCCAAGATTAACCGGCACTTCCAGTGCCGGGGCAAACTCAGGAGAATTATATATGAGAGACAGCGAGAGGGCAACCACGGAGGGTTGCCCCTACGCGCCTCGGTATCCGTAGGGGCAGGCCCCCGTGCCTGCCCTCCTTCCCTCCGTGCCTGCCCTCCTTCCCCCCGTGCCTGCCTTCTATATGCAATTGCCCTGGGGGCAAAGCCGGAACGGTTAGCAGTCACTCGGGCGCATATGCTATAATGGAAACCCATGGGAGAAAAACCGAAAGTCGCCGTGGTCGCCATGCAGGGCGACTTCCAAAAGCACATTGACATGCTGACCGGGCTGGGGGCGGATGCCTACGCGGCGCGGCTGCCCGCCGACATCGCGCGGGCGGACGGGATCGTTCTGCCCGGCGGCGAAAGCACGACCATCGGCAAACTGCTGGCCCGCTACGGGACGGACAAGGCCATTCAGGAGGCCGCTGCTCGGAAGAAGCCGATCTATGGGACCTGCGCGGGCTTGATTTTGCTGGCGCGGGAGATCGCGGCGGGGACGGGCGAGCGGGGCGGGCAGCCGACGCTGGGGATTTTGGACGCCGTCGTTGCCCGCAACGCCTTTGGGCGGCAGGTGGATTCGTTCGAGACGGCTTTGGACGTCCCCGCCCTGGGGCCGGACCCGTTGCGGGCGGTCTTTATCCGCGCCCCGTATGTCGTCGAGGCCGGGCCGGGCGTCGAGACGCTGGCGACCTATGACGGCAAGAGCGTCTTCGTCCGGCAGGGGATGGTTCTGGGCAGCGCGTTCCACCCGGAACTGACGGACGATGACCGGGCGCACCGGCTGTTCCTTTCGCTGATCACGCCATGACCAAGTGGAAGCCATGAAAAACCGTCAACGGCTTGGGGGAGCGGCGGTCGCTCTGTGTTTGCTGTGCTTGCTGGCGGTCTGGCTTCGGCCCGGCAACACGCGGGCGGAAGAAAAGAAGCCGCCCGCGCCGCTTTCGCTGCTCTGGACGCGGTCTATCGCGGGATTTCGGGGGGCGGCCCTGTCACCGCAGGGCGAGCTGATTGCGCTGTCCAGCGGGCCGAAGGGCGCCGTCTCGCTTTGGCACTGGCGTACCCAGCCCGACCGACCGCTCTGGGTCCATCCGGCGACGAACGCCTCGTCCGTGGACGTGAGCGCCGCCGGCTCCTTTGTGGTCGCCTGGTCCGCCCTGGACCCCTCCCAGCCGGAGTTCACGATCCTGCGCGGTGATGATGGCGCGACGCTCTCCCATCGGACGCTCGACGGCGCCGTCTGGGACGCCCAGCTTTCCGCCGACGGCTGCTACGCAGGCGTCGTCACGGGCGGCAAGTCCCTGTGGCTGTACACGCTCAGTGACCAGCCTTACCTGCCGGGGAAGCGCGAAAAGCGCATTCACCTGTGGTCTCTGGGCGGGATCGGCAACTCGATTGACATTACCTCCCCGCCCGCCGGCTCGTACCTCGTCACCGGCTCCTGGGACGACAGCGGCGTCGCCTGCTACACCCTGCGCGGGGCGTGTCTTTGGCAGTATCCCGAAGACCCGGCGGCGCGGCATAAGATGGCGGACCGCATCTTCACGGCGCAGCTATCGGGCAGCGGCAAGTACGTCCTGGGCATCTCCTACGGCAATGTTCGCGGAAGCAGCCCTGTCCTGTATCGGTGGCGCAGCGACGGCGGCGGGAACCCGCAGTGGAAGACGGAACTGGGGGAGGATGCTTTTTACCCGCGCGCGCAGATCAGCGCAGATGGCCGGTATGTGGCCGTGTCTTACCTGCGCCAGATCGTCCGGGGCGACCAAAGCCTGTCCGAGCACCGCTTGCGCCTGCTGGATCGAGACGGCAACACGCTTTGGGAGCGCGGCGGCTTGCTGTTCTCGCCGACGTTGATCGCGCTGGCCCCGGACGGCAGCATTCTTGTCTCGGACGGTCAGCGCACCCTGTACGCGCTGGGCAAGGACGGCCGCATCCTCGCGAATTACCCGCAGCCCGGCCTGCTGCGCCAGACGGCGCTCTCGGCGGACGGTCATGTCCTGCTGGTCTACACGGGAGACGGGACGCTGAGTTTGTTCCGGGTGGGGTGAAGACCTAACCCCGGCACATTGGGACCTAACCCCGGCGCAAGCGCCGACCCTTCCCTGTTAAGGAAGGGTGAAGATAAGAACCTTTGCGCCTTTTTGAGAGCCACAGCCTAATGACAGGGACTCCTACCCTTCCCTAACAGGGAAGGGTCGGCGCTTGCGCCGGGGTTAGGTTCCTACACATGCATCGCGTCCGCTGTACCGACCAGGTGCTCGGCTTCGCCCGCCATGCCGCCGATGTTGATCTTGATGTCGGCGCGGTTCTCGATCTTTTCCACCTTGCCGTCCCGAATCCAGATCACGCGGTCGGACACATCCACCATCTTGTAGTCGTGTGTCGCCGTGATGATGGTCACCCCCTGCTCCTTGTTCAAGCGGCGCAGGAGCGCGATGATCTCCTCGCCCGTCTTCGAGTCCAGGTTGCCTGTCGGCTCGTCGGCGAGGATGATGCTAGGGTTGTTCGCCAGCGACCGGGCGATGGCGACGCGCTGCTGCTGGCCGCCCGAAAGCTGGGAGGGCTTATGGTGGTAGCGGTGGCCCAGGCCGACGATGTCCAGAAGCTCCATTCCACGCGCGATGCCGTCATCGGTCGGCTGGCCCGCAAAGATCGTCGGCAGGGTGACGTTTTCCAGAGCCGTCATCACGGTGATGAGGTTGAAGGTCTGGAAAATGTAACCGATAGTGTGGCAGCGCAGGTAGGCCAGCTCGCCGGCGTCAAGCTGCGCCATGTCCACATCGTTGATGAACACGCTGCCGCTGTCCGGCTTGTCCAGACCGCCGATGGCGTTGAACAGGGTGGATTTGCCCGAACCCGACGGCCCCATGATGGAGATGTACTCGCCGCGCCGGATGTCCACGTTGACACCGTCGAGCGCGCGCAGCTTCTCTTCGCCGAGGGTAAAGACTTTGACGACGTCCTTGGTGCGGACGATGTATTCCGTTGCTGACACTGATGATTTCTCCAGAGATGGCCCCCCAGCCCCCAATAATGGGGGAGTCGGAGCGGGTAGGTCTTGTTCTTGCTCCCCCATTATTGGGGGCTGGGGGGTTCTTAGACTTCCGTTCTCAACGCGGCGGCGGGCGGCATCTGGGCAGCGCGCTGCGCGGGCAGCAGGGCGGCGATGAGCGTCAAAAGGCCGCCGATCACGATGCAGCCTACCAGCGATCCCAGGATGACGCCGAACGTCAGGCGCGTGACACCGGGGCCCCAGCCCAGCGACCCCCAGCGAACCAGGAAGATACCGAGGAAGCCAAGTATCCAGCCGCCGAACGAGGCCACGAAGCCCATGAAGATGGCTTCAATGAGGAACAGGCGCACGATCAGCGAGTTCAGCGCGCCCAGGCACTTCATGGTCCCGATCTCGCGGAACCGCTCCGAGACCGACATCAGCATGGAGTTGGTGATGCCGACCGTGCAGACGAGAAGAGCCATGATGACCAGCCAGACCTGCCGGTTGAAGGCATCGGAATTATGGGCCTCCAGCAGCGCAGTCACGCCGGAGAAGCACAAGAAGGCGATGCCGAGGAAGATGCCCGCTCCGGTGATCATGGAGCGCCAGAAACGAATCTTCAACGAGTTCATGGCGATCTGGATCGCCTTGCTCCAGGGCAGATTGATCTGCGTCTTAATGCCGGCGTCGCCTCTTGGTCTGCGGCCGTTGTCGGTGATCGCTACGGACATTGCTTGTCCCCTTTCCACGAGATTGTGTTCCACCCGGCGGTGTTCCACTTGTTTGAAGCCCGATCAGGCGGCGCTGGGCCAGCATCCGCATGAACGTGATGACGCTGACCTCACCCTGCCGCCGGTTGAGCTTGTAGGTGTCGCAGGTGAAATGAATGAGCTGCTCGACGCTGTGCGCGCCGTCGCACCGCGACCAGACCTGCGCGCCGAACTCATCCAGCTCGATCGTCTTGGTCGCCGGGATGCGAAAGAGCCGCGAAAGAATCTGGCCCATTCGGTCGTCCCGGCGCGGGACGGTCAGCTTCGCGCCGGGCGTCTCGTCCTCCGGCTTCATTTCCCAGGCGATCTCGCGGCTGCGCGTCGGTTTCAAAGCCAGCATCTCGCCGCGCGGCAGGCTCCCCTTTTCGCGCGCCAGGAACGGGATCGTCTGGCGCAGACTATTGAGTAGACTCAGCCGTGACACAGGGTTCGCTCGACGATCTCTTCGACCAGGTCCGGCTGCGGGCGGCGGCTGAAGGACTGCACCAGATGAATCTTGTTGCTTTCCGGGCACTCCCAGATGCGCGCCTCGAAATGCGTCGCGGGCATTTGCAGCCGCGTGATCTGCGGCACGGCATGGGACATCCAATAAGACAGCCCTGTCCGTCGCCCCGTCAGGGCGAGCGCGGGATGCCCCTGCGCCGACGCCTCGCGGGCCTCGTACTTTAACTGCCCTTCCAGCGCCTGGTTCTTGTCCCGAAACCATTGGTCTAGGTAGGCGTTGCGAAGCTGCACGTTCGCCACGCCCCACTGCTCCACCGTAATCGAGTCCATCGAGTTGCCGCGCACAAAGGGAAGCTGCACATAAATGTTCATGAGCTGCGGCTTCGTCTTCAGCGCGTAGTCGCCCGGCGCCTGCGTGTGCAGGTCGTACAGCGACCAGACCCGCCAGTCGCCGTCCGCCGCGTGACATTCCAGCGTTTGCAGCGCATCGGCGGCCAGGTTGCCGAAGTCGTCCCGCGCGCCCCCGACGACCTGGGCGATGACCACGCGCATACACTCGGCGCAGTGCCAGATGCGCCCGACCGCCTTCCGATCCGCCTTCCAGGTGAACGACCGCAGCCCCGTCCGCTCCGGGTGGCGCGCGTCCTGGACTTCTTTGATCTGCGTCACGGGCGCGATCTTCTGCCGTTTCGCGCTCTTCTCGATAGAAAGGAGATACTGCGCCAGCCGCTTCTCCAAGTCGGCGTCCGTCACCTTGCCCTTGACCGGAATCCAGCGGATGTCCACGCCCAGGACGCCGTGCGCCGCGAACTCGCTGTTGTCCAGCCGCAGGCTGCCAGCTTTGGCGTCTCCTCCATAGGAAACTAGGTTCCACGCGGGCGGGACCTGCATCGTCAGCCCCTGCCAGCCCATCGTCTTCCAGCCCTTGCGCGCCGACGAGCGGCTTACTTCTTGTCTTACGAGTGTTGTCACGTTTAGATGTACGCGCCTAGAAGGGCAGGAAGTTCACGGTTTTCTGGATCAGGGCCAGCGCGATGGCGCACATGCCGATCAGGCCCGTGCCGCAGGCGAAGCCCGCCAGCAGGACCGGCGTATAGAGCTGCCAGCGCTCCAGCCCGAACCGCTTGGCGAAATAGTACCGGCCCAGCAGCGCGCCGATAAAGGTCGGGATGGTGTTGTGCGGCAGGTTGCTGATGTTCCCGATGAAGCCGTAGAAGAACAACAGCGGCCACTTGAAGAGCATCGTCGCACCATACAACGCAAAGGCGGCGGCGGCGCCGATGCCGATGACCGGCCCCTTGATGGCGTGGAGCGCCCAAGAGGCCCCGTTGCCTGAGTTGATCTGCGTCCAGATGGACAAGTTGATGACCGACAGCGGCCAGAACTTCTGCGCGTAGGGAAACTGCGGCGAGGGAATTTCGTTCGTGTGCCACAGGAAACCCCAGTAAGTGAAACTGGTGATGAGGATCAGCGGCAGCATGAACACTTCCAGCTTCAGGATGCTGGTGAATTTGGTCCCCGTCAGCTCGATTTCGCGGAACTTCTGTGCCTGCCCGCCATAGTCGTTCAGCGGCAGGGGCGCAAACCAGATGTCGGGCCGAGTGTATCCGCTGTGCAGTACGACAGCCTGGTTCAAGAAGGGGAACGAGATTCCCTGCCCTGTCAGCCCAATCAAGCGAGCCGAAACATAGGAGTTCAGCGGCGTCCAGACCAGGCCATAGAAGATAACGATCCAAATCGGAAACAGCGGGACCAGGAAATGGTTCAGTACGACGTAGCCGACGGTCGCCGTGAACCACGCCCCGACGGCAAGCTGCCAGGGGAAATCGCCGCGTCCTTCCGGCACTTTGCCGAGACTTCCACGCTGCGCTGTCCGCTCCGTCCCACGCGATTTGAGGACGGTGAGGAGGACCGCGCCGATGCCGAGAGCGGCGATGGTGAGTTGCGTCCCGATGCCGAACGACATCCAGAAGTCGAAGTCAATCGAGGCTTTCGTCTGGATCGTCGGCGAGCCGGGCACCCAGTGCGGGAACAGGTTGAACGAGTGCAGGATCGGGTTGGCGACGATCTGACCCAGAATTGAGGAGAGGAAACTGCCCAGCACGATGGAGTACGGCAGGATGAACCCGATCAGGACCAGACCGAGGTCGGGGTTGTAGCCGGTCAGCGCGGTCGGCAGGATGCGCTCGGTGTTGGGCGTCAGGTCCATGAACGGGATCGGCAGGATCGTGATCGGTTTGCCCAGGGCAACGCCCGTGAAGATCGGGATCGCCAGATAGAAGAAGCCAAAGATCAGGCCAACGATGGTGCCGGTCGAGAACACCTGCCAGCGCCAGGAGTCCTCTTTCGTGGACGCTTCGGCCAGCGCGGTCGCGCCGGATGCCGCAATGGGCGCGAAGGGGAAAGGCAGCCGCTCCACGTCGGACGTGATGCGGAACAGCATATAGCCCAAACCCATCCATTTCATGCGGTCAAGAACTTGACCTGCCAGCATGATGGATATTGGGATGAGCCAGGCTATGTCCAGGAAGGACCGGTTCGTGTAGGCCGAGGAGCCTTTGGGCGGCGCGACCCAGGCCGGCAGGTGCGGGGCGACGTTTGCCATTGCCGGCGAGTTCATAATATAGGAGAGAGCAATGAAGTTGCCGAACGGCCCGCCGGAGATGCCCGGCAACGCCCCAAATCCCGACCCGGCCAGCGCGCCGGCCATGTAGAACAGGCAGTAGATTTCCTGCCGCTTAAGCGGCAGGAACGAGCGCCGAGCGATCTCGGAGAACAGGACAATCGTCACCCACTGGGCAGCGGCCCCCAGGCCCTGCCCTGCCAAGAGGCCCAGGTAAATCGAGCCCGGCAGCATGATGAGGCAGACGAAGAGCGCGCCCACCACGACCTTGCCGGTGAAGCCGTTCTCGAACTGAATCTGCTGGCCGCCTTCGTCGCCGGCCGTGTCCTCGGAACGCTCGCGCGCCGCTTCGATGTCGTCGAGAGGCCCGGTGTCTCGTCCGCGCTTCGGTTGTTGTTCCAATGATGCCACGGGGGCATGTCTCCTTGTCGTCTGAGGCCCCCCAGCCCCCTATAATGGGGGAGTAGGATGAGGAGAGGCCTGTTCTTCTCTGGCTCCCCCATTATTGGGGGCTGGGGGGCTTTCCCTACAGCGCCGGCGCGACCGCTGCCGTCCCAGCGGTGGGCACGACCGGCGGCGTTCCAGTCCCGTTGTCCCCGCTGCCGCCGATCTCCATGTACCGCTCACGCTGGTCCGCCGTCAGGGTCCGCCAGATCAGGAACTGCTTGCGCACGACGTTCAGGAAGCGGCGGTTGACGCGCTTCCAGTTGGACACGTCGCCGGAAATGCGCGTCAGGGTCAAATTGACCGCATAAACGTCTTCCAGGTCCGTCGGCGCGGTGTCCAGGGCGATGGTCTGCGACACGCCCAGATCGAACGGCGCCAGCCAAATGCGGCCGGTCAGCCGGTAGCCCGTCCCCAGAGCCATGACCTCGCGGCCCGTGCGGATGTCCTGCGTCAAGAAATCGCCCACCGACTGCTCTTCATACGCCCGGAACCATTCGGCCAGGAACTGGTTGATCCCCGGCGCCTGCGCGCCCGCCACGGCGAACGGGAGGGACAGCTTCCAAACATCGCCCTCGGGTTCGGGCACTTTCCACGTCCGGTCCACGGCCGGCGTCGCCACTTCGGACGCCTTGCGGGCCGGGAAGATGGTGGACAGGAGCACGACCGCCACGACTAGGCCGATGGCAAGCTCCGCCGATGTGGACGAGAAGTTCAGGTACAGGCCGGGCAGGATGTGGAAGACCGAGATCGCCTTCGCCAGCCCCTGCCCGATGAGGTAGCCCGAGACCGCGCCGATGATGCCGTAGACCGTAGCCTCGGCGATGAACAGCATGGCGATGTTGGACGGCGACAGGCCGATGCTGGAAAAGATCGCGATCTCCTTGACCCGCTCGAAGACCGAGCCGAGCATCGTGTTCAGAACGATCAGTGCGGCGATCAGGATCGGGATGATGATGTTGATCAAGCCCTGCGAGGAGGTCGCGCCGATGGCCGAGAAGCGGTGATTGTCGGTGGAGTCAACGACCGTCCCGTTGGGAAGCTTTTTGAAGCCGCCCGCGTACAGGTTCAGGTCCAGGCGCGGCATCAGGCTTTGCAACTCGGTGTAGACGGTCGGCCCCGTGCCCATGTTGATGCCGACCGACTCGAGGTTGCCGCCCAGGTTGATCAGGGTCGTGTACGGCACATACAGGACCGTGTCGGGGTCCAGATGCAGGTACTCCTGAAAGCCCTGGGACGCGGCGGACTGCGACGCCGTGGTGGCCGAGCTGCTGCTCTGGCTCTGCTGGGCCTGGTAGTCTACGGGCGTCAGGGTCTCGTTGTCCAGGTCTTTGATGGCCTTGAACTTGTCCGGGTCCATGATCCCAATGACCAGATACGGCACGCCGCTGAAGTTGACCGTCACCTTGCCGATGTCGCTGGGCCTGATCTGGAGGCTGGCCGCGACGGCCTTGGGGATGATCGCCGCATAGGTGTCGCCGCTGTTGAACCAGCGTCCTTCCGGCTTGCCGTCCGCATCAGTGACCAGCGCCTTGTCCATGCCCGTCACTTGGGCCTCCTGGGGCGTGAACCCGGTGACGCCCTTGACGTCGGTGCCGAGGTGGGCGCGCGTCAGGTGCAGGAACGTCGTCTGGCCGGGCGTGGTGCCGAAGAACCAGGCGCGCGGCGCGACCGGGTAGCGGCTGCCGTACTCGTCATTGAGCAGCCGATAGGCCGTGAAGTCCAGGGTATCCCAGGTCGGCAGGCGCAGGAGCAGGCCCTTGTAAGCCGCCGTGCCCGGCGCCCCGACGTCGTTATAGCGGATGGTGTTGACGATGGACGTGAACGACAGCACGGTGAAGGTCAGCAGAACCAGCGTCAGGCACGTCAGCAGCGTCCGTTCCTTGCGCCGGCGCATGTTGGAGATGCCCAGCGCAAAGGCGGCGAAGGCGATGGAAGCCTTGCCCACATCGGCCTTGTGGACGCCCGACACGGACTTGTTGAACTGCTTGAGCTGTTCCTCGAACTTGCCCCAGACCAGCAGCGAAACGATGACGGACAGGGCCAGCATGACGAACGCGATGAGGATGATTAGCGGGTTGACCGAGCCGATGGAGAAGGCGGGGTGGATTTGCGAGAAGATCGCGAAGATCACCAGGAAGATGCCGAAGGCCGCGCCCAGCTGCCGCTTCAGGTCCGAGTAGCCAAACAGCAGGCGCTCCAGGAAATAGGCGAACGGAATCAGCAGGAACAGATAGAAGATGACGCCCTGCACGACGTCGTTGGCCGTCTGCTGCGCCTGCGGGTAGACCCGCGCCTCGTTGGCCCACGCCTGGCGGCTGTAGGCGTCGAACAGCTCGTAGTCCTTCTTTTGATAGGCCGCCAGCGCCTGCTGGATCTCGGACGCCGCCTGGTCATGCAGGAAGGTCAGCGGGTTGGTCTTGTCGCCGAGCTGCACGATGCGGAACTTCGCCAGGTTGCGGATGCGGAAGTCATCCAGCGTCCACATGTCCTTGGCGACGCGCAGGGAGGTGTTATTGATCGCGCCGTAGCGGACGATGTCATCCGGGTTGTTCGGGTCGGGCGGCTTGTTGTAATTCGCCAGCCGGGCCGAGGGGACGCCAACCGCATAGCCGGTTCCCGTCGGCTTGGCCGGCGTGGAGTTAATGAGCAGGAAGCGGATCGCCGGCCCGTCGCCCGCGACCACCTTGAGCCGCGTGGTCGTGTCCGGCGGCGAGAACAGCACCAGCAGGCCCTGGCCGCGCTCAATGCCGTACTGGCGCGGCTCGCTGTCCGAAGCGCCGTCGTAGACGTTGATGTCGTTGACCCGCTTCAGGGCAGCCTCATTCAGCAGGTCATACACCGTCGTGGCGACGCAGGGGAAGACGATGATCTGCGTTTCTTTGTAGTCACTGGTCAGGTCGAACTCGACGGGGTAGTTGGCCGCGCCGTTGACGCCCCGGTCCGGCGCGTAATCCACGTCCCCCCGGTTCCCCAACCCATCGTCGGTCGGGTGCAGGCGGAAGGCGTCCATGTGGATCTTCCCATCCGGCGGGAATCGCAGGCCGCTCCCGTTGGAGATGACCAGCGGCAGCCCGACGAAGTCAAAGGCGGCGGAGCCGGGCTGGGTCGCCTGGATCAGATTGGTACGGACGCCGGTCGAGGTCGAGTAGGGACAGCCGACCACGGCCAGCGTGTCGGTAATCGGCTTGTCCGGCACGAAGTTGGTTTTCGGGTCGAACAGCAGGACGCGGCCATGCAGGTGGCTGTAGCCGAGCCGCAGCCCTTGCCGGGTCCAGGCGGGCCAAGTCGGGATGGGCATCAGCGAGGCGGCGCTGTCCGGGGAGATCGCGTTCGGGTTGTTGGTGTCGTTGAGGACGTGCCAGTACTGGCAGGCCAGGGTCTTGGTCTGCGCGGCGAGGTTGACGACGTTGACGGCGGGCAGGGTATCGGAGGGAGTGTCCACGAGCTGCCGGGCGTCGTCGGTCGTGGCGAACGTGATTCCCTTGCCGCCCGCCATCGTCGCCGTTTCGGCGTCGAAGGCAAAAAAGCCGGGGAGATAGTTGCGCCACCCCTTGCCGTTCGCGCCGTTGACGCCGTCGGCGAACGACTTGGCGGGATCGAATCCCAGCACCTGGCCGATCTTTTCGGCGTTCTCGCGCATCGTCCGCCCAATGTCCGAAAAGTCGCTCTGGATGTCCTCGCGGTAATCGTAGAAGTTGCCCTTGTAAAAGACGCCCACGCTGCCCGTCTGCGAGGACAGGTCCAGCCCGGAAAACAGCAGGACGTTGGTGCGGTTCGGCAGCGGCTTGCCCATCAAGCTGTGCTTCAGTGAATCGAGCGTCGAGACGGGCCGCCAGTCGTCCATGTGCTTGTCCACGAACGTGCGCGCCCCCTGAATGCCCAGAAAGTGCGCGCCGCAGGCGACGAACTGGACGGTGCGTTTCGGCGGGTGCGCCTTGAAGGCGCGCGCCAGCTCCAGCAGGGCGGCGATGCCGTCCGCCGATTCGGCCCCCGGCGCCTGGGTCGGGACGATGGACATCGAATCGTAGTAGGATTCGATGACCACGTTCTGGTCGGCCAGCGGCCCCGTACCCTTGACCGTGCCGATGATGTTGGCGGTCTCGTGGGTCTGCCAGGGGTTGTCGCAGGCGAGGTGGACCGTGAAATTGGGTGTCGTGAGCGCGGCGGTCTGGAGGACGGCGGCGTCGCCCCGCGTGATCCAGAACCGGGGCATGTTGATCGGCAGGCGCAGGAACTTCAATTCCCCTTCGCCGCGCTGGATCTGGTCCGGCTCGACAAAGATGATCGCCTTCGCGCCCAGGCGGGCGGCGTTCTGCCAGTCAATGCCGCAGTTGAAGTCCAGCAGCACGATGCTGCCCTCGACCGGCTTGCCCCGGAAGGCGCGCAGATCGCCGCGCCCCGCGTAGATCAGCGGCCCGTCAATCCCGGATGCGGGCAGGGTGGACGTGCGGACGAGGTTCGGCCACAGCGGCTGCAATGCCAGCGGCTTGGGCAGACCGGCGCCCTGCACATACGCGCCGTTGTCAATCGGGACCGTGACCGGGAACGGCTCCTCGACCACGTTTTGCGCGCCGAAGATCTGCTGGAACTGCCCCCGCACATAGGCCCGCGCCTGGTCGCCGCCCGGCGTCCCCGCCATGCGGGAATGGGCGATGACGGGCGCCCCGGCGGGCTGATTGGGAACGGCGTACTGGATGCGGGACAGGTCGGCAATCGTCTTGGACAAGCGGGCCGGGCTGACGCCGCCGGCCAGCGCCACATAGTTTTTCGCCGCCTCGGGGTCCACCTTGATCTTGGCCTGGTCGGCGCGCGACTCGGTCGCCCACCCCGACGCCAGAAGCGTCAGCAGCAGACACAGGCAGGAAAAAGAACGAAGCTGAGAATGCGCGCTGGGAGCGCGAGGAAAATCCTTCATGCGGGTCAATCCTTGGTCGGCCGCCCGGCGCGGCGCCGTCGGGCGCGCGGGCAGGCAACGTTAAGAGAAGGTTAAATCGAAAGCACCTTCATCATATCACAAAGCCACAAAAAAGGCAATAGGGCAAAAGGGAGGAAATTCCGCAGCTTTCGGGCCGCACGAAAAAGCCCCTCCGAGGCTGAAGACAGCGCCCACACGCCGTTCCTCAGCCCCAAAGGGGCGACCCACCCGCGCAGCCTGGCCTTTCAAGGCCGGGAAGCCTCACGCCAGCATCGCCTGACCCGGCTTCCAGTCCGACCCGCACAGCCCGCCTGACTGGATCGCCTCCAACACCCGCAGCGTCTCGTCCACCGACCGCCCCACGTTCAGGTTGTGCGTCACCGCGTACTGGATGACGCCCTCCGGGTCAATGAGGAACAAGCCGCGCAACGCTACGCCCTCGTCTTCCAGCAGGACGCCGTAGTCGCGGGCGATCCGACCCGTCTTGTCCGAGAGCAGCGGGAAGCGCAGGCCCGCGACGCCCTGCCGCTCGCGCCCCACCCCCATCCAGGCGCGGTGCGAGTAGACCGAGTCGGTGGACGCGCCCAGAACGTCCGTGTCCCGGTCGGCGAACTCGTCTAAGCGGTCGGACAGGGCGGTGATCTCGGTAGGGCAGACGAAGGTGAAGTCGAGGGGATACCAGAAGAAGACGAGCCAGCGGCCCCTGTAGTCGTCGAGGCGGACGGTCTGGAGGGGGCCGCTCATGGCCTCGCCGGGGAAGGCGGCGGGGGCGGAAAAGTCGGGGGCGGGCTGGCCCACTTGGGCTGTCAAAGTCATAGCGCTTGCCTCTGCTTTCTCATCATCGGGGCTGGCTTAACCAGGAGAGCCACCAGCGGTGGATGGCATAAGCCTCCGGGTGTGCGTCCTCGCTGCGCTCCCGCTCCGCCCAGGTGTAGGGATAAAACAGGGGCGGTGCAAAGAGGCGGAAGTCCCGGTGCTCGCCCCGGTACTGCTCCCCGTCGGCCCGCCACGCTAGGTACTGCGGCTGGAAGAACTGTGGACCGGTTCGGACCGAGACGCTCTCGCTCTCGTGCGCCGCGAACGAGGCTGGCATCCCATCTAGAACTCGCGCGAAGAGGGGATGATCGGGGACTGCGCCGAGGATGGCGATCTCCAGGTACTGAACGCATGTCTCCACTCCGGTCGGCTGTATCCGACCGGCAAAGCCCTCGCAGCCCGCAATCAGATCGTCTATCGGCTTTTGGCAATCCATGTCCATGTCCACATAGACGCCGCCGAACTGGTGCATCAGCTCGTAGCGCAGAATGTCGGCGCGGTGTCCAGTGTTCCGGCTGCTGTGATAGAGCGCCTGGTTCTGCATTGGTGGCAGGTTGTCCCGCGTCCACAGGCGCATCTCCCAATCGGGGTGGTGGTGCCGCCACTTCTCGATCATTTCCAGAGCCGCCTCAGGAAGTGGGTCGTCGCCGATCCAGGTGTGGTGGATGATCTTCGGGATAGCAAGGCGGTTGGATGGGCGCGTCAGGCGCATGGCGGGATATCCTTGACAATCAGCAATTACATCCAAAGCAGGACAGGGTGCCGTTCGCTCTACCTACCCACTGGCTCTGCCGTGACATCCTCAACAAACCCCGGTGCCTGGTGCCAAACCCCCAATCCAGTCGTGTTTCTTCCCATGTGCTGGATCAGACTTGGCGTGGTTGCGAATAGTGGTATGTCTTCTTTGATCAAATAGTCTCTGAGGAGGTAATCGTAATGGTCCTTGTTAGCGATAACGCCGTTTATTCTGAGGTACTTGGCGAAATCCTGCCGCACACCAGAAGGATAATAAACACCTTGTGTGCCCGTGAAAATCTCGCTGGGGTATTCCGCATACAAAAGGCTTTCTCTCGGATCGCATCTATGTGGATCGTAGATCGTCAGCACAAACCTTGAACCATAGCGACTTTCCAAAGCCGCCAGCGTCATGTCTAACCGCAATCGCCAGCCACACGCGAACCTAACATCATCCTCTAAAATCAGAGTCCCCCGATCACCGCCGGTATGTTGGGTCAGGCAACGATGGTAGTTCCACGTTGCTCTGTGCCGCAGTTTATTGTCTTTGATCCAAGCCCAAGCATTAGGCCCCATCTCAACGACCGTGACTCCTGGCTGTGAACGGTAACAGTCCAGGTGAGTTGTGACCGGCGAACCAACAACCAGGAACACCGGCTGATCGCGGCGGATCGGGTACTCGGACGATAAACTCGTCAGCGTCGCGTCAAGGTATCTTTCCTCACGGCAGACGGTAGTGATGACTAGGTTGATCTTATCCAGTGTCATTTCGGTTTTGAGGATCAAGCCGTCAAGGGGTGGGCGCAGTCGGGACGGTGAAGAGGATGCGATCAAGCTGGTCGGCCCGGTCCCGGCTCACGCTGACCGCGTGCCCGTCTACCATGACTTCGTTCAACCGTTCCTCGCTGCGCTCCGTGCCACCGTGCCAGTGCCCGACATGATCGTGGAGCAGGGGGATGTCGACGGGATCGCGCTCACTGTAAGGCGGCAGGCGGCTCCACGCCCGCACACTGCCCAATGTCTGCCCGTCCAGCGCCAGCAGCGTGGTGTAGGCGTAGCTCATGCCGAACGCCTGAAAGCAGGACGGGTGCGCGTTCATCGGAATGTTCTCGAACGACCCGCCCAGGTCAAAGCCGCTGTCGTCGGGGCAGTGCCAGAGTTCACGGTCCTTGACGTATCCGGCCATCACGTTCGGGAGGGACTGGTGATTCACCCGCATCTGGATAATCTGGGGCCAGTATTGGCCGCCCTTCCACTCCTCCCAAGTGTCGGTGTCCAGGTCGGAGGGGTCGCCCCCGTAGGGGTAGCGGTCGTCGCTGTCCTGGGCGTACTGGAAGGTGGCAAGGGCGAGTTGGCGCAGGTTGGAGAGGCAGGCGGTTTGCCTCGCCCGCTCCCGCACACGGCTGAAGACAGGGAACAGGAAAGCCGCAAGGATCGCCACGATGGCAACAACGACCAGCAACTCGATGAGAGTGAACCCACTGCGTTGACTACTGCTACAGATGCATTTCCGTAAGCCTCGTTGAACCCGAGTTATAAAAAAAACCTTGTCAGATACAGATGAACATTCCATAGTGCTAGTAGACCTTCATGGTAGAATAGAAAGAAACCATGTGGAGGTTCCTGATGCGTCCGAAAATCTATCATGTCGCCCTGGCTCCTGAGCAACGTGAGGAACTGGCCCGAAACAGCACCTCGCAGAAACAGTCGGCCCGCGAACGCAAACGCGCCCGCATTTTGCTTCTGGCCGATGAAGCCCAGGAAGGCGGCGCCGTTCTGGACGCCGGTATCGCCGCCAAAGTCAGAGTCTCTCTGACGACCGTCGGGCGGGTTCGCCAGCGATTTGCTCAGGCCAAAGAACAAGGCCAGGACCAGATGCAGTCGGCTCTGTATCACAAAGAGCAAGAGAAGCGTAAAGCGCGCCTCCTCGACGGAGAAGGCGAAGCCCATCTCATTGCCCTGACGTGCAGCACACCGCCCGAAGGCCACAAGCGCTGGGGGCTACATCTGCTCAAGGACACGCTCATCGAGCAGCGGATCGTCGACACCATTTCGCATGAGGCGGTGCGCCAGACGCTAAAAAAAATGAACTCACCCCAATAAAGCCTCAAGCCGTGGCTAAAGAAGTGCTGGTGCATCCCGCCCGAACAGAACGCCGAGTTCGTCTACCGCATGGAAGACGTTCTCGATGTTTACCAACGGCCGCTCGATGAGAAACAGCCCCTGGTCTGCTTGGACGAAGCGAGCAAGCAGATTCTTTCGGAGGTGCGCTCCACCCTGCCCTTAGAACCAGGGCGGCCACTGCGTCAGGACAGTGAATACAAGCGCAACGGCACGGCTAATCTCTTCATGGTGTGCGCCCCGCTTCTTGGCTGGCGGCACGTCGAGGTCACAGACCGGCGAACAAGCGTAGACTTCGCGCGGATCATCAAGACGCTGGTGGACGATCAGTTCCCGGATGCGGATAAGATCGTGCTGGTGCTGGACAACCTGAACACCCACACGCCCGCCAGCCAGTATCAGGCGTTTGCTCCCGCCGAAGCCAAACGTCTGGCCGACAAACTGGAAGTGCATTACACGCCCAAGCATGGCTCGTGGCTCAACATGGCCGAGATCGAGTTTTCGGTACTTTCGCGTCAGTGTCTTTCGGCGCGAATGGGAAGCAAAGAGTACCTGCAAGAGCAGGTAGCGGTCTGGAACCAAACGCGCAACGATCACGGCATCGGAGTAAGTTGGCGATTTACGACCGCCGATGCTCGCATTAAACTGAAGAGGCTGTATCCCTCTATCCTACCGTGAAGATGTACTAGTGGTCCTTCACGGTAGAATAGAGGGATACAATTTGCCCTCGGTGTCATCGAGAGCATGGGGTAAAATGCCTAGAATGCCTAGATTTCAATCCCTCTATTCTACCGTGAAGGACCACTAGTACATCTTGTTTCTGTCTCCACACCTAATTTTGTCCGAGATCTGAGATGTTAGACTTTAGAATGCTAGTTACTAACGCTTGATGTGAAATCAAATTGCACTGGCATTGTCGCGAAGATGCTACTATTGATATTTATTAGAGTTGTGGTGCAAATAAGCCTTTTGGCTCTGTAAGGCTCCCTGAGCGCATTATAGCTTCCTGAATGAAAATCTTGTCAATTTATCGTCACCAGGGGCCTCACAGCCGCTCCAAGCGGCAAGAAAAGCCATTCCTGAGTCAAGAGACTGAATAATTGCACCACAACTCTATTGTATAGATATTAGACTTGCAAAACTTAACGCTTGTCAGCTAAAAAGCCACCAAATCTCAGCAGAGTTATCGAGAAAACCAAGCAAGCTGATAGCAATCGGCACTAGCTGACATTTTCAAGGACCAAAATAAGCAATTTGATTTCACATCAAGCGTCACTAGAAACGATGCTTATGAATAAGCCTAATGCTTTGTTACAACAATGACACGCACATCGCTCCCAGACTTCCCTTCTAAATTATGTTTAAGCTCCAGTGCAGCAGCTTGCTTCTCCCACTGAAGCTGTCTTTCCCTCTCTGCTCCGGTCACGCCCTGTCTGTCCATCTCTTTTTTCTTTTCCTCTATTCTTTGGTTAAAGTGGTCCTCTGCTGCCATGATTGTGGAGGAGTTGATTCCTGTTTCCGACTGGCGATTGTGAACTACCACTAGCCAACCAATGAGAGTGATAGAGGCGAAAAGCGCGACAGCACATACTAAAATGATAGTACGCCGAGATTGTTTCATGAACCGCGTCCTTGTGGCTCTGTTGCACCACTTGGTTTTTATGCTTAGAGACTGTATAGAAAGCCTTCAAGAACCCCCTAGCCCCCAATTCTGGGGGGACCAGAGAGCCCCTATCCCCGTCTGGCTCCCCCAGAATTGGAGGCAGGGGGCGATCTGTAATCTTTTTATACAGCCTCTAAGCAACCAGATCATATAAGCAGGGGTCTTGCTACCAAGCCCCCTGCTTATTAATTTCACCCTGATGCGTAAGCACAGAACACAACGTTGTGAGCGGTGCATGACTGACCACCAGTACAATGCGCGTTAGAGCATGCCTGGAAGTACTGAGATTTGACGCAGAAGCAGTTCTGCTGTTGACTTGCAGGCAATGTGCGGCAGTATGCGTCGTCAGCCGTCCATTGATCACAACAATGCTGACAAGTAGTGCCACTTGTTCCATCAGCAAGCGCAATGCCCGCATGCTGAAATTCCTGCGCCACCTGTGCGGCGACCTTGTTGTCCGCCGCCCGCTGCTGCATGGCCTTCCCCACCATGCGCGCCAGATCGTCCACGCTGAACAGCGCGAACGTCGCCATCGCCGACGTCATCCCGAACCGCTTCAGGGCCTGGCGGCGGGATAGGCGCTCCCGCTCGAAGCGCTCCCGCTCGGTCTCGACCGGGGACTGCACCCCCGCCGAAATGTCTTGCTCGTCATTCTCCGGCATTCTGTGTCTCCTTCGTTCCGTCTTCCGAGGGCGGGCCTTCCGGCACGATTGCCAGGACCGCCTGCTTCTCTTGGAGTTCCACGACGCGGCGGACCACCGTATCTACCAACACGGCGAGGCGGTCGCGCTCCTCGATCCGGTCAATGACGGCCTGCGCGACCATGTCCACATATTCCTCGCGGTCTTCCATTCGCATGAGTGCTGTCCCTTTGTCCTCCTTCTTGAGTAGCGATAGTAGCGACTAGGCGACCGGCTCCGGGGCCAGCAGCCGCCTCAGGGAGTTCTCCGCCATCTTCAGGCCGAGGCTCCCCGCCGCGCGGGAGCGCAGCCTGCCTTCGGCATCAAACAGGAAGTAGCACGGCCAGACGCCGCCGGTCTGGAACAGGTCACCGACGGTGTGCGCGTTGTCAATGGCGCACGGGCCGGTCAGGGCCAGCTCATCCGCCGCCGCGCGGACCTTTGCCACGTCCATGTCGGCCTCCATGCGCGGCATATGGACGGAAAGAAGCTGCAAGCCGTCCTCCCGGTAGGTTTCCAGGAAGGACAGGACGCCGGGCATATTGATCTTGCAGATGGGGCAGGAGACGGCCCAGAACTGCACCAGGGTTGGACGTCCCTGTAGGGCATCGGTGGCTATAGGTGCGTCAAGCCATTCGGTCGCGCCGCTCAGGGGCGGCAGGCAGGTTCCAATGGGCAGCGGCATCGTGTTGTCATCAGGTCCCCAGGGGGACGGGCAGAACAGGAACGGAGGAGGGGGGACGGGCAGAACAGGAACGGAGGAGGGGGGACGGGCAGAACAGGAACGGAGGAGGGGGGACGGGCAGAACAGGAAAGACGTGAGAGATGTTACAGGAAGCCCCTACTGAAACCAGTATAGCGGACTCTTTGCGGTTTGTCAAGGGGTTTGGGGGAAGTTTTACGGATTTATTTTTGCGGGGCACAGGATCGCCCCCTAGCCCCCAATTCTGGGGGGACAGGAAGAAGACAGAGGCCGCGAGAGAGGCAGGGCATCTCCCTTCTGACTCCCCCAGAATTGGGGGTGGGGGGGGCGATCTTAGGATTGGGGCCGGGGGGACGATCTTCCAGGTTGCGGGCCAGGCGGCGACTATGCTATAATGACCTCGTGATTACTTCCATCGAGCAAAGCGGCACCGGGCCGACCGCTGAGACAGAGCGGGGGCAGGCCGGGGGGACGGGCCTGCTGCTCGTCGTCTCCGGCCCCTCCGCCGTCGGCAAGGACACCGTCCTGGATGCCCTGCTCGCGCGCCCCGACCTGCCGCGCCCCGTCCAGAAGTGCGTCACCACCACGACGCGCCCGCCGCGCCCGAAAGACGGCGGCCGGGGCATGGAGGAGGACGGCGTAGACTACCATTTCGTCAGCCCCGCCCGCTTCAACGCGATGGTCGCCCAGGACGAGCTGCTGGAATACGCCGAGTACGCGGACAACTACTATGGGACGCCCCGCGCCTGGGTGGCCGAGCGCCGCCTCCGGGGCATTGACGTCATCCTGAAGATCGAGGTCCAGGGCGGCCTGATCGTTCAGGAGAAGGCCCCGGACGCTGTCCTCGTCTTCTTGCAGCCGCCGTCTTTGGAGGAGCTGGAGCGCCGCCTGCGCCACCGCCGCACCGACAGCGACGACCAGATCGCCAAGCGCCTCCTGCATGCCCGCAAGGAGATGGCCCAGCGCCCCCACTACGACTACGCCGTGACCAACGACAGCGTCGAGGACGCCGTGGACGCCATCCGCGCGGTCCTGCGCGCCGAGCACTGCCGCATCCACAATGGAGCGTCCAATGCCTAAAGAGGCAGGCACTCCCAAGCGCGTCGTCCTCGGCGTTTCCGCCTCCATCGCCGCCTACAAGGCCGCCGATCTGGCGAGCCGGCTTGTCAAGAGCGGCGTCGAGGTCTTTCCGGTGATGACGGCGGACGCCGCTCGCTTTGTCCAGCCCGCCACGTTCCGCGCCCTGACCCACCACCCCTGCCCGATTGACACCTTCGAGGAGCCGTACCCCGGCGAGATCGCCCATATCTGGCTCGCCCGCAACTGCGACCTGTTCGCCATCGTCCCCGCCTCGATGAACGTCATCGCCCGCCTGGCGAACGGGCTGGCCGAGGACATGCTGACGGCGGCGGCGCTGGCCTGCACCGCCCCCATCCTGCTCGCGCCCGGCATGAACACGGGCATGTGGAACAACCCCGCCACGCAGGCCAACCTGGCAAAGCTGCGCGACTATGGCTATTATTTCATCGAGCCGACGACGGGCCGGCTGGCCTGCCGGACCGAGGGCGTGGGCCGCATGGCCGATGTGCCGATGATCTTCGACGCCATTCAGGAGATGCTGGCCCGGTCGGGTTCCTGGCAAGGCCGGCGCGTCTTGGTTACGGCGGGGCCGACGCGCGAGCCGCTGGACCCCGTCCGCTACCTGTCCAACCGCTCGTCCGGCAAGATGGGGTATGCCCTAGCCGAAGCCGCCCGGCTTCGCGGGGCAGCCGTCACCCTCGTCTCCGGCCCGACGGCCCTGCCCGCCCCCGGCGGCGTGGACTTCGTCCAGGTCGAAACGGCGGCGCAGATGCGGGACGCCGTGCTGCCCCGCGCCCCGTCCGCCGACCTCATCCTCGCTGCCGCCGCTGTTTCGGACTATCGCCCCGCCGAGAGGGCGATCCAGAAGATCAAGAAAGGCGCCTCGTCCCCTGCCCTGACGCTGACGGCCAACGACGACATCCTGGCGGGATTGGGGCGAGAAAAGCGCGCGGGCCAAACGCTGGTCGGGTTCGCGGCGGAGACCGAGGACTTGTTGGACCACGCGCGCCGCAAGCTCGAATCCAAGAACCTCGACTGGATCGTCGCTAACGACGTAACGGTGAAAGGCGCGGGCTTCGACGTGGACACCAACGTCGTCACCCTGCTGGCGCGCGATGGGCGGGAGATCACCCTGCCGCTCCTGACCAAGCGCGAGGTCGCCGAGCGGATATTGGACGTGCTGGCATAATTTGAAAAGAAAGCAAGGATAAAGAGGGCGGGGTTCCCCCGCCCTCTTCTTACCCCCTTCTGACCGCCTGCGGCTCCTACTGCACCGCCGGGTTTCCGGCGGGTGGGGGCGCGGAGGCGCGCGAAAGGGTCGAATTCGCCTTCATCTGCATCTTCATCGGCGCCGTCGCGCCGGGCGGCGTCATGGTCATCGTGACGCTCACATGGCTGGTTTGGCCCGCCACGGCTCCCGCGCCAACATCGAAACGCAGTGTCCCGGTCCCATTGACGCTCCCGATCATCTTCATGCCCGCCGGCGCGGACGCAGCGGCCCCGTTCGCGGCAGAGGTGTCGAAGGCGCCGTTGATCGTCTGCTTGATCAGGGCGATCGTTGCGCCGCCCGTCGTATTCAGGCTCGCCAGGGAGAACGTCGAAGCGGCCTGCATGCCCATCATGCCCATCGAGACGGTGCTCTTCCAGGTGTCGCCGGCTTTGACGGGAGTGTCCGGGAACTGACCCAGGCTGCCCATGGCGTTGGCGTGGCTCAGGTCCATGCCGGGCATCGGTTCCATCGCGCTCAGGCCGGCGCCGGGCGTAAAGGACAGCGTTTTTCCAGTCGGCAGGATGGTCATCGTGCCGATCGTCTTCATTTGCGCCAGTTTATTGGGCGGCATCGGGAAGGTCTGCCCGTTCATGCCCATGCTCATCGCGTCAATGCCGACATCCATCGTCGCCGCGCCGTCCGCAGCCCGGACATCCTTCACCGTCTGGTGCATCAGCATCTGCATATGGACCTGAATCGGCATCCCTGCCCCGGATTGCCCCGTCAGCATCGTGCCGTTGGTGTCCGTAATCATCGAGTAATACAGCGTCTGTCCCGGCGTGAACTTGAGCCGCAGCGTGACGGGCTGGGCCGCCGTTGCCGGGGCGGGAAGGGCCGGCACAGGCGCGGCGGTCTGCGCGTGTGCGGCCAGCGGGCAGGCGGCGAGAAGGGCTGCGGCCGCAAGCAAATCGTTTTTGTTCATCATGGCTCCTTGTCCGCCTGAAAGCGGAAGTAATTGTCCCCGATCTTGATCTCATCCCCCGCGCTCAGGATGGCGCGCTGGACGCGCATCCCGTTGACATAGATTCCATTCGCGCTGCCCAGGTCCGAAACCGTGAACTGCCCCTGCCCGTCGCGGAGGACGCGGGCGTGCTGCCGCGAAACAGTGTTTTCGGCCAGCACGATCTCGTTCTCGCCGTCTCGCCCGATGGTCAGATCGCCCGCCGTCAGCGCGAACGTGCTGCCCGCGACGATCCCCTGCAAGCCGATCAAGGCCGGTATGCCCGGCAGCGCGATTTCGGGGCCGCGCACCGCGCTTGCGGCAGGAACCGACAGCCCCGCCTCCTCCGGCACGGGTTCCGGGGCGCGCTTAGGCGGCGTATAGATCACCGTCTTTTCCAAATCATCGGCTTCCAGCGGCGTGGGTTCCGGGGCATCCACGCCCAGCCGCCGGGCCAGGCGCCGGAGCGGCTCCCCGCGTGTCTTGATGAGCTGCACCACGACCCATGCGACGCCCCCCGCGAGGATCAGGCTGAACAGCGCCGTCACCAACCGCCCGACGCCGCCTGCCTTGTCAGGAACCGCCGGGGGCGGGGGCGCGGCGGCCGCCACCGGCGGGCGAGTGGCAGGCAGCGTCACCGGCTGGAAATCCGTCGTCGCCAGCGTGATCGGGGCCGGTACGCCGCCCGTCCCGACCAAAACCGGGCGGGCGGCGATCCCCCCGGTGTGAGCGTCCAGCACGAAAAGCCGATCCCCCGTCGCGACGGGTGCCGCGATCTTCACACTCCCTTTACGCGAAATGGTGGCCGGAAGGTTCGTGACGATGCCGGACTTCGCCTGAATCCAATAGGAATACGCCCCGCTGTCCGGCAGGGTCAGCGTCAGCGGCGGCGCGGCGAGCGCTGGGCCGACCGTAAACAGCAAGCAGAGCGCGAAAAAGATTCGAGTCATAGAGGGGTAGCCTCGGCATGGCAGCGGGCGATGGCGGCGGGCAAATGGTCAACCAGATCGGTCGCGATCAACCCAGCGGGGCCGCCCTGGGAGGCGGCGACAAGGTCCCCCGCCAGCCCGTGCAGGTACGCGCCCGCCGCCGCCGCCGCCCAAGCGTCCAGATGCCCCGCCAGCAGGGTCGCAATCACGCCCGTCAGCACGTCCCCTGCTCCGCCCGTCGCCATGCCGGGGTTGCTGGTCGTGTTGACGGCCAGGCGGCCATTGGGAGCGGCGATCAGTGTCCGCGCGCCTTTGAGCAGGACCGGGCAGCCGTAGTCCTGCGCGGCCTGCTCGACGGCGGCGCGGCGGTCCGCCTGCACCGCCTTCGTGTCCGTCCCCAGCAGCCGCCCCATTTCGCCCGGATGCGGAGTCAGCACCGTCGCGGCAGTTCGCCCCTTAACCACGGACGCGCCCCGGTCCGGCTCCAGCGCGAGGCAGTTCAGCGCGTCGGCGTCTATGACCAGCGGGACGGGGCAGCGGGCGACGAACTCGCGGACGAAGGCGCGCGTTTCCTCGCTGTCCGGCCCGCCCAGACCCGGCCCCAGCGCCGCCGCCGTCCCCTTCGCGGCCAGTGTCAGGGCCGCCTCTCCCGCCTCCTGTGCGAACGTCCCCAAAGAGGTCTGCGCAAGTCCTTTCGTCATCACGACCGGGCTGACGCGCGCCATGAGGGCGTTCTGGATGCCGGACGGCACGGCCAGCGTCACCAGCCCCGCCCCCGTCCGCGCCGCCGCCTCCGAGGTGAGCGTCGGCGCCCCGACAAAGCCGCTCGATCCGGCAAAAACCGTCACATGACCGAACTGCCCCTTGTTGCTGTCCCGCCCGTTGACCCGCGCCGGCAGCCACCGGGCCACGTCAGACGCTTCGGTCGCCGTGACCTGAACATCCTCCGCCGCCATCACCTGCCTGGGCATCCCGATGTCGGCGACGACGAGTTCCCCCACATACTCCGCGCCGGGGTAGACCATCAAGCCAAACTTCGGCAGCGCGAACGTCACCGTCAGCGTCGCCTTGACGCAAGCGCCTTCTACCTTGCCCGTGTCGGCGTCCAGTCCCGACGGCACATCCACGGCGACAACCGGCATCCCGCTCAAGTTTGCAGTATTGTTCATGGCACTGATGTAAGCTGCAAGATCGCCCGTAACGCCGCCCTTTATGCCAGTGCCAAGCAGTGCATCTACAATCAAGCCGCTACCGGGAATTTTGGGGCCGGAGTTGGAAGCCAGGAAGCTCAACCCGAACCGATATGCCATCTTTCGGTTCGTATCGGCATCACCCGTCATGCTCATTGGGTCTGAATTCAAAACCCTCACATCTGCCGCGTACCGCGTCGCCAGGTGCCGCGCGATTGCAAACCCATCGCCGCCGTTGTTGCCCTTGCCGCAGACGACCGTGATCCGCTTGCCGCGCAGCGGCCCGAACCGCTGCGCGATCACCTCTACGACGCGCAGGGCGGCATTCTCCATCAGGACAAGGCTGGGCACACCGAACTCTTCGATGGTGCGCCGGTCCATCTCGCGCATCTGCGCTGCGCTGGTCAGTTTGAGCATAAGTTAGAACCTAAGAACCCCTCCCGCCTCACAAGTTCGGCACCCTCCCCTGTTAGGGGAGGGCTACTTATCGAGAATGACTGTGCCTCTTGGCAGAAGACTGGTGCTTCGTATTTTTATCGCCCTTCCCTAACAGGGGAGGGTGCCGAACTTGTGAGGCAGGAGGGGTTCCCATTCCTAAAACACCCCCGCAATCCGCTCCCGCTCCGCCGCATCAATGGGCGGCACATCGGCGGCCAAGACGTTCTCGTCTACCTGTTCAGGCGTCTTCGCGCCAACGACCACACATGACACACCGGGATCGTCCAGCACGAAGCGCAGGCCCGCCTGCGCCGGTGTCCGCGCCCCGTCCCGCCGCAGAAAGTCCAGATTGGCCGCCGTTTCGGCCATCGCCGCCACATATTCCGGCGGCAGCGCGGCCCGGATGTCGCCATCGGGGAACGTAGCGTCCGGGTCGTACTTGCCGGTCAAAAACCCGTTCGCCAGCGGCTCCCGCGCCAGGACGCCCACCTTGCGCCTGCGCGCCAGCGGCAGCAACTCGGTCGTCGCGCCCTGATAAAACAGGCTGTAGCCGACTTCTAATACGTCCACGGGTAGACCATTCTTCAGCAGCCACACCCCGTCCGCCGGCTCGGCCACCGACGCCCCGTACCATTTGATCTTGCCCGCCCGGCGCAGCGCGTCCAGCGTCTCCCAGACGCGGAAGCGGTCCAAATCCTCGACGGGCGGGTTCATCAGCAGGAACACATCCAGCGCCTCGCGCCGCAGCCTGGTCAGGCTGTGCTGCACGGCATGGGCCAGGGCAAACGGCGTCCAGTCCGGCTCCAGCGTCCCGTCTTTACGGTAAAAGTTGATGCCGCCCTTCGTCACAACGACCGGCGGCGGCCCCACCCACTCAGTCAAGACCTCGCCCAGCAGCGCCTCGCTGTGCCCCTGCCCATAAACGTCAGCCGTATCGAACAGCGTGATGCCCCGTTGCAGCGCCCGCCGAATGGCCGCTTTGGAAACCTCATCGTCGGTTTCGCCATACGAGTTGCCCCAGGCATTCCCGCCGACGGCCCAGCCGCCGAAGCCGATCTCCGACACCTGAAGCCCCGTTCTGCCCAGCCGCCGCGTCCGCATCAGGCCGACGGCCCAAACGGCTTCTTGGCCTTCAGCTTCTCGTCCAGCCGCTTCGCCTCCGCCCGCGCCGTCAAGTAGGCTTTGGCGTCAAATGTCGGGAACTTGCCGCCCAGCCCCAGCGCCACGTCGTCTGGCAGGTCCAGCGCCGTCACCCGATCCAGAAACTCCGGCTCCTGCGCGACGATGGCAGGCAGGTAGAGCATTCCACTGTCAAACAGGATTTTCGTGTTTTGCGGCGCACCCGGCGTCTGCGCCCGCAGGCTCACACCTTTTTGGAAGGCATACAGGCAGAGGGTTTTGTAGCGGTCGAGGTTCAATGTAATGCTCCGTTTACGGCGGGGTGAGGCCCTTACACCGTCTCCCCCGGCTCCAGCACCGTCACCTGCGTGTCCAGGTTCAGCTTATCCAGCTCCGCTTGGAACGCCTCCGGCGTGCCGGTCAGCAGGGGGAACGTCGCGAAGTGGATCGGGATGACATGTTTCGTCCCCAGCAGGCGGCAGGCGTGGGCGGCCTCTAGGGGGGACATGACGAAGCGGTCGCCGATGGGCAGCAGGGCGAGGTCGGGCTGATAGATCTGGCCGATCAGAGCCATGTCGCCGAAGACTGCCGTGTCGCCCGCGTGGTAAATCTTGTAGCCGTTTTCCAGCGTGAGGATGTAGCCGCCCGGCTCGCCGCCGTAGACAATCTGGTCGCCGTCGGTGATGCCGCAGGAGTGGTCGGCGTGGACCATCGTGATCTTCAGGCCATCGTGAACCAGCGTCCCGCCCTTGTTCATCGGTGCGGCGTTCCCGATGCCCTTGCCGCCGAGCCAGTGTGCCGTCTCGAAGACGCACACGGCCTGCGCGTCCGTCTCCTTGCCGATGGCGACGGCATCCTGAATGTGGTCGTAGTGGCCGTGGGTGATCAGCATCATGTCCAGCAGCCCGACGTCTTTGTTCTCTTGGGGACAGCGCGGGTTGTTTTCCACCCACGGATCAATTAAGAGTCTCGTGTGTTGAAGGGTTTCCAAATGGAACGTGGAATGGCCGAGGAAGGTAAGTTTGATGCCGTCTGGCAACTGGAACGCCATGAGTCTTTCCCCTCTATGATTTCTGCATCCGCCAAACTGACAGGCGGGCCGATATGCAGTATACTACAAATCATTCCCAGTGTATACAGGAGGAGCCTATCATGAAGAATATACCCACAGCAGAGGATGTTATCGAGGAGGGCAAGGCAAAGGCGAAGCGATAGGGGCCGGGTCATAAGGCTCGGCCCCAAAAAACCTCCCCGCCCTGTTGACAAATCCGCCTCGGAGCGGGTAAGATTGTTCCACTCCGTTCCCCGCCCTGGGGAACGACCACGCAATGGACGGTTGGCGCAGTGGTAGCGCACTTCGTTGACATCGAAGGGGTCACAAGTTCGAATCTTGTACCGTCCATTTCACGATCTCCCTCAATCGTTTCAGGTGCGAAGCAACCCCTTTATATCGAACTGATTGTCCTCCATCTATGCAGATTGGAGGATTTCATTTTGAGGGTAGACCTTCGTTCTTAGGTTTCGACCTTTCCCCCTCGCTGTCGGACGTGAGGCGGGGGCGGTAGTTGGTTTGAAGAGGTCGCGCTTAAGCAACCCACGGGTAAACCGCGTGGGATTTAGCACTACCCGCTAGGCGGGTGCGCTCATAGGCCCGCTTAAACTGGCCCGTGCTTCCAGTCCGCGCCTTCTGATGTTGACTGAGCCAACCCAGTCGGCGTTTGCCTGGAAGCCACATTCGATGCAAAGGAACCCGCTTTGGTTGCGACGGTTTTCTTTGGCGCAATGACCACAGGCGAGACACGTTCGAGACGTGTTTCTGGGATCAATGACGTGCAGGGGAATCCCTGTTGCTTCGCACTTGTACGCCAGGAATTGACGCAACTGGTGGAAGGCCCAAGAAAGCCGCTCGTAACGCTGGGTCTTCTTCACCGTTGCTTGCGTGCGCTCACGGATGCCCGTGAGTTCCTCAATCGCAAGTGCCCTTTGCCCGACGAGAGCCTTCTGAACAAGATGTTTGCTGATGCAGTGGTTGATATGCCTTTGGTAGCGGGACTCGCGTCGCCGTATGCGCTTCAAGTGCCGTTTGGCAGACTTGGAGCCGCAAGACTGAAGCCCCTTGCGAAGCCTCTGAAAGCGGCGGCGACACTGCTTGACGCCTTCGCCGGTGTGTGCTTCACCGTCACTGTCCATCGCAAGGACAGCGATACCCAAGTCAACGCCCAGCACGTCGGCAGGCTCAATTGGCGGCGGGGTGGGCATATCCACGGTCAGGTAGAGGTAGAACACGCCGTCTCTAAAGGTGAGGTCGGCCTGACCTCTCACCCTGCCCATACGGGCCTCCTGGTATGCCCCGTAGCGCAAAGGCAGGAGTTCGCGACCCGTCAGCGTCAACAGCGAAACGTGCGACAGGTCGCGGAAGGACATGATATGGTGGTCATAGACCATTGCGCCGTGCGGGTCAAACGTGGGCTGGATGTTCTTGTCCCGCTTTTTAATTTCTTTGTAGGCTTCGATGGCCTTCGCGATTGCTCGGATCGCCATCTGGCTGGAAAGTCCAAACTCAGAACGCAATGTCCCATAGACCAACGGCTGAATGGCGATCTTGTTCGCCAGTCGCTTCTGGAAAGCGACCTGCGCCACATAGTCGCAGCCTCGATTGAACGCCTCCATCGTAAGACGCAGGGAACTGGCTTGCTCAGGTGTCGGCTCCAGTTTGACGGCTATCGTTTGCTTCACGGGCTTATGATACCTTACATAGCCCTATTTTGTCAATATAAAGCGGGAATATCACGCCTTCAGAAAGGCGTGGCGGCTGTCCTCCCACGGATAAATCCTGTGGGCTTCTCGCCGCAATTACTGTGAAAATGATCCCTACTCGACGCTATTCGTCCTAATTGGTGGCAATGAACAACTGATGTTCCGCAGACTGTCCACCCGGAATGAATTCCGGGTTTCATTCCGGGGTGGCTAGTTGTGTCGTTTTCCGCCTCTTTCTTCAAGCGGGTTACTCAAACAGCAGTTCAATGTCCTGGCGGGTGAGGTTTTTGAAGAAGCCGCCCTCGGTCGAGATGAGCTGGCTGACGAGGGCGCGCTTGCGGTCCTGGAGGAGCAGGATTTTCTCCTCCACCGTCTCGCGCGTGATCAGCTTGTAGACGAAGACCGGCTTGTCCTGGCCGATCCGGTGGGTGCGGTCGGTCGCCTGCATCTCGACGGCGGGGTTCCACCAGGGGTCAATGTGGATGACGTAGTCGGCGGCGGTCAGGTTCAGGCCGACGCCGCCGGCTTTGAGGCTGATGAGGAACAGGGGCAGGTCAGGGTCGTTTTGGAAGGCGTCCACGCGGCCCTGGCGGTCGGTCGTCTTGCCGTCCAGGTAGGCGTAGGGAATATGCTGGGCATCCAGGGTCTCGCGGACCAGGGAAAGCATTTGGACGAACTGCGAAAAGACCAGAGCCTTGTGCCCTTCTGATCGCAGGGTGTCCAGGGTCTCCAACAGGGTGTCGAACTTGCCGGACACGGCCTTAGAATCCGGCTCGACCAGCCGGGGGTGGTTGGCGATCTGGCGCAGACGCAATAGCCCCTCCAAGATTTTCATGCGGGCGTCTTGGACGCCTTCTTTTTCGCCCTCGGTGTCCAGGAGGCCCATGATCTGGGCGCGGTAATGGTCGCGCGTCTTCTCGTACAGCTTCTTCTGGCCCGGCTCCATCTCGGTATACAGGATGCGCTCCGTCCGGGGCGGCAGATCGCGGGCGACCTGGTCTTTGGTGCGGCGCAGGATGAATGGGTGGACCAGGCGGCGCAGGAAGGCGGCGGCCATCTCGTCCTGGCGCTTCTCAATCGCGCCCGCGAACTCGGTGCGGAAGTGTTCCAGGTTGCCGAGCAGACCGGGGTTGAGGAACGAGAACTGCGACCAGAGCTCCAGTGTCGAGTTCTCGACGGGCGTCCCCGTGAGGGTCAGCTTGTGGTCGGCCTGGAGCAAGCGCGCGGCTTTGGCGGACTGCGAGACGGGGTTCTTGATGGCCTGCGCCTCGTCCAGAATGACGTAGTGGAAGCGGTGCCGGCGGAGCATCTCGATGTCGCGCAGCATGATGCCGTAGGTGGTCAGGACCAGGTCATACTCGTCGAAGGCGGCCAGGTCTTTGACGCGCGTCGTGCCCGCGTGGTTCAGGAGGCGCAGACCGGGCGTGAACCGGGCCGCCTCGCGCTCCCAGTTGAAGACCAGCGAGCGCGGCAGGACGAGCAGGGTGGCGGCTTTGGCCTCGTGGCTTTCGGACAGCGATTGCAGGAAAGCAAGCGCCTGGACAGTTTTTCCAAGCCCCATGTCATCGGCGAGGCAGCCGCCGAAGCCGTACTCGTGCAGGAAATGGAGCCAGTCGAAGCCCCCCTTCTGGTATGGGTGCAGGTTGGCTTTTAGCCCTTCGGGAAGGTCGCGCGGCTCGATCTGGGAGAAGCGGCGCAGGTTCTCCCGGCGGCGCTGGAACTCGTCATCGGCCTGGATGCGGTCTCCCTCCAGCAAAAGCTGGTCCAGCAGCGTCACCTGCGCGCTCGCCAAGCGCAGGCCCTCGCCCGAATCCTCCGCCATCGAGAAGAGGTAGCGGTACTTGTCCAGCCACTCGGCGGGAATCTCGCCGATGGAGCCGTCCGCCAGTTTGACATAGCGCTCCTTGCGGCGGACGGCGCGGCGGACTTCCTTCAGCTTGATCTGCGTCTCGCCGAAGTGGACGATGCCGTCCACATCGAACCAGTCAATGCCCGAAGAGACGCTGAAGGAAACCGTGGGGCGGCTGCGGTTGACGCGGGCCGAAGTCAGCTCGCGCTCGCCGTAGATCTCGAAGCCCGCTTCCGTCAGACGTGGGACCTGCGCCAGCAGGAAGTCTACGGGGTCGGTCTTGGCGCGCAGGACGAACTGGTCGGGCTGATCGCCGCGCTTCAGCCCGTGGCCCGTGCCCAAAGCCTCCCACCACGCCTGCTCGCGCTCCGGGCGGCGCGCGACCCGCACGAACGTCAGCGAGTCGGGCTTCCGCAGCAGGATCGTCTCGGGGAGGTTCTTGTCGTAAGCCGCCTCGCTGGCGCCGTAGCCGAAGCGCAGATGGACCAGCAGCGTCCCTTCGGCCTCGGACAGATAGAGGCGCGGGACTGGCTCCACGCCGGCCTCCTCTTCCCAGACGATGCCGCCGCCCGTGACGGGGACGCGCTGGGCCAGCGGCAGCAGGTAAGTGTCCAGGAACGTCTGCGTGTCGTCTGCGGGCACCAGCAGGTCCGGGTTGTCCAGCAGCGTCGTCACCAGCCCCGCGCCGTCCTCGACCGGGTACAGGGTGCTGCCGGACATCAGCCAGAGCGGATCGGGGGAGACGACAGCGGTCTTTTCCGGCGTGAGCGGGAACTTGCGGTCACCCAGCGTGATGAAGGGGCTTAAGGACGTTCCTTCCGGCGTCTGGTTCAGCTCGACCTGCGCCTTACCCTGAGTGTCCGAGACGCGCAGGAGCGTCTGGAGCGGGTCCGTCTCGCGCCCCCGAAAGAGGAAGCCGCCCGCCAGCAGGGGCAGCAGCGCGCGGCACTCGAACGAGCGCTCATAATAGGGCGAGTAGGATTGACCGGCCAGCGCGGCCAGGTTCAGCGTGGCCTCGCCGCCCGACGCGCTGACGAAGCGGCGCGGATCGCTCTGGGCACGCAGGGGCCTGGCCTGCTTGGAAAGCGCCTCCTGCTTGACCGTCTTCGCCAGGGCGTCGGCGTCACCCAGCATCTCCTCGGAGAACTGGCCTAGCGGCAGGCTGTAGGGGTAAACAGCCCACTGGGAATGGCGCGTTTGGAGGCTGAAAAACAGCGCCTGCCGCGCGACCGGCGCGGCGTGCTTCGGGTCCGGCTTCACCGCCTGAGCGAGCACGTTTTCCCAGGTCTGGGGCGGGTGGATGCGGAGATAGTTCCGCAGGATAACAGCGGCGGCGATCTGGTGCTTGCAGACGATGTCCGGGTCGCCCCCTGAAATCGGGCAGTCGCAGAAGGCAAAGACCTTGCCGTCCTCCATCATAAACTGGACGAGGTACACCTGCGTCCCGCTGACGCGGGCCTCGGCCCCGTCGCGCTCCACCCGCGCCAGCCGGACCCGCCCCTGCTGGGAGTAGGCCATCCCGCGCCGGATCGTCGCCGCATCGGTCCGCGCCAGAAGCGCATCCACGTCCAGCGTTTCCGCCGTCAGAACTTGTTTCGCCATCCGCCCCCCGCCTGCTCCGCTATCGTTCGTCACTCAAGGCACTACTTGAAACGCCTACTTGTCCGCCGTCCGGTAGGCGTAAAAGTGGCTGTCTATGGTGATTACTTCCCAGCCATAAATGGCGGGGCTTCTACAGGCATTACCTGACACGCTGTAATCCCAGCGTGACTTGTCCCTATCGCTAGGTTCAAGATGTTGCCAAAGCCAAGATGTTGATGGCGGCATTGGTGTCACGGTCAAGACTTGCCCCGCACATGGGGCAATGATGCCAACGCTCACTTAACTTCTTCTTAGCCTGATAGCCGCAACTGTGACAGTCTTGGCTGGTATAGGCAGGGTTGACGGCGATGACCTCACGAGCGGCGCTCTCAGCCTTCTGCGTGAGGACGGTGCGGAACATTGACCAGGAAGCATCTGCAATGGACTTGGCAAGACAGTGATTGCCAAGCATATTCTTGACATTGAGTTTTTCAACGGCAATCACGCCGTAGCGGTTGACCAGCCTGCGGGCGGTCTGGTGAACGAAGTCATGGCGGCGGTTTCTGATGCGCTCATGGATACGAGCAAGAACCTTGTTAGCCTTCTTGCGCTCATGGCTTCGCTTCTTGGTCTTGGCTTGTCGTCTGCCAGCCTTTGCCAATGCCTTTTCATCGCGGCGAAAGAAGCGCGGGTTATCCACGAACCCGCCATTGGACAGGGCCAAAAAGAAGTTCAGGCCAGCGTCAAGCCCCACGGCATCAGTGCATGGCGGCAGAGGGCTGTCTTCTTGCTCTACCGAGAAACAGACGAACCACTTGTTCCCATAGCGGCGAACCGTGCAAGTCTTGACCGTGCCGACGACGGGTTTGTGCAGTTTGGCCTTTATCTGGACAGGCTTTCCGAACATGGAAACGGAGATAGTGCTGTCGCCAATCTTGAAGCCGCTCTGCGGGTAGGTGATGCTGTCGTACTGCCCTTTGCCTTTGAGCCTCGGAAAGCCAGGCGTTTCTCCTGCCTTCACCCGACGGAAGAAAGCACGGAAGGCAAGGTCAACGCGCACGGCGACATTCTGCAAGACCTGGCTATGGACGGCTTTGACTTCGGGGAAGTCTTTGCTCCACTGTGGGAACATCTTCTGCTGCTCATAGCGGCCCACCGACACCTTTGCGGTTTCGTACTGGAACGCGCGGTCGTTGACCAGCGAGTTGTAAACCAGTCGGCACGTTTCCAGGGTGTCTTCGAGTTTGCGTGTCTGTTCCTTTGTGGGGAACAGTCTGTATTTTAGGCATAGCGTCTGCACAAGTTTATTATACCAGAGGCTTTGTGTAAATCGCGAGCCACAAATACTGTGTCTTAGGAAAGACACGGAGCCTTATATCCCCATAGATAAATCTAGGGGCCTTACGGCTCTCATCGGTAAACACCGTCCGCAGAGAAAGCGTTTCCGCCACGGCTATTAGGGAGGCATCCGCCAAGTCCATCGGTGCATTGCGGTACTTGTGCATTAGGATTTGCATCCTGTCGGCCTGCTCCGTCGTCAGTTCATAGATGCGTAGCCTGCCGCTCAAACGCCACTGCCAAAGCTCCTCTTGGGCTGAGTAGCCGATTTCTCTGCCCAACAGGTACATCGCTTCTGTGAAACAGGGCCATGTTGTCAACATCGGGGCGCGTAGAGACGGCAGGATGAGCGTACAACTTTGATGGGCTGTATCATTCTTGTTCAGGGCAACAAGCGGGCCGGTGTCAGTCAGCGTCATATATGTCCCTGCCGCCTTTTCTCATCCATGATCTTGCCGAATTCTTCTTCTGAGTTTCGGGCCGCGTTAGACGGCTCGGCACTCGAAAACAGGCCAATGCGGCCGGCTAACGCCTCAGCCAGCGACTGGTCTTGCGCCGGTTCTTCATCCACAGGAAGAGTATGAAGAGCGTTTCGCAGTACACTAGCGGCGTAGGCAACTTCGTCCTGCCCCCACCGAGTGGCCTTCTCGCGCAGCCGCGCTTCTTCCTCCGAGCTGAGATCAATAGTCAATGTCATGGCTTGTTCTCTTTCCTCGGCGGTCGAAGCTTCTGCCGTCTTCGCCCATTCCGTCCGTCTAATTGATGTCTGTCGGGTTCACCACAATAATACCCGTTCCAAGATTTGCCGGAAGCGCCTCAAACCGTTTGAAGTCGGCCCCATTGAAGGTCAGCAAGTGCGTGACGCCGTAGACGAGCATGAAGGCGACCAGCCGCGCGTCATGGACCTGTTTCCCGGAAACGCCCTTGGGGGCGATGAGTTGACGCCAAACGTCGTAAACAAGGTCATCTTCTACGAGAACATCAAATTCACGCTCTGCAATGTCCAAATCCAGGTCCGCTGCCGCCGGACTTAGCCCCAAGCCGTTCTTGTCTAGAGGCCGTGAAGCCACATTACGGAACTCAATAAGGTTCTGACGGGCAACACAGAGCCGTTCGTTTCGGCCTTGCAGGCGAGTAATGGATTCGTCAGCAACCTGAAACTGGCTATGCCTTATGTCCCGGCGCCTCAGCAGGACATTGGTGTCAACAAGATGGGCCAAACTAGCGGCCTTCCTCATCGTCATAGATGTCTTCGCGTCGGAAGTCGGAAGTGGAGGCTGGTAGATTGCGGGCGACCGCTCTTTCTATGCTTTCCAACCGCAGGCGTTGGATCTCCTCCGGCGTCAGTGTCGAGCGGATGATGGTTGGCGCGGACTGACGCAGGGCGGTCTTGATGAGCCGGTTAATATATTGGTCTGTCTCCTGCCCCTGCGCGGCAGCCTTTTGGCGCACTTCGTCTTCGATTTCAGACTCCAGCGTCACGATCATGGCTTGTCTTCCTTTTTCGGCGGGTAGTTCACCGCTAGATGCAGTTCCCGGAGATGCTTGTCTTCCACCTCGGAGGGCGCGTCCATCATGGGATCGAACCCGCCGCCGGATTTCGGGAAGGCGATGACCTCGCGGACGTTGTCGTCATCGGTCAGGTACATGATGAGCCGGTCAATGCCGGGCGCCATGCCGCCGTGCGGGGGGGCGCCGAAGTCGAAGGCGTCGAGCATGTGGCCGAATTGGGTCTGAATCTGCACGTCGGTCTTGCCCAGCATCTTGAAGATGCGCTCTTGAATGTCGCGCTTGTGGATGCGAATGGAGCCGGAGGCGGCTTCGGAGCCGTTGCACACGAGGTCGTAGCAGAAGGCACGGCAGCGGGCCGGGTCGCTCTCCAAGTAGGGCAGGTCTTCGGGGTGCGGCATAGAGAACGGGTTGTGGGCGAACGTCCAGCCCCCCTCGTCCTCATCGCGCTCGAACACGGGGAAGTCCGTGACCCAGCAGAAGTGCAGCGTGTTCGGGTCGGCCAAGCCCTGCCGCGCGGCGATCTCGCGGCGCAGGCGGTCCAGGACTTTGGCGACGACGTCGGGCTTGTCGGCGACGAAGGCGATCAGGTCGCCCGGCTGCGCCTGGGCCAGCGCGACCAGGCCCGCGATCTCCTCTTCCGACAGGAACTTGGCGATGGGCGACTTGACGCCCTCATCCGTGACCAGCAGGTAGGCAAGGCCCTTCGCGCCGAAGGCTTTGGCGAGCGCGGTCAGGTCGTCTATCTCCTTGCGCGACAGGGACGCGCCTTGCGGGTAGCAGATCAGCTTGACCTGCCCGCCGCTGCCCAGGGCGCTCTGGAAGACCGAGAACTGCGTGTTCGCGAGGACGGGCGCGGCGTCTTTGAGTTCCAGCCCGTAGCGCAGATCGGGCTTGTCCGAGCCGAAGCGCGCCATGGCCTCATCATAAGTCAGGCGGATGAATGGCGTGACGACCGTTTTGGCCGAAATCTTGGGGATGATCTCGCTGTAAAGCGACTCGACTACTTCCAGCACGTCGTCCTGCTCGACGAACGACATTTCCAGGTCGAGCTGCGTGAACTCCGGCTGGCGGTCCGCGCGCTGGGCCTCGTCCCGGAAGCACTTGGCAATTTGAAAATAGCGCTCCATGCCCGCCACCATCAGGAGCTGCTTGAACTGCTGCGGGGCCTGGGGCAAGGCGTAAAAGAGGCCTGGCTGCAAGCGGTAGGGAACCAGGTAGTCGCGCGCGCCCTCGGGCGACGACTTGGTCATAATTGGGGTTTCGATCTCCAAAAAGCCGCGTCCGTACATGAACTCGCGGATGAGCCGGATCGCCTCGTGTCGCAGCTTGATTTTCTCGTACATGGCCGGACGGCGCAGGTCGAGGTAGCGGTACTTGAGCCGCAGCATCTCGTCCACGTCTTTGTCTTCGGCGATAGGAAACGGCGGCGTCTTGGCGGCGTTCAGGATTTCGATACTCGTGGCCGCGACTTCATAGGCGCCCGTCTTGAGGTTCGGGTTTTCCGTGCCTTCGGGCCGTTGCCGGACAGTCCCCACAATACTGAGGCAGTATTCGGCGCGGACTCGCTCGGCAACAGCCAGCGCATCGGGCGCATCGCCACCGTTCACGGCCACTTGGACGATCCCCGTCCGGTCGCGCAGGTCCAGGAAGGCGATGCCGCCCTGATCCCGGTTCCGGTTGACCCACCCGTTCAGGGTCACCGTCTGCCCCACCTGCGCTTCCGACACGTCGCCGCACGCCACTGTCCGCTTCCACTCTGCCACGATTGCTGTCCTCCACCCGACTATGGGCTACTGTGAGAAAATCTAACGCTTAGTATACCACACTCGCTCAGAGGAAACCCGGCAAAAGCAAGCCCGGCACTGGAAGTGCCGGGCTACTCTGGGTGAAAGTCGCTCCGCGACTAAGGAGAAGCAAACGAACGCCTATCCTCAGTGCCGGAGGCACTTCCACTCCACAGTAGACCGGCACTTCCAGTGCCGGGCTTCCTCACATCCCCGCCACTCAAGGCGGCGGCCAGACGGGGGCGCGGTTACGCTCGTGCTCGGCGCTCATGCGCCGCAGGCGCCAGGCCAGCGAAAGCAGGCCGAAGCCGAAAAGCAGGGCATACGCGCCGATCATCCAGACCAGGATCGCCAGGCCCGCGCCCGGCTCGGCCAGCAGCCCGATGCCCAGAAGCAGCGAGACGACGCCCAATGCGCCCAGTGCCCACTCGCCCGCGATTATCTTACGCAGACGAATGGCGGCGGCGATCTCTAAAAGACCGGTCAGGATCGCCCAGATTGCGACCAAATAGACGAGCGCGACGGCAGTCGCGGCCGGATGCACGAACGTCACCATGCCGGCGACGACGCCGACGACGCCCTCCAAAATCAGCAGCCCCCAGCGCTCATCGGAGTGCGTGAAGCGGGCCGCCGTCAGCAGGGCGAACACGCCCTCCACGAGCGCGTAAGCCCCGAACAGCGTCACCAGGGCCGTCAATGCCGCCCCCGGCACGAGGATCGCCAGGATGCCGAACAGGACGGCCAATCCTCCCCGGATCGCCAGGACCCACCAGCCGCGCGCGATTCGCTCTACCATGCGTTTCCCCCCCGGAACAAAGAAAGTCGCTCACGGATACCCGTTGCCGGGGGACATCGAAACACGGAAGGCGGCATGGACACCCGCGCAAGGCGGGGAACAAGCAAGAAGCGGCCAGGCAGGTAGCCTGGCCGCTTCTCGTCTGCCGTTTGATTGGGGCTACTTGTCCAGCGCATCGCGCACGGCGTCTTTGGCCTTGCCGATGCCTTCCTGGACCTTGCCCTCGACCTGCTTGGCCTTGCCGGCTACATCGTCGTCCGTGTTGCCGGTGACGTCGCCCACCGCGTCCTGGGCTTTGCCCTCGGCCTGCTTCATCTTGCCCTTGATCACGTCTTCGTCTGCCATGAGTGTCGCGCTCCTTTTTTGAGAATGTTCCAATCAGAACCATACCCAGTGTGCGAGACAGGCAAACAGGAAATTCGCGCCGTCGAATCGTTCCCGCCGTCGAATCGTTCCCGCCGTCGGGTATCCTAAGAACCGGAAGAGGAAGCCGAGCCATGTACATTCCCGCCGCCTACGAAGAAAACGATCCTGCCATCCTGCACGCGCTCATGCGGCAGTTCCCGTTCGCCACGCTCATCACGACGGCGGGCGGCGTTCCGATCGCCACGCACCTGCCGTTCCTGCTGGACGCGGCGGGCGAGACCGGCGTCCTGCGCGCGCACCTAGCCCGCGCCAACCCGCAGTGGCGGCAGTTCTCGGAGGGCAGCGAGGCGCTGGTCATCTTCCAGGGGCCGCACGCCTATGTCTCGCCGGCCTGGTACGAGAGCCGACCGAACGTGCCGACCTGGAATTACGCCGCCGTCCACGCCTACGGCGTCCCGCGCCTGCTGGGCGACGCCGAAACATTCGCCCTGCTGCGCGACAGCGCCGCCGAGTACGAGCCGGCCCCGGAAACCCTGGACATGCCGGACGGCTTCGTCCGCCGGATGCAGCGCGGCGTCGTCGGCTTCAAGATTCCGATCCTGCGGCTGGAAGGCAAGCGCAAAATGAGCCAGAACAAGGCCGAGCCGGACCGCGCCGGGGTCGTCGCAGCCCTGCGCCGGTCAGGCCGGCCGGGCGACACGGAAGTAGCGGACGAAATGGCAAAAATCTTGAAAAGCGGCGGATGACTTTCGGCGGCGTCTCCCCTTCCCCCGATGTCGGGGGCGGTCAGAGGCGGGCAGCGGGACGTGACGCCGCCCACCCCGGCGACGCCAAGCGGAAATATACCTGGGCGGGCCGATACGGGAACTTTGGAAGCGGGTATAACGTCGAAACAACGACGAAACGCCTTATCAGCCGGAGGGAACTGTAACGATGTCTGAGCAAGATCAGAAAGAACATAACGAATCGCGCCGTCTTTTTCTGCGCAATGCGGCTCTCGCCGGGGCGGGTCTGGCCGTCGCGCCGCTGCTGATCCCGCAGGCGGCGGAGGCCGGCGGCCTGTTTTCCGCGCCCAGCCCGGACGACCAGAAGAAGGTCGGCGATCAGGCCGCGCAGCAGGTGCTTCAGAAGTACCCCGAAGTCCATGACGCCCGCGCGCGCCATTTCAACCAGATTGGGCAGCGGCTGGTGCAGGCCCTGCCGCCCTCGGACCGGAAGACCTGGGACTTCAAGTTTCATGTGCTGGACAGCAAGGAGGTGAACGCCTTCGCGCTGCCGGGCGGCAACATGTTCATGTTTACGGGCCTGTACAAGCTGCTGTCCACGGACGACGCGCTGGCCGGCGTGACGGGGCACGAGATGACGCATGTCCGCATGCAGCACTGGGCCAAGGCCGAGGCCAAGCGGCAGCAGCGGGACACGCTGCTGGGGATCGGCCTGAGCATCTTCCACGCGGGCCGGGCGGCGCAGACGATCGCCGGGCTGGCGGACAGCGCCATCGGGCTGAAGTTCTCGCGCGGCGAGGAGGACCAGGCGGACCAGGGCGGCCTGGAGAACATGGTGGCGGCGGGCTACAACCCGCAGGGCATGATCCAGCTTTTCCAGGCGCTGGAAAAGGTCAGCGGCAACGGCGGCGGGATCGGCGGCGATTTCCTCTCCGACCACCCGCTCACGTCGGACCGCATCAAGCACACGGAGGGGCGGATCGCGGCGCTGAAAAGCCAGCGAAACTTCCGGCCTCTGACCCCGCTCAATTACAACAGTCTGCTGGGCTAGTCTTGCAGAAGACGCGCGAAAGAGCGGCCCTCCCGTCAGGGAGGGCCGCTTTTGTGCGGCGGAAGCCGGAACGAGGCCGGCCTTCGCGGAATGTGAAAGATTGCGTTGCCGAGCGGCTCACTCGCTCGCGGCGTCTTTCGCCACGACGCAGGAGGCATGGTCGCCTTTGGGGCCGCACTCCAGGTCGAAGGCGACTTCTTGGCCTTCGCGCAGGGACTTGTAGCCATCGGCCTGGATCACCGAGTAATGGACGAAAACATCCTTACTTTGTGCCATCTCGATGAACCCATAGCCTTTCGTGTCATTGAACCACTTGACTTTCCCATTGATCATCATCGTGTGTGTCTCCTTACCTTGCCGTTGCCGAAGAGTTCAAGAACTCTCCTATGCACAAACCATGCCAACTCCTCGTGCCCGAAGGGATACAGAGAAACTTTTCTTGGCTTGCTTTTTCGGCGGCAGGGGGGTATACTCATAGGCACTCGTTTTTTCGCCTATTTTACGTTTCAGATTGCTCAGGAGTCTTTTCGCACCATGCCCAATATCAAGTCCGTTATCAAAGACGTCAAGCGCTCGCGCCAGCGCCAGCTTCGCAACCAGGCGACGAAGTCGCAGATCAAGACCTATGTCAAAAAGACCCGCAACCTGATTGGGACGGGGACGGCCCAGCCCGAAGAGGTTTCGGCCAGCGTTTCCAAGACCATCAGCGTCATTGACAAGGCGTGGAAGCGCGGCATCATTCACAAGAACGCCGCCGCCCGCCGCAAGTCCCGCCTGATGAAGCGTGCCGCGCAGACCACGGCCCCCGCGTAGGGGCGGGGTCGCCCCGCCCTCCTTCCCGGTCTCTTCCTAATCACATCCCGACCTGCGTGATCCGGCCGCCGGTCACGGGCAGGTATGCGCCGGTGACATAGCCCGCCAGGTTGCTCAGGAAGAACGCGCAGGCGTTGCCGATCTCGTCGGCGCTGCCGTGACGGCGCAGCGGGATGGTCGCCGCGAAGTCGCGCGATCCCTGAGAGTCTGTATCCACCTTCTCGTCGGCCATCCAGCCGGGGGCGACCATGTTGACCGTGATGTTCTCCGGCCCCAACTCCATCGCCAGTGACCGCGAGACGCCGACCATCGCCCCCTTGCCGGCCATGTAGACGGACCAGCCGGCGGGGGCCATGTTCCACAGCTCGGTCACGATGTTGACGATGCGCCCCCCGCCCTGCTCCTGCATGAGAGGCCGCGCCGCCCGGACCGTGTTCAGGACGGCTTCGCAGCCGAACGCAAAGGCGTTCGTGTAGTCGTCCGGCGAGGCTTCCGCCAGGCTTCCGTTCTGCCGCCCGCCGATGGCGTTGTTGACGACTCCGTCCAGCCGCCCAAACCGCTCCGCCGCCGCCTTCACCATCGCCTCGGTCGCGCTCGCGTCCCGAACGTCCGCCCCGAAGACTTCGGCCTGTCCGCCCGCCTCCCAAATCTGCGCGGCCACCGCCTGCGCCCGGTCTTTGCTGGCACTGTAGTTGATCGCCACAGACGCCCCCTCGCGGGCCAGGACGCGGCAGATCGCCGCGCCGATCCCGCGCCCGCCGCCCGTCACCAACACCACCTTGTCTGTCAACAGCATTTTTGTTCTCCTTCCATTGCCACCTATTGCCGCGCCGCCTTTTCGGCGGCCTCGGGATACTCAAATCCTAGTCGCTCGGCCAGTTTTCTGCCGACGCGCGCTGCTTCCCCACCTATCTGTTCCAGCGCTTCCCGGAACTCCGCCTCCGTTTCGCTCGACCGGCCAAGCAGGCGCAGGGCCTCTCCGTCGCAAGACGCCTGGACCGCCTGCACCATCGGCGTGAGCGAGTGGATCGTCATGGCCCCCATCGGGCCGCAGTCCTGTCCGGTCGCCAGGGCGTACCACAGCCGCACGATTTCCTGGCGGAGCCGGTGCTCGCCTTCCCACATGATCAGCGTCAGGCCGCGCGCCAGAACCTTGCGATGCTTCCGCTGGTTCATCCAGAAGCCGCCCAGAACTTGACGCATCTCTTCGGGGTCGGCAGGCTCGAACCGGACGCTGGGGTCTTCGCCGCCCGCCAGAGTTTCCTGCAACGCGCCGTCGCGGCATCCCAAGACGAGGCGGGCTTCATTCCCTGGCTTCCGCGCCGCCGTTTGTACCAAGAAGTCGTAAACCTGGCCGTCTTGGAGCAGCATGTGGTGCAGCACGGCGTCTTCGGCGAAGCGCCAGAGGAGAGTGTAGGTGACGCGCGAGGCCAGGCGGGAGGCGGACGGCGGCAGCGTATCGGGCGCTCGGTCCAATCCGGCCAGGGCGACCCGCAAGTCCACGTCGCTATGGGCATCGCCTGCGCCGCGCGCCAGGCTGCCGCCGAGCCAGAGCGCGGCAATGCTTGGGTCGGCCCAGAGGTCACGCGCCAGTTCGGTCAGCAGGGGACGCTGCGGCAGATCGGGCAGCGCGTCCAGGTTCAGGCTGTTCATTAAGCGCATCCTTAAAGCTGTCGGGTTCCTGTACATATGCTGCCACGGAATGAATTCCGAGGCTGAACAGTGCCCAGCGTCCAGGGGACGCAGGAGAGGAATGCCTTGTAGCGCATAGCCTTCCAATCTTCCCGTCCCCTGGACGGCGGGCTTTTCCGAGCCTCGGAATTCATTCCGTGGCACAAGTGCGCGGAGACTGAATGTGCGCGGAGACTGAATGTGCGCGGAGACTGAATGATCTCAAAAGCATCCTCCACCGGGCAGGACATTCGACGCCCCGTGTGGAATGTCCTTTGGACTCTCGCAAATACACCGTTACCATCATCAAGGAAACCAACACCATGACAGAGCCTTTAGGAATGGGCGTCGTCGGCGCGGGCAGCATCGGCATCCGGGCCGCCTTGCAGCACCTCTGCCTGCCGGATGTGCAGGACCGCGTCACGCTGGCCGCCGTCTGCGACCCCGTGCCGGGCCGCGCCCAAGCGGCGGGAGAAAAATTCGGCGTCAAGCGCGCCTATGAAACGTATGAAGAGCTGCTGGCGGACCTGGACGTCCATGCCGTCACGCTCGGCTCACCCATCGGGCTGCACTTCGAGCAGGGGATGGCGGCCATCGAAGCCGGCAAGCACATCCACTTCAACAAGACCATGACGACCACGGCGGACGAGGCCACGCAGCTGATTGACGCGGCCGCGCAGGCCGGGGTCAAGCTGGTCGCCTCGCCCGGCCAGATGATCCGCCCGGCCAACAAGCGCATCCGCAAGATGATCGGGGACGGCGTCTTGGGACAGCTCGCGTGGGCGGCGACGGGGGCGGCCTTTGGGAGCTACCATGAGAAAGAAGGCGTCCGCACCGGCAGCGATGTCCTGAGCAACGTCAACCCGGCCTGGTACTGGCGCAAGCCCGGCGGCGGGCCGCTCTACGACATGACCGTGTACGGCCTGCACACGCTGACGGGCATCCTCGGCCCGGCCAAGCGCGTCACGGCCATGTCCGGCATCGGCATCCAGGAGCGCGAGTACCAGGGGAAGATGTACCCGTCCGACGCCGACGACAACACGCTCATGGTACTGGACTTCGGGAATGCGGCCTTCGCCTTCGTCTACGGCACGTTCGCCGGGACGCTCACCGACTTCGGCCAGCCCTCCTTTTACGGCACGAAGGGCAGCATTACCGGCCTGAACCACAACGGCCAGAAGATCGAAGTTGCCGACGCGGGAATGCACTTTTTCGGCCCGCATGTGGTCGGGCCGCACGTCGGGATGGAAGAAGCGCACGTCTTCGAGGACATCATGCAGCTCGTGGACCTCGCCCGCGAGGGCGTCCCGACCCCGGCGACGGCGGAACATGCCCGCCACGTCGTCGAGATCATCGAGTCAGCGTACAAGGCTGGTGAAACCGGCCAGACGCAGACCCTGACCACAACCTTTACGCCCGTTGATGGCGCGTGACGCTCCGGCTGGCGAGAACCCGGATTTTTCATGCCCCAACTCAGACGACAAAACGGGTAAACTTCTCTATGCCAAACGTCCTGCGGAGCGGCCCCTACCGCTTCTACTTCTACAGCCATGAACCCAATGAGCCGCCTCATGTTCATGTGGACCGCGACAACCTCTCGGCTAAGTTCTGGCTGGAACCGGTGAGTCTGGCGCAGAACCTGGGCTTCCGGCCAAAAGAACTGCGGGAGGTGCAGGAAATCGTGGAGCAAAATCAGCAACATTTCGTGGAGGCGTGGAATGACTACTTTGGCATTGGATAACCCCAACCCCCCGCTCAAAGCCGATGAGCGGGTTGCGAGCGTGGAGTTTTCGGAAGACGCTATGAGCGTCACGCTGATGGACGGTAGAACAATCACGGTTCCATTGTACTGGTATCCCCGCCTGCAAGATGCGAGCGAAGCACAGCGTCAGAACTGGCAAATCGGTGGGGGCGGCTATGGGCTACACTGGCCGGACATGGACGAGGATTTAAGCACGGCGGGTCTGCTCCGTGGTGCGCCTGCCCCCCGGCGGCAACGGCAAAAGTAGCAACGGCAGAAATAGCCCGCTTGTTGCCGATGGCGAGACCGGCCAGACCCAAACCTTGACCACGACCTTTACTCCCGTTGAGGGGGCAAAGGATTAGGAGGCACCTCTTTGTCGGGGAAAATTATCTTTGTCAACGGTGCGTCTAGCTCTGGAAAATCTACGCTATCCGAAGCGTTGCAGGCGAGACTCGATGAACCCTTCTGGCATTTCTCGATTGATCATCTGAGAGAAGCCCGGACACTACCTATACAGCGCATCGAACGCGGCGATTTTGCGTGGGCTGACATGCGCCCCCAGTTCTTTGAAGGCTTTCACCACTGTCTGCCTGCACTGGCGGGAACTGGCAACAATCTCATTGTTGAGCACATCATAGAAACCGAGGTTTGGATGCGTCGGCTGGTGCAACTCTTAAAACCATTCGATGTGTTCTTTGTTGGTGTTCACTGTCCACTACCAGAACTTGAACGGCGTGAAATCCAGCGCGGAAACAGAAAAGTTGGTGACGCACGACAAGATTACGAAGTGGCACACACATTTGGGACCTATGACCTCGAAATTGACTCGATGGCACCCCTGGGGCGGAACGTAGACACAGTCATTTCAGCCTGGGAGACACGGGAGCATCCGAGCGCATTCGAGAGGATGGCCTGCTCCCTGGATGTCCTACGGCGTGCATAACTGATGGTGAAAGACCTTGCTTACAATAAAACATTTTGTTCGACTCACATCCGCCCTCCTCTGCCCGCTCCTGCTAGTTGGGTTATCGGCCAAAATCGCCCGTGCTGATGACGGCATCTTTCCGCCCGCGCCTGCCGCCGCGCCGTACATTAACTTCGACGGGCGGGGCTTCCTGCTCGAGATGTGGAATGAGCAGTCAGTCAGCCGGACCGTCGTGCCGATGGCTGAGAGGTGAACTCTGTGCAGGAGAGGGCAGGGGCAAGCCCTACGTCATTTCTGCCCCGCCACCCAGGCGTCAATCATCTGGCGGGACAGGCTGACGGGCGGCGGCAGATCGGGCAGGGAGGCGACGTCGAACCAAGCCGCGCGCTCCAATTCTTCGCCATCTATCACGATCTCGCCCCCGGCGTAGCGGGCCGTGAAGCCGACCATGAGCTGGTGCGGGTAGGGCCAGGGCTGGCTGCCCGCATAGGCTAGGTCGGTGATCTCCAGGCCCGCCTCCTCGCGTGTCTCGCGCCGGACACAGTCTTCCAGCGACTCGTTCGGCTCGACGAAGCCCGCCAGGATGCTGTAGCGCGTCCCCCACCCCGGCTTCTGGGCGAGAAGCAGGCGCGGGCCGTCGTGGACGAGGATCAGAGTCGCGGGCGAGATGTGCGGGTACGCGGCATGGCCGCAATGGGGGCAAAGCCGCCCCCAGTCGCCCTCGCGGGCTTCCGTCCGGTGCCCGCAGACGGGGCAGAAGCCGCTGGTGCGCCGCCAATAGAGCATCTGGGAGGCGTAGCCGGCCAGCAGGCATTCCGCCTCGCTTACCTGCCCGAACAAGGCGCGCAGGCTCGTTGCGGCCCAGGATTCGGGAATGTCTGTCTCCGGGTCGGCTTCCGCCGCCAGGCAGGGCACGCCGCCCAGCGTACCCAGGTAGATCGGCTCGCTTGGACTCAGCGCGAAAACGCTGTCCTGGTCGCCAAGGTGCAGATGAGGCTTGCCGTCTTCGCTCCGAGCGAGCAGTTCCCCTTTGTAGAACGGCAGCCACACGGCGGGGCCTAGGGCGGGCTGGGCAGGCGGATAAGCGCGGACGAACTCCGCAGAGGCATCTGGATACACGAGGTCTCTTTTCTAGCGCCTCACCGGGAGGCGAAAATCGGGAAGGCATTCCATGAACCGCAAAGGCTTTACGCTGATCGAGCTGCTCGTGGTCATCGCCATTATCGCGATCATCGCCGCGATTCTATTTCCGGTCTTCCAGAAGGTCCGCGAGAACGCGCGCCGGGCGTCGTGCGCTTCCAACCTGAAGCAGATCGGGATGGCGATCACGCAGTATACCCAGGACAGCGACGAGACGCTGCCGACCCGGCGGCTGGGCATCACGGACCCGACGGAATACGAGTCGTGGCGCGCGATGATCTACCCGTTCGTCAAGAGCGCCGGGGTATTTCAATGCCCGTCCAATCCCAAGAATGGCGTGACCGACTTTAACGTCAATCTGCCGAACTCGACCGAGCCGTCAGCCTTGAAGGCGTCCTATGCCGCCGCCCGGTACGACGGCGCGGGGATGGGCGGCCCGCACGGCGCCTTTCTGGACGACCCCGTGACGGGCATCTCCATCCCGGTCGCGCTCGCGGGACTTCAAACGCCATCCAGCACCCTGGAGATCGTGGAAGCCACCTCGACCTATTCCGAACTGTCCGTGACCAAGCTCGGTTACTTCGACCAGTGTGCGAATTCGGGAGTTGACGGCTGCCTCTTTGCCGGCCACACGTCCCGCGCGAACTGCCTCTTCTGCGACGGCCATGTCCAGGCGCTGTCGCCGCTGCAAACGGTGGATGCGGGCGAGGGAGGCAGCGGTTCGGTCAACATGTGGACGACAGACAACAGCGGCTTTGCGTCGAGTGGCGACCAGACCCGCGCGCTGCGGATACTGACGGTGTCGGCTCAGTATTACAAGCCGTAACGACGGAGGGACAGGCTTTTGGCCTGCCCCTCCGTCGTCTATTTGTTCCCCGCCGCCAGTCCCTGCCCGGTCAGGTAGGTGTAGCTGCGGCGCACCGCCTCCCACATGTCCGTGTCGCAGCGATCCAGTTCCACGATCAGCCATTGCAGGACGTTCGGGTCCGCCGCACCGACCGTGCCGGCGATGTCCACCTTGCCGTCGCCAACGGCCGTCATGGCGCTGTCTTTTTCCAGGCTGCCGTCCTTGATGTGCAGCAGGGGCAGGCGCGGCTTGTGCTTGGTGACGACATCGGCGGGAGAGACGCCGGCGTAGGCGGCCCAATAGATGTCCAGCTCGCTGAAGATGTCGGGGGCGGCTTCCAGCACGAAGTCGTAGACGAGCTTGCCGTCCCGCGTCTCGAACTCCCACCAGTGGTTGTGCATCCCGAAGGTCAAGCCCTCCTGCTTGGCAAGCTCCGCCGCCGCCTGGAACCGGTCGGCGCTGCGCTTGCAGTCGTCCAGGGTCTGGAAGTCGCTCGGTCCCAAGCCCGCGACGAGGCGCGTGTTGCCCAGCGCCTTTTCCGTGTCGGCGATCTGGCGGATCGTCTCAGCCGTCGGCAGCCCGACGTGGCTGCTGCTGACTTGCAGCCCCAGGTCGCGCACAATAGTGGCGACCTCTTCGGGCTTGTGCCCGTGCAGCCCGGCGAACTCGACGCCTTTGTAGCCGATCTCGGCGACCTGCCGCAGCACGGCGGCGAAGTCCCCCCGCACTTCATCGCGCAGGGTGTAAAGCTGAATGGAAAGCGGCGTAGCCATAGGTGATTGTCCTTTTCTCGCGAATGCTTTCGCCCCATTCGGCTAGAGCATCTAGAATTCCTGCGTTTGCGCCGCTTTTTCCTGGGGGAATACTAGGGAGGAATACTAGGGGCGGCAGGCATTGAGGAGGAGGAAACACCGATGGCGACGGGTGAAACATTTAACGAGCAGGCGAGGCTCAACGGGCCGGCGATCTTGGAACTGTTGAGCGAGCTGGAAAAGCGGGACAAAGAGAACAAGGGCAAGGTGCAGTCCGGCAGCATCGCCGGGGCGGGAATGGGCGACCCGCGCGGCTTCGCTGTAGTGAACGTCACGGGCAACGCGGTGGGCAAGGTCGAAGACCTGTATGTGGACCCGCACACGCGCGAGCCGCATTTCGCGGTGCTGTCGCTGGGCGGCCATACGCTCGGCATCGGCAACCGCCACGTCCTGGTCGGCTACGGCGACCTGACGGTTCTGGACAAAAAGCAGGTGCAGGTCTCGCGGGCGTTAGGATAGGAACCTTTCCCCGGCGCTTGCGCCGGGGAGAGGTTCTTACCGTAAGAGCCGTAAGGCCCCTTGATTTATCTATGGGGATATAAGGCTCCATGCCTTTCCTGCGAAGCAGGAACTAGTTCCGAAGTGAAGAATGAACGAAGGCATGATATTGTTGCCTTGCGGGTATACTGTTGTCAATCGTTTCTGACCCCTGAAATCCATCGGCACCTAACGTGACCTGGCGTGTACTGGTTTGTGCTTTTTTGTTTTGGCTTTTGCTGCGGCTAACAGCCTAAGACTAACAGCCTAAGACTAAGATCGTTAAGAACCAGAGCGACCAGTAATGAACCCTAAAGTCTAACCAGTAATGAACCCTAAAGTCTAAGCGGAGAGTTAGCGGAAACAGGACTTGCAAACTAACCCTGTTGTTAGGGCAAGAAAACCCACTGTAGGGCAATCCAGTGTTCGTAAAAGTGTTCGTAAAGTCGAGAGAAGCCCCTGCCTTTAGGATTTAATCTTTAGGCATGGGGAGTTGTCACAGGTCGTAATGGAACTCGATTGGCGCGTCCACGTCGGGGTGCAGACTGGCGTGGACGGGACAGCCGTGCGCGACGCGCTCCAGGGTCGGGCGCATCTCTGGGGAGACTGAGGCGGGCAGATGCACCGTGAGGGGGAGGTGGCCGATCCGACGCGGGCTGGTCGTCATCTCCTTGCCGACGCGCGCGGTCATCCCCATGAGGTCCAGTTCGTGACGCTCGGCGAACATCGCGACCGTCGTCAGCACGCACGCCGCCAGAGCCGCCGCGACCAGATCGGTTGGGCTGAAGGCGGACGCATCGCCGCCGATGTCTTTGGGGGCATCCGTCTTGAGCGTCATGCCCTCCTGATGCCGCAGCGAACACTTCTTGCCGCCGTCATAACGCGCTTCGATCTTGACCATGCTTTTCTCCTTGCTCTATTCGGATGCTTCCACCGGAAACGAGACTTCCGCCGCCGCCTGGCCGGGCCGCTCGATCTTCAGGGCAATGTTGTAGCGGGACGCTACCCCCAGCCGGACGGGGATGGTATAAAGCCCGTTGCCCTGCGCCCGTCCGGTCGTGCTCGAACCCGGCAGGCGGGGCGCCAGCATTTCGGGCGTGGCCGTGATGTTGGCGTTGCCGACCGTCGCTCCCGTTGCGGCGTCCGCCAGAGTCACGGTGAGGGTGTTATCCCCCGTATGGGCAGTCGGGCCGGAGGTCAGCGTGACGAGCGTACTCCCGGCGGTCTGTTGCGGCAACGCTGTGGGCGCGGCGGTATGGGAACAGCCTGCTCCCGCACTGATTACCCCCGCCGCCAGCGCCCAAAAAGCAAGTCGGTGCGTCATGGCTACCCGGAATACCCGCGCAGCAGGCCGATCACCTTGCCGATGATAGCGGCGTTGTCGGTCTTACGCAAGGGGATGGGGGCGAAATTGGGGTTCTGCGCCTGAAGCTCAATGCGGTTGCCGTGCCGGGCGAACTTTTTCACCGTCGCCTCCTCGCCGAGCCGCACGGCCACAATGTCGCCGTTTTCCGCCGTCGCCTGGGGCTGGATCACGACTAAGTCGCCGGGCAGGATGTGCGCGCCCGTCATGCTTTCGCCCTGGACGCGCAGCAGGAAGCAGTCCGGGGCGCTCGTCCGCAGAAGCTGGTTGGGGACGGCGACAAAGTCCTCGATGTTCTGGTTTGCCAGCAGGGGCGTCCCCGCCGCGATGGTGCCGATGAGGGGCAGGCGGCGCAGGCCCGCGGCCTCGTCGCGAGAGCGCGGCTCCAAATGCGCCAAGATTTGAATCCCGCGCGCAGTGCGCGGGCCGTCTTTGGAGGACTGCCGCCCGATGTAGCCCTTCTTTTGCAGGGCATCCAAGTGGATCGTGACGCCGCGCAGGGAGCCGATCTTCAGCCCAAGCTGCATCTCGCGGATGGTCGGCGGATAGCCCTTTTCCTCCATGTAGGAGACGATGAAGTTGAAGACTTCCTGCTGCCGGTCCGTCAGTCCCTTCGCCATCAGTGCCTCCCCGCGCGTTTCTTCGTTTTCTTTTCTTCCATCAGCATCGCCAGGGCGAGGTATGGGTCCTGCGGGTTGCGCGCCATTTCCTCGCGCACCTCACGAATGCGCGTCACCAGCGCCCGCGTCCGCCGCCAGGCCAGCGCCAGCAGGGCGGCGATGATCGGCAGGCCAAGCAGCAGCGTCCATTTTGGGTCGAGCATCTGTTTGTATCCAGTGGAAAATGTGTTGGGCTTAGTATACCCCAAAACGCGGGGAAAGCCCGTCGTCCGTGGACGCCTCCTAGTGCCGCGCCTCGCCCGCGCCTGCCGCCGGTTCGGTCGCCTTCGCCCAGCTTGCGCCCGAACAACTCCAACGCCATCGCGTAGCCAATCCGCGCGGCGGTGTCGTAGCGCGGGCCTTCGTCCCGGAGGAACGCATGGGCCGCGTTGAACTCATGCCATTGCAGGAGCAGGCCGGCATCGTTCATCGCATCGTAGATGAGCCGACGCCCCTCGCGCGGGACGTGGGAGTCCTGCCGGCCCCAGATCATCAGCATCTCGCCCGTGGCCTCGTCCATCCGGTCGAGCGTATCGTCGTTCATGCCCCGCCCCAGGCCGCGCTTGTGGATGTCCGTCGCGTAAAAGCAGACGCTCGCCAGGACGTCCAAATTCAGGGCCGCCCGGCAGGCCAAGTGGCCGCCGATGCAGATGCCCATGACGCCCAGTTTGCCGGTGCAGCGCGGGTCGGCCTTCAGGTAGTCCAGCGCGGCGCGGGCGGCGGCGTCATAACTCGCCAGCTCTTTGGTCGTCTTGTGCATGTTGCCACGGTCCGCCCCTGCCGTGTCGTAAGGCAGGACGGCTCCTGCCGACTCCAGTTCATGGTAAATTCATGGTAAATTTCGGGGACCGCCACGACGAACCCGCTCCCCGCCAGCAGCGCGACGGTCCGGCGGATCGGCCCGGTCACCTGGAAGATCTCCGAGAACAGGACCAGACCGGGGTAGCGGCCCTCAGCCGCCGGTCGAAACACATAGGTTCGCATCGGGCCGTTCGGCGTGGGGAGGTCCACAAAGTCGTCGTCTTTAAGGATCATGGGGCTCTCCAGGAAGTTTGCGTACAGTATAGCACAACCGTGGGACACGATGAAATGACTGAAGCGGGAGCGAGTGGTCAATGAGGAGCAGCGGGCGTGGTATAATCATTCCGGTGTGGCAGGAAACTTCCGGCGCCGTTTGGCGCGGTTTATGCAAGATATATTCCGTGTCTGGGGATGAACGGCTTTTTTTACCCTCCCCCATGATTATCACGGACGACGAGCGTTACCACAGTTAGGAAAAAGGTAGTGACCTGATGAGTAGGGACCAGTTTCTCCGACATTTTTCTCGTGTCACGTCCTCCGGCCGGTTCATCCCGGAGATTGACGGATTCCGGTTCATTGCCATCATGTCCGTTTTTATTTTCCATCTGACGGGGCAGATGGAGGAAAAATCACGGCACTTCACTTCGGCAGACACGGCACACGACTGGCTTGCGGGATTCACGAAGCATGGGGACCATGGTGTCCCGCTCTTCTTTGTCATCAGCGGCTTCATCCTGGGGCTTCCTTTCGCCGCGCAGCACCTGGCGGGAGGCCGCCCCGTCAACATTCGGGAGTTCTACCTGCGCCGCGTGACCCGCCTGGAGCCGCCCTATATCCTCGCCCTGCTCCTCCTGACGAGTGCGATACTGTTGGTCAAGGTGGACACTCTCCGCCACCTCTTACCCCATCTGCTCCTCAGCGTCTTTTACCTGCACAACCTTGCGTTTGGAAAGATGAGCACGGTGGACCCCGTCGCCTGGTCGCTGGAAGTGGAGATCCAGTTCTATCTGCTGGCACCGCTACTGGCGCTGCTGTTCACTGTCCGCGACTACAGGGCGCGGCGCGGGCTGTTGATCAGTCTCACCGTGACTGCGACCCTGCTACAATACCTGTTCTTTTTTGAAGACGGCTCACGGCTAGTCATGGCGCTGACCTATTTTATCCAATATTTCCTGGTGGGATTTTTGCTGGTGGACGTTTATGTGACCGACTGGCGACAGAAGCCGGAGCGTCACTGGAAATGGGACGTAGCGGCGGTCGCGACGATCGGAATGCTGCTGTTCTCCAGCCAATCCATGTCCGTCTCCCATTTCGTCCTCCCGTGGCTGGCGCTCGCGCTGTATGTCTCGACTTTCCGCAGCATCTTTGTCAATGCCGTGCTGACGAACCCCTGGCTCACCACCATTGGGGGGATGTGCTACAGCATTTATCTGTTGCACTTTGCCATTATTTCCTTCGTGTACCGCCACACTCAGTCGCTGGTCATCACGCACCTGTTCTGGCTGAACTTGCTCCTTCAGTTCGTGATCGTTGGAACGGCGACTTTGATCATCTGCGCGCTCTTTTTCATCAGCATCGAGAAGCCGTGCATGCAGAAGAACTGGCCCATCCACTTGATGGAATGGTTCAAGACGTTTTCATCGGCAGGCCGCAGGAAGTTAGCTTCTAAGCCGTTGGAGTAGAAAGAATACGCCCTGCCACGGAAGATAGGATTTTGACGCACCCAAGCATTCCTGAGTGGACAAAGAAAAACCCCAGCTTCCGCCGGGGTTTTAAAAGAAGAAGTCTTCTAAGAATCTTTCAGAAACGCACTTAAGGGTGATTGATTGCCAGATCCACCGCGCCGAGCAGGCGGAAATCATCCAATGCGGCAGCGACATCCGCCAGCGCTGCATCTCCACCTGCTGCGGCGTCAGCCGGGGAGGCGCCTTGCAGCACTGCTGGCATAGAGGCAGCATTGATGCCGGTTATCTGATTAGGAACCATGTGTGACAGGTTGTTATCTGCGTCGTTGGCCACCAGATTTCCCACGACCAGCCGTTTGGCGGTGCTATCAGCGGACAGCGTAGGATCATTCACCCAAAACATTGAGCCGAACAGAACAATGTCCACCGGGCGAATGCCAGTCTGAGCAATCACATGATCCGGTTGATAATGATGGACCATCTGAAAGCCTGCCGCCGTGACACACCCTTCATAATCATTGACTGTGACCGCTTGGGCATCAGTTGTGTCACATTCGCTCGCTTGAACAGTGATGTGTCCAGGCTGACCAGGATATGCGCCATCACCTGACACAGATAGAAACGACGTCGTCGACTCGCTGTATATGTTGGTCCCCACAAAATCCTGATTGTCGTGAACGACTAAATCGCAGGGATTGCCGGTATTGGTCTTCATCAGCACACCGAGGAACCCGCTCTTCTCGTACTGCGCCCCATCCACCTGAAGCACGCCGTCCCCACCGAAGTCTTGCAAAATAGTAGCGCGCGAACAGTTGGTAAAATGGGCCGAGCCGTCGAAGTGCAGTAGATGCACCGTAGCGGACGCGGGCAGCCCGATGCACTCCAGGCCGCGATTGGCGCGAGGGCTGCCAACCACTCCGGCCTCGCCCGGTTTGACTAGACCCAGCCATGATCCGCCGACATCAATTCCATCATACGTCATGCTCGAAGGCGTTACCCCGTCGGTCGTCTGCTGGATACAGGCAACGGAGTCTGGAGCATCAATCTGCATTTGCTCCAACACAGCGTTCTGAGGGTCTTGCACGGAAAAGACCGGCCCCGCCGAAGAGTTGCCGGACCAATGGATGATGGTCTGATAGCCCGATCCTCCTATCGAGTAATGTCCTCCAGTAATTGGGAGCGTTGCCGAAACGATATAAACACCGGGTGGGAGATAGACTAGGGTGTTTCCACCTTGCTGTGCAGCCATACGAACGGCGGCAAGAATTGCGGCGGTATCATCAGTAATACTATCGCCCTTCGCACCGAATTGTGTTTTGACGTCCAGTATCTTGGCAGGCACAGTCTCGCTGCTGATGAAAAGGGTTCTCGTGGGGTCGCTCAGGCTCGGGCCGCGCACTCCTGCGGGAACTCGTGCGATTTGTGAAGCCGGACCAGGATCTATCACTGACCTGGAAGTCGGTGCCGCATTGTTGGAAAGGACTGCCGCTTGCAGGACGTTACCGGGGTTGGTCAGTCGTATGGGCGCGCTTGAGTCCGGCGGGTGAGTAAACGAGCAATCGAAGATCGTGTCCGGTCCCCTCATCCCAAACGCCATTGCCCCTTGGTTGCCGGTCCATGCGTCCACATGACAGTCTTGAACCGTCACTTCGGCAGTGTTGGGGCCTTGTGGCTCGGAAATAAACTGGCGAGAGCCAACAGAGGTGCAACGTCGGATCGAATGTGCTATCGTTCCTAAGAAGATGTCCTCGATACGGCTCCTTTCAAAGTGACTGTCGCGAGCGTAGACCTGCCCTTTTGGGCTGTTGATGGCGATGCCGCAGTCTCGGAAGTCACAGCCTTCAAAGTCGTTGTTGCAGTCATTGTAGCTCAGGAAAGCCACTCCATTGTTGCAGTTCCGAAAGAGGCAGTTGCGGAACATCATCTCGGCTGTCGGGACCGCCTGATTGTAGCCGACGCGGATACCGGCGTTGCGGAAGTTGAGAAAGGCCTCGTCCTGATGTCGGATACGGGTTTCGTAATAGGTTTTAGAGGCCTGATCCACACCGACGGCAGCCCTGTTGGCCCCATCCCAGGTGAGACCGATATAGCGTGAGCGGGTGACGCCGTTAGACCAGAACATGATCTGGTTGAGCGGCCCACCCCAAACGACCCGGGTCGTTTGCCCGTGTCCGACGAGCATGGCGCCCTGGATCTTCGTCAGAGAGAGAGTTTTGGTGATGCGGTACGTCCCAGGAGGAAAATAAACAGTCTTTGTCCGGCTGACATAATTATCATCCAGGCGATTCAGCGCGGTCTGAATGGCAGCGGTATCGTCATGGATACCATCGCCGAAGGCTCTGGGCATAACGTCTGTTTTGACGTTGACCCAGTCGGAGCGCTGCTGCCAGTTCAGGACCGGTAGCGGCGGTGTGGGAGAGGCGGAGGCGCGGTATGCTGCCGCCCAAGTGCAGACAGCCAGCACGAGGGCTGGAAGAAGTTTATGGTATTTGCTTTGCGGCATAGTGGTGGCGATCCCTTGAATCTTTAATGAGGAACGCGCTAGTCGTGGGGGCGATAGCGGAGATTCCTTGCATCCGATGACGAGTTCCTTTGTTGTATGGAGTTGCAGACTTCCCGGTTTTGCCAGGAGGGCCGATACTAACCATTACTATCATCGGGAGCTTGTGACGGTGTCAGCCTGAGAGCAATACCAGAATTAGCACAGCAATCAGGGTTAAGAGGATCAACAGGAAGAAGAGCCGGAAGGAAAGCCCGTTGAGACCGTCCTTATGAGGTAGAGGAAATAGCTATTAAGGCCGACGCTTGGGAGGGGTTCGCTCACGAACCCCTTGGCGTTTTACTATACTTTACGCCTCAGTACAAATAACACATTGTTGGAAAATAATTCATCTTCCGGTACTTCACCCAGATCACGTCTCACATCCTCGGTGAGATATTGCGAACCGAGTTGAGGTGCCTTGACTACCTCTTCAATGATGTTAAAGTGTTCCCGAAACAGCTCTCGGTACTCGGCGCGGGTCATCTGATTCAGGTAAGTATTTGATTGGAAGCGGCCTTTGCGGAGGTGCTCCCAAGGTTCGCTCTTTCGCTGCATGGGCTTGCTCATGGTATGGGGATACCACTCTGTCAGATGTCCCCCAATTATGCCGGTCCAGATATTGGGGGTGATGAGGGCCAGCCCGCTAGGCTTAAGCCACCCCGCCATTCGCCCGACGATAGCTTGTAGAGCGGCAGTTGGTATGTGTTCAAAGACATCTTCTGAGAAGATGAGATCTAATACTCCTTCCCCTACCCGAGCTGAGAAGCCAGCCGAAGCTGCATCGTCAACAATAAAACGTTTCGGGTCAATCACCAGACGGGATTTGTTGTGAGTCCACAGTGCCTGAGACAGTTGGCGGCGCTCATGCGTGTCAAAGAACAGCATACGGACGGCCGACTTAAGAGCCCGCTCGGCGCCGTTTGTTCGCAACATCCTGAAGATCTCTTTGGGACTCCCTGTGAGGCTCGGCTGATCCAAATCCACGCCCCGCGCATTAACTCCTAAACTTATTAACGCCATCAAGCGTAGCGGCCGAGCGCCGTAGCCGATTTCAAGAACTTGAGCTTCTTGAAGCGTTGTGTTTGAGTGGCTCCGCAGGTACTCATCGTATCGGCTTAAGTCTAGAAAAAGTTCGGTGAAGTCATTAGGCGCCAATACTCCCCTGATCCGCATCATGAATTGAGAGAACCACTCGTCAAGTTTCGATTGAAAAGGAACGGTTTGCCCAGATGAATTAGACGACGGCTTCATTATATTAGTTGGTCCCATTATGTCAGGGCAGCGTTACTGCCTGTTATTAAAATCTACTTCAAAGGCGATTTTCAGCCAGGCGGCCAGAAAAAGATTGGGTGAGTCTCGCCATTTGGAGAGACCTTCTAAGGTAGGTTTGAGGTAGAAGACGATTTTATTGTAACATGGCTTTTAACCCGAGTCTTGGGTTGAAATTGCTGTGTTTACGCCATCAATCGCTATTAGCAGCATTGGCAGCTTTTCTAGAAGTGGAGCAGGCCAATAGGCAGTCGAGGCTTCGGGTAACATGGAAGTACCACCGACCACGATCCAGGAGGCCCTTCGGCAAAGGTACATCCAGTAAACAGTGGGGCATATCCACTGGGGCAAATGCGGCCAGGACGGCGATAACATCACTGGGTATATTATCACCGGGCAGGGTGGTCATGGCAGAAACCTTTCTTGGCGCATTGCTTCTGTGGGCTTACCCTGTCTATCTCTAACTCACTGGCGTGGTCGCTATAGTTGTGATGATTTTGTGTGATCTCTTTTAGGCGATTTCATCGGTGCGGGAGCGCTTCGGGAAAGGAGCCGCTCGGCTGAGTGTCACCATCGCGCGTTTCATGCTCCAACTCGCGAGTTTTGATTACAATCATGTACTCATAAAAGGCCTGCAAATAAGCGTAGGCCAAGCCAGCTTGTCCATCAAGAAATGCACGGCGGGCAAGTACCATGTAAAGCCACTTGAGAAGGGGACGCGCCGGAAGACGATAAAAAATTTCCTTTTGATGGAACCGACGCAGGTTGAAGTCCTTACTCAAAAACGCCGCGCGCGGCGAGAAAGGGACATTTTCCCGGCGCGTCCGCAGGATGTGCTGGGCTTCCATACTCGAATAAAGGTTGTGCTTGTCCAGCCAATGCCCGATGCCTTTGGAGAAGGGATAATGGTCGAAGGGGGCGTCCAAATCCCGCACAGTTCCGTCTACTTTCAGCACTTCATTAATCTCTCGCTCGTAATGCACCTTCGTGGGGCGCACCAGGCGGATGTAGTAGGGGGAGATTTGTGCGTGTGCGAGCCAAGTCCCGAGAAAAAAATCTCGACGGCGCATCCGGCAGGCGTTTATCTCTCCCGGTGCATCCACGACGAACCTAGCCATGACCTCGGCGGAGGATATTGGGACCCGCTCATCGGCATCTAGGATCAAAAGCCAAGAATATTTATAATCAAGGCCATGCAAGGCCGCGTTGCGTTGGGCCGCGTAGCCGTCGAAGGCCCGCTGGGTCACCCGCGCACCGGAGCAACGCGCGATCTCTGTCGTCTCATCTGTGGAGAACGAGTCGAAGACATGGATGTCGCTGGACCATTCTACTGACTGCAAGCAGCCAGGAAGATCCCGTGCCTCGTTCTTCGTTAGGATCAGTACAGAAATGGGATAAATGTGAATGTGGGTGCCAGTCATTCGGCCTCCCTAGTCACGCGCGGCTTCAAAGGTCGGCAGGGGTTCCCTGCGCAAACCATCCTCGCCGGCATATCTTTGGTGACTACGGAGCACGCGCCGATAACAGCACCCTCACCGATTGTGACGCCTGGCCCGATGAAGCTGCCGGCGCAGATCCAAGCCCCATCCCTCACATGGATCGGCAGCGCATAAAGCTGGAACGACGGGTCTTGGTAGTCGTGCGTCCCTGTGCAGAGATGGGTTCCTTGCGAGACGACGACTTTCTTGCCGAGTGTCACCGTCGCCATGGAGTAACAGATCACATCATCCGCCATACCCGCATAATCCTCCAAGATTAGGTTCCACGGGGCCCAGATCGTTGCCTTCGGGTAGACATGGCAGTGCTTTCCCAGGCGCGCCCCATAGCAGCGCAGCAGGAACGCGCGCCAGGCGTGGCAGGGGCGCGGCGAGGGTCGGAACAGGAGGCTGTAAACGATCCCCCAGCTCAGGCGGCGCAGCCGGTTGGAGAGCGAAAAGCTGGGCCGGGTGTGCGGATCAATCCCTTGAAGAATGGCGGACATGACTGACTTCCTTATTTATGAACCTTTGAATCGCTTTTCATGCCGGAGGCGCGCAGCGCTTCCAGCAGATTGTTGGCCGCGATCTGGATCTCGAACCGGTCTTCAAAGCACCGGCGCGCGCGGCGTGCCATTTCTTGCCGCGCCGGCAGCGGAAGCGCGAGCCACTCTTGCAGCAACCGGGTCGTGCCCACCTCAGTGTCCTCCGCCACCAGTCCCGCTCCATCCTCGATAATTTCGCGCCAGATGTTCACCTTGTTCGAGATCAGTACCGGCAGGCTGCACGCCAACGCCTCGGCGACGGCCACCCCGAAATTTTCCTGGTGCGACGGCAGCGCGAATACCTCTGCCGCGTAGAACGCGCCCCATTTCATGTCGCCCGTCAGCATTCCCGCCCAGGTGATGCGGTCCGGGACGTCGAGCGAGGCCGCCCGCCGCTCCAGTTCGGGCCTCCACCCGGTCTGATCCGGCCCTGCCATGACCAGATGCAGTGACGGATCAGCTCCCGCCACCCGCGCGAACGCCTCGATGAGCAGATCACATCCCTTCTTGACATGGATGCGGCTTAGGAACAAAAGCAGGCGCTTACCCCGAAGCTCAGGATACCGGGAAAGGAACGCCGCCCGCTGGGCTACCGCGTCTCCCGCCGGTCCCGCCGTGCCGTAGCTGACCACCACCTCATTCGCCCGATATAAGCCGAATGATTGACGCGCCAGCAGCTTTTCCTCCTCGCAGGTGAATAGAACGGCTTTGGCGTCTCGCAGTACGCGGTAGTCCCCCCAGGGCCAGTACAGGCTTTTTTTCAGGTGCTTCAGCGGGTACGTCCGCTTGAACCACGGGTCGAGCATCCCATGAGTGTAAACGAAGTAAGGCGTCTCCCGCCCCCGCAGCGCCCGCCAAGCCGCAAGCCCCGCGTACTGCCATAGACCATTAACAATCACGGCGTCGTAGCGCGCCGCGTTCTCTCGCAGCCAAGGCACCATCCGGGGTGCGTAGCCATAACCGGATTTCCCTGGCCCAAGCGCGTGTACTGTGAGGGAGAAGTCACGTAACCAGGGCAGAGCAGGATCATCCGAGGAGGCCACTTCCGTGTGGTGCCCCATTTGCGCCAGGACTTCACTTGTCTGCCGGATGCCTTCCATCGGACCGCCATGCGCAGGATCGGCGGAGGAGATGACTTGTAAAAAGTTCATCACTAAACCCTTTAAAGGCTTTGGGATGGGGGGCCGGATTGCTTTGTGCCCAGGAGTCTGCCCGCATGAGGATTGGTCACGCGGGATCTTTGTAACGCCTCATGGCGTGGATGGAGACTAGCAATCCAGACATGTCGGACACGATCCGTCACCTTGTCAAGAGCATACACCAGTATATAAAGGACTGTTAGCCCGACGATAGAGGCAAGCGCCCCCACGAGGCACAGTAAAATCATGTCGGCGATGGCGGCTTCTGAAAACTCCCAGGTAATTTGGATTAATAATGACAACATCAGCACGTTACCCCAAATCCGATCATCAATCAGCAGGCGATATATGGTCATGAGACAGAATATTACCAGACATGGGATGACACAGATCCCAAGCCATTCAAAGCTGCTGAAGGCATCGGCAAAGAAGCCCACCGTAATTCCTGTTGTTCGGTCATGCTTGTTGGGCATTAACCCCGGTTCACGGTGCGCAAGGAAATTACCCGTCATCGTATAGGGCTTATCAGGATTAAGAAACCGAGGGAGCGATGCCTCAAAGCCCGGCGTAATTGTCTCCCATCCGGTCGTGCCCCGGTTGATTGTCGCATCCACGATGGCGTCTGTCCAGACTATGATACTGTATCGGTTCAGGGTCGGCTGAGAGTGATTATAGTAATCGAACTGAGTCAGGTTTCTTGACCTCCTTGCATCTATGCTACCAACCTGCTCACGATATTTAACGGGATTCTGGATGATGTCCGCCATCATGCTTGCTGATCGCCTTACGTTTTCCTCGAAGACTCCGGTACGTACAACATTGCGGGCAATCAGGGCATAGGGAAAAATGATGAAGTTCGCGATGTAGGCGCCGGCGAACAGCAAAGCATAATGCTTTGGACGGAAGCGGTAGCGGAACGCGATGCAGGTCAACACATAGATAATCACGGGAGTGACACTCGCTTCGCGGTTAGCGCCTAGAATAGCCGCTACGATCTGGACAACGATGGGTATGCCGTTCACCAAGCCGAAGCTGCGGCGCCCGCCGGAGGTCTTGATCATGTAAGCTGTTCCGGCGGCAATCGCCAGTGGCCCGAACAGAGCAATCTGCTTCAGCGGTCCTAAGACACCCCCCTGAATCGCTCCGCCAGTCTGCACATCGGTGCCGACGGTCTTCAATGCCAAAACCAACAGGGTAGAGAAAATCGTGCAGAGGATACTCAACCAAAGCAAACGGCTCGGCCTCGTTTCCGCCGGAAATAGTGGACGCCCCCGAAGACGGAACCAATTTGCCAGCCGGACGCCGACCACAAGGCTCGCCATGCCGACGACGTAAACGCCCATCGTCACAATCGGCTGCCGCAGCGGGGCATCCGCCGGCTCCCAGAAGAAGACCTTCGCGATTTGGGAGATTAGAACGTGCTGTAGCAGCAGGTAAAAGATCGCAATCCCGAACAGCGTTTCCAGACCGCCGGCCCAGCGCACGGCGAAATAGGCGACGACGAGGAGCGTGAACACCAGGAGCGCATAAATGGGGCCGGTTCCACTCAGCAATTGAAGCACCAGCAGGAGCATCGACGCCCCCAGCAGGTACAGCGGGCGGCCGACACGCGCCATGGGGCGAGTAACGCTCGGATTTAGCCTCGGATTTAGACTCGGATTTAGAGCAGCACGGTTTATCATTTCAGCACCTTCTCCGATGGGCGGATCTTCGGCAAGGGGTAGTCATCGCGTTCAAGATGAAAGCGCCTCGGAGAGAACATGGAAGAGTATCTGCTCGTTCATCGTTCCGTTCCGCAGGCACCGCTCCCGCCCACGCCGGGCGATCTCGCGACGCAGGCTGTCGTTGGCGAGCAGTTTGAGGCAGGCGTCGGCACACTCCGCCGCGTCCGACCAGAAGACCGCCTCCTCCCCTTCGCAGTAAAGGTATTGATGTTCCGGCGTCCGCTCCGCGCAGAGAACGGTTCCGAGCGACGGCACTTCGAGGCTGCGGGTCGTATGCAGATCGCGGTTGCCCTTCGAGAGCAGTCCGAGCGAAACTTTGGCGCACTGGATGGCTTTGGCATACTCATCATTGGTCTTGGTCGCAGGCCCTTTCCATGCGGGCTGAACGGCAGACCACTCTTTCGCCTTCTGCCACCGGTCGCCGTAGATAGTCAGCGGCACTCCACGGCGCATCAGTTCCACCATGAACGGCCCGCGCTCCGGAAACCACGTCCCGACGAAGACGACCTCACTGTCCCAGCGCGCGTGGTCCTCCGATGTCAGCGCGCGCGGCGCATGGGCCACCTCGTCGGCGCTGCGATAGACGCGCAGAACCTTTTTCGCCCCCCGCGCTTCGGCTTCGGGGACGTTTTCGCTGCGGACGACGACGATGAGGTCGTAAGAAGAGACGGACTTGAGGTAAAGCGCCCAGGAGAATCTGTCCCGCTTGCCGTAAGGGTCATCCACGTTGAAGTTCAGCACCGGGCCGAAACGGCGCTGGAGTTCCCGGATGAGCGAGGGGCCGATGGACTGCCCGTTGTCTACCCAGGTCAGGTCAAACTGCCGGCCCCCGATGCTTCCCAGCACCTTCTCACGGACAAAGGACTCGCACAGCAGGAAGCCGCTCTCCCAATTCACCTTCGCAAGCGGATAGGGCTTGGGGAGGAACGCGAGCGGATCGACCAGGTGAACATCATGGCCGAGCCGGGACAGCGCTCCGGCGCGCTGCGCGGACGTACCTGAGTTCACGCCAAGTAAGAGTATTCGCATATCTATCGGCAACTTTGCTCTGAGGGGCGGCGTCAGACTTGAGTGAATTCAAGGTCCCGCATCAGCTCGAACTGCTTTTCCCAGCCCATTTTATATTCCCGCGTATGGGATACGTTTTCCATGAAATCAATGCCCATCACTTGATCAATGAACGCCGCGTCGAATGCTTCTTTATCGACAAAGAAGGCGTTGACGCCGCGCACGTCAACCGTCACAAAGTGATACCCGTGGTCGGAGAACAGCTTCCTCCAGGCGGCTAAGGAGCAGCCGTAGTAAATGCTCTTCCCATAAGAGTTGTCGACATGGAAGTCATCCCGGTATTTCACCGTCAGGCTCTGCTCGGGACCGTAAGCGGAGTTGTACTCCACGACAAAGATCTTCGGGTGGAAACCCCCTTCCAAAACAGCCTTGGCGATGTAATAGTCAATGCTGTCTATGTCGAGCGAGAAAATGTCGGGGTCTTTGTGGATCGCTAGCTTTGCGAGCTGCGGCAGGGTTTCCGAGTTGACGAACATGGAGACGTACTCGACTCCGTAGTTATGCGGGGTAATAAGGTACTTGCCCCAGGCCGCCGTTTTCGGGTCCCCCTCAATCATCAGGCCGCTGTATTTGCAGGCGAGGGCAAGCCAAGACGTGTTGTTCTCCAGCCCATCTGAGGCGCCGATCTCGATGAAGTAGCGGTTAGGAGCGTGCAGCCGGCTCGCGAGGACGTCCAGGATGCCGTCCTCGCCGTTCTGGCTGAAGCCCGAAAATTCCCAGGTCGTCGGCCGAGTCAGATCAAGGCGGCGCAAAGCGCTGGTGGCGGTGCCGCGCGACATCGCCAGGTTCATGCGCGCCAAAGCGCGCAGGCCGTTAAGATAGCGCGACATTTTTTGGACCACTGAATTACCGATCATTGAGTCTCCTTCTACAGCATGTGAACTACGCCTGGGGGACCTTAACCACACGGCCCCCGCCGGGCGGGGGCTTGAGAAAAGGCGGCGTCAGGATAAACCTGATGAAATCGGGCAGTGTGTCCTGGACCAAAGCCAGAGAGCGGGCCACGACGTAGGCGCTCATAGTGACATCAATCACCAGCAACGACAAGGCGGCACCGTGGATGCCTATGAGGCGGGTGAGCACGGAGGCAAGCAACAGCGACAGGCCCGTAGCCGCGATATAGACTGCGGCCAGCTTTTGGTGACGGTTGACGGCCAACAGGACCACATAGCTGGTGGACCAGAGGCTGTTCGCAATGACCACGAGCAGCAGCAGGCTGAACAGCACCGGGTCGAAGGGCACCTCGCCCCGCGTCCACAACCGGAAAATGAGTGGCCCCACAAAAAACAAGGCGGCGCTACAGAGGACGGCCAGCCACATGGCCGCCTGGCAGGCACGGCGGTGCAGGCGACGCGCCAGCGAGACGTCATCCGCGCCGAAGGCGGTAGACAGCTCGACCCAGATCGTGTTCGTGATGGCGTTCAGGACTTGCCAGACGAACCGGGTCAAAGTCCGCGAGGTCGAGAAGAGGACGACGGGAATAGGACCGAGCACGACGCCCACGACCGTAATCATGCCTTGAAGGCTCAGAGCATTGCCGATAGGGAAGCCCATGAACGTCAGGGCCGGCGAGGTGATCTGTCTCAGGGTTAGCAGATCCGCGTAACGCCATCCGTAGGTCAGCCACGGGCTGAGGCGGCGCACGTACAGCATGGACAGGGCATTGCCGGCCAAGCGCGTCAGCGTGACCGACAGCGCCAGCAAGATAAGATGCGCGCCGCAGCAGAGCGCGACGGCGCCGACCAGAAATTCGACCAGCCGTTGTAGGTTGCCGACCATGGTTCCGAGCGCGAAATGGCCGTCACAGCGGTAGCCGGTTCCGATCAGGCCCGTTTGCAAGTCAAAAAACACTTGAAACACGAGAATCGAGATCACCGTCACAACCTCGCCATGCGCCAGCGTCGAGATGTGCAACCAGCGTTCCAGGGGAAGCCACCGGGCAGCTCCTAGCATCGTCAGGATCACCAGCAGCGAGACACTCGTAACCAGCACCCAAGCGGACTGGAACACCTTGAGCGCGCCTTCACGATCACCGCGAGCGACCCGCAGCGTCATTTCGGTGCCGGCCGCGTTCGCAAAACCCAAGTCCGAGAGCGCGAAATACGAGGGGATGGTGCTGAGAAGCAGCCACTCGGCGTACAGCGTCCTGCCCCAGAAGTGGATGAAGAGCGGGACGCTGCCGACCTGGATAAGAAGGTTGATCACCTGTGCAAATCCTTGCGCGGCGAAGCCCTTCACCAGACGATTATGGACGGCTTGTGACATGAGCGCTCCCTTAAATCCAGCCGCACAGGCGGCAGACTTCTTCCGCCCACTGGCTTTCCGTCGGGAAGTCCGGCAGGGTCCGCTCGGCAAGGCCGCCGGCGAGGAGGCGGCTGATCATCGTGTCCATCCCTGCCGTCAGGCTTTCCTCGCCGCCCTGGATGATCTCTACCCAGGGCGTCCCGCCCAGAATCTCGCTCACTCCGGACTGGCTGTGCATGACAACAGGGATCTTCCGCGTCAGCGCTTCCAACGCGGGCAAGCCGTACCCCTGCACTGCGGGCATGAGGAAGAGATCGCCCTCTCCGTAAATTTCTTCCAGCCGCGCGTCGGAAACCAGCCCGTGGAAGACGACACGGTCAGACAGCCCCAGCGAAGCCGTCAGGGTCCGTAGTTCGCCCTCCCGTGAGCCTTCGCCCACCACATCCAGCCGCCAGTCCTTGCGCGTGTGCAGCGGGGGTTCCCGCGCTTCCAAAGCGGCTAATGAGCGTAGTATCCAGTCTATGCGCTTGTTTTTCTCCAGGCGGCAGACGGAAAGGAGGCGCAGCGGCTTCCCCGGCATGAGCGGACGGTAACGGAAGCAGCTTTTGTCCCCAGCGACGCCCTGGCGCGACACATAGGGCCGCCGGCCATACCGAGATTCGATCTCGTCCGCCATCACATCCGTCGTAATGATGACTGGGCGAGCGCGCTGCAGACCCCGCTGGGTAAACTTGTCGGAAATCGATTCGCGAACGCACGCGGCCGCTCGTGCGAGGGGCGAATGCCGCGCCACGTCCGAAGTCAGCAGGCTCGGCGAGTCTAGGATCAGTGCGGCGTAGTTTGTGACCCCGAACGCCGCCGCATGCATCGCAGATTGCAGGGTGAACAGGAGTGGCTTTTCCATGCCCAGCGCCTGCTGTCGCGCGAGGTACTGTTTCAGCGCCCAAGCTTTTTTCACGGGGCTGCGGTCCGGCGAGAGTATCTCGATTTTCAGCGGCCAGTCCGCATAGTCCTGGAGCCGGATGTCCTGGTAGTAGGAGACGATCCGGTGCGGGATGCCCTGTTCATACAGGAACTTTGACAGCGACAGATAGACCCGCTCGCCGCCGCCGAAGGCAATGATCTCCGGGATGAACAGTAGCCTGTCCTGCACAGCGGTTCTAAAATCCGTGACTGCCGTCGCACCACTCACGTCAGAATCCCCCGCCCCGCCGTGAGCGCTTCCAGCACGGCGACGTAGTCACGGCCATAGCTGTCCCAGCCGCCGATGCGCGCGACACGCTCCAGTGACCGCTCACTCATTTTTGCCCGCAGATTCGGGTCCTGTGCCATTTCTTCGAGCCGCTCCGTGATGGCGCCGGAGTCGCAGATGGGCACAATGAAGCCTTCGCAGCCGTCGTCGAACAGGTCCTCCGCGCCGGTGTTCTCCGAGCTGACAAGAGGGCAGCCACAAGCCATCGCCTCGCCCTGCACCAGTGCGAGTCCTTCTTCGACGCTAGGCAAAACCATGACATGGCTGCGGCTCATCCACTCCTGGAGGCGAACATGCGGCTGGGTTCCCATGAACACCACGTTTTCCAGGGATTTCCCTTGCAGATAGCGCCGAATCTCCGGCAGCACGCTTCCAACGATTGTCAATGTTTTCTTGGGATGCCGCAGGTTTGCAAAGGCTTCCAGCAGATAGGGAATGCCCTTGCGGAATGAGATCTGTCCGACGAAGAGGACATCAAACGAGTCCGGGTCAGGCTCGGCGACTTTCCTAAACCGGCTCAGATCCGAACCGTAGGGCACTTTTTTGATCTTGTCCGCCGGCACGCCCATCTCGACGTAGGTACGGCGGGCGAACTCGGAAGGCACGGTGATCGCGTCTGCCTGGGCGTACTCCGCTTCCTCGCGGATGATGTGCTGAGGATAAACGCCTTTGAATTGCTGGCCCCAGCGCGCGAACTCGTCCGTCAGCATCCGCTCAGTCCAAGCGATGTGGGACGAGCCGCGGTCACAGACGTATTTGCCGCCGCGCGCTTGGGCCAGCCGGCCCGTCTTCAAGCCGGAGCCGGAGATGCCGACAAAAACATCACAGTCCGGCAAGCGGTTCGCGACATAGCCGTCCAGCGTCAGCGCCGTCCACCAGGACAATCCCCGACTCAAGGCGTTCCCGATCGTGCCGTACCTCGAGACAGCGAGCTGGGGCAGATGCACATAGGGGAAGGTATGCACAAGGTCCATCGGGATATGCTGGTCACGCAGCTTCCGACTCGGGTAGGAGGAGAAAATCCCGGCGAGCATCCCCCGTTGGTGCAACTGGCGCGCCAAGTGGAAGTGGTGAAACTTCCCAAAGACTGTCTGAACTACTCGCATAGATTAATTACGGGATAACCGCCTCGGTGCGGCAAGTTAGCGGTCAACATTTTTCCTTCAGCACGATCTCATGCACAGGGCGGAGCGAGAGGCTCTCCCAGGTCTTTTACGACATCTTTGAGAACATCGTCTCAGACACGGTCAAGCAGTGCTCCCTGTCCCTTGCATTTTACCCGATTCCGCTTCTAAAAGGGATGGGCCGTCTTCTGAAACTTAATCGTCTCACCCTCTATTCTTGCAAGAACCATGCCAAGTCGCCGGACACGATGGATTTTCGCCGGGTTCCGTCGAAACATAAAAAGCCGCCCTCCTTTCAGAGAGCGGCTTGAGCAGAACTAAGTACTTAAGCTTAAGCGGCGTTCTTGACGCTCTTGCGGCGCAGGACCACCGCCAGGCCGCCCAGCGCCAGAAGCACGCCGAACGAGACGGTCGTGCTGGCCTCGGGAACCGGGTTGGTCAGGTTGAACGTGGTGCCGTCCGCAGCCGCACCGACGCTGGCGATCGACGTGACACCCGAGGGCGCGGTTTCCACCGAGAACTGCAAAGGGCCGTTCTCAGTGAAATTGGTGCCGCCGGTGATCACCAGGCTCGTCAGGTTGAAGAAGTTGCTCATGTCAATCCGCGTGCCAGTGAGCGTGAAGCCCTCGTTGGTAACCGGCGTGCTGGAGTTGATCGGGTTGAACGTCGCGCCCGTGCCGGTGGCGGTGAACACGCCGGCCGACGTCGTGCCGAAGTTGAACCCGCCGGGCGGGCTGAAGAGGTTGCCCTGCGCCATGGCGGGGACAACACTCGCGGCCGCCACAACGGCGAGGCCGGCGAGGGTGGAAGTGATCTTGTTCATGCTTGTTTTCCCTGTGTCTCTTGTATGCGATGAGATGCTCTTGCGCAGTGTTTGCTGCAAGAACCGCAAGTGAGGAGGACGCCTGATTGCGGCCATACCTTAGTAATCACGGCTGCGGTCGAGTGTTAACGGTTTGATAAGATGGCACAGCCTCCTTTCGGAAAGCGGATTTGCATCGTGCCGACTGAGTGCAAGCCCCGCACAGCAGTCTGGAACTATCTATGTTCGACCTTACTCGTCCCGAAGCCGATACTCCAATTCGAGACAATTACCAGTTTACTTCATGCAAGTTTCATGCCAACTCGGGTACTTTTGCCTGCATGGAGCAAAATCATTGTCTTTGCCTCGTCTCTTTCAAAACCAGCCTCGGCCTGCACCTCTATAATACCCAGTAGGGCAGCGGCCAATCTTGAAATTTGCAACTATTCGCGAGGAGTTTCCGTACCGGCGAAAAACCGTTACTGTGACACTCCGCACGGGCCGAGGCCCGACGGCTTCTTGGGCTACGCATAGGCCAATGCCTTACGTTGACGCCCAAAGGCGGTGTCCCCGCCTATTCCGCAGGACGAAGAACTCAGTCTTGAAGAAGAACTCAGTCTTGAACCTGCGAAACCTTGTGTTCTTGCGGTGCTAACCGCACTCAGCGCGTCTCTTGTTGTCTCTCACCGAACGAGTTCCTAATCTGTTCTTAGCCGAAGCAAAAACGGACGAAAACCTGTTGTGAGTCCTTATGACGGATTTTAACTGCCGAACTGCAACCAGTGAACACTTTGATTATACCCGAAACCACTGTCTCACATCGAAAAAACTCGCTTCGCTCGGCCTAACCAAAGGTCTTCGAAGGCTCTGTAGCGCAACGCTTGGTAAGCCCGCCTAACTAAAGTTCCGAAGCGGAACGCCCCGCTAAAGCAAGGGTGCTTGCGACGCGCTGAATACAGTCAGAGGCATTATGACACCGATCCGCACAGTTAGCTGTCAGCCAGACAACCATTGGGCAAGAAAGCGGGAAGAAACTTTCAGCGTGAAAAACTTTCAGCGTCCGGTCACTGCCCGCTGAAACTGCGGCCAAAAGGCCTGAAGGCTGGAAGAGCGCTGGAAGTCTTGAAACTCCGCTTCCACCTTATGGCCATTGAGTTTTGTCCCTTTCAGGAGCGCCGCACCCAGACGCGCCTCGTCTTTGATGCTGTCGAAGGGAACGGCCTGTCCCAGTGTCTTGTCTTCGCAGCGGAAGATCCACCAGCCTTTGTTGAACTTCACCGGCCCATAAAGCTGGCCGACCTTCAAGTTGAAGAGAGCCGTCTCCAGGGCGGGCGCTTGAGACAGGGGCGAGCGTCCGCGCTGAAGCGGCGAGAGCAAGCCGCCGGCAGTCTTGCTGGGGTCCGCGCTGAAGTCCGCCGCCACCATCTCGAACGGGGTGTTGGCGTTCAGCTGCGACAGGGCGGCTTGCGCCGCTTTCTCGTTTGCCGTGGCGATCACGCGGAAGGTCATGGTGTCCGGCTTGTAAAACTGCGCCCGCGGGTTGCGCGGGTTACTCTGCGCCTTGTAAAAATCCCGCACCTCGGCGTCCGACACGGACACCCCCTGCGTCAGCACGGCGGCCTGGGCCAGCGTGACGCGCAGGTTGTGCTTGTAGTCGTCGAGGGACATGCCGCTGGCAAGCAGGGCGGGCATGAATTGGGGGTCTTTGCGGCTCGTTTGGTATCTCGCCTCGACCTGGGCATCCGTTGGGGAAACCCCTTTCTTGGCCGCGAATTGCAGTTGGAGCTCTTCCTCCACCATCTTATGCACCACCGGCTGCCCCGCCGCCGTCAGGAGACGCGCGTACACCTGGTCCTGGGTGATCCGAGTGCCGTTGACGGCGGCGACGACCTTTTGGCCTTCGTGGCGGTGGCGCATGACCAGGATGCCGGCCCCAAAGCCGATCAGGAGCGCCAGGGTCGCCGCAGCCCACGGCAGCAAGCCGGACCAGCGCGACTGCAAGGCCCTGAGCGGGGGAGGCGTCTCCCGGCTTGGGGCCACGCTCTTCTCATTTCTCGGACGCAGGACGGGCGGAACAGACATAGTAATGAAACCTCTAAGATGAAACCTTTACGACAATGTTGTGCGAGCGGTCACGGCAGCTAGAATACGCGGTGGAAATTTCCCCGAGACGGGGCTGCACCGGCCCCAGTCAGGGCCTGCAAAGGAATGCGCGACGAGTCGGTGAAAGCGGCGAGATCGCGGCGACCGAGCAGGGTGTCGGGCGCGGTCATCCGCACGAAGAGAGACATGTTGTTGTGTCCTCCCATAATGTGCGTCCGCCAAGCGTAAGCCTTTTGCAGCAGGGCATTCCGAGGCGGCGCGGGCGGATAATATCCAGTCAGCCAGTAGAGAACCGTCAGCCGCTGCCCCTCATCCATTGCGGCGGTCATGCGCGTTGCAGGTTGACCGTCAATCTGCGTGTTCTGGACATTACTGAGCGTCCAGCCCTGCGAAGGGAAGCAGGCTTGGGGGCTGTGCATGTCCTCGTCTTCCGTCGCCGTCAGCAGCATCAGGTCCACGCCCGGCCCCGTCCCATTGGTGTAGACCCGCTCCACGATCTTGGCCGTCGGCAGCCGGCGCTGAATGTCAAGGCCCACTTCCTGCACCGGCCCCCCCTTCCAGGAGCCGATGACGGCGGGGAAGGTCTCGATAGGCAGGCGATGAGACTTTGGCACGTCCATCTGCCCCAAACCGTAATCGGCGCCCACGGCCGACAGGACCAGAGCGCAGGCGATCAGAGGGAAAAGCGCATTGTTCGGCATCCCAGCATCCTTCCCAGTAGTATCAGCAATCCGAACGCCAGGACGATGGCGCAGTATTCGGCTCCATCATGCGCCGCGTGCAGTGCGGTCAAGCCGCCGCTTGACGCCACGGCGATTAGGCCGGAGATTCGCAAAATGTTCACCAGTAAAGCCAGCGGCAGCACGGCCAACATCAGCGCCAGCCGCTTTCCCTGGCTTGTCGTGAACAGGTAGCTGTAAAGGAGCGTGAACGCCGTCAGACTGAGCAGCTTATGGAAGCCGCTGCACGCTTCGGCGACTTCCAGCATGGCGCCCGGAACCTGGATGACGTTGCCGTGCTTGATCAGCGGGTATCCCAGCACATCCATCAGGCCGGTCGCCCCTTCCGTGCTGGCGCTCTGTATCCAGACCGTCATGCCGCTGAGGACCGAGTGCGGCAGCGGGTACGCCAGAAAGGAAAAAAGGATGGGGAACCGGACAAAGGGCAGCATCGCCGGCCCATACAGCAGCAGCACCCCGCCCGTGAGCGTCAGGGCCAGCGTCCACATGCCGACGTACTTGATCTGGAGCGTATAGCTCAGGCATTGCCCGATGAGGCCCACCGCCAGCGGCAGAATGCCCCAGGCGCTCGGACGCCTCACAACACGGCTCAGGTCATCGCGGCGCAACCAGAGGAGGAACGCGCACAGGGGAAAGATGAAGATCCCGTGCGCGTAGTTGTCGTTGATTATCCACTCGTGCCACGCGACAGCGAGGGTCGGCGCGTACAGCGCCAGCACGCCCGCCGCGAAGACGAGCGGCAGCCACCGCTCCCACGCAGGCGTACCCTTCGCCTCCCCGACACTGGAAGGCGTTACTGCGCCAGCCTGCTTTTCTGCCTCGATAATCAAGAGAGGTGTTCCCGTCCTTGAAATCAATGCCCTTGTAGAAGGCGCGCCGTGTAGGAAAGGGTGCCGATGGCATTGAGCGGCGCAAGGACGTCATTAAGCGTGAACTTTGTGCCCTTCTTGGGGATATAATAGGAATCACCTGGCTGGACCTCCGGGTTCCCTGAATAATCACCTTTTTGCAGGAACTTGTCAAAACTGACGCGGTCCATGTAGGCCACTTTTTTGTCTTTGCCGACACGAATCCTGTTAATTTTCCCGGTATCCGAGTCAGGAAGGAGGCCGGCAGTGGCGAAAGCCGAGTTCAGGTGGTCGCCAGGCTTGTAGTTGTAATAGCCCTGGCGCTGCACATCCCCGTAGATAAAGACGCGGTTGTTCAATTGCGGGATGTTGATGATGTCACCCGGCTCCAGCACGACATTGGCCTTCGGATCGCCGTCATGCAGCAAAGCCTTGAGGTCAATCTTCTTGCCCACGCCGTTGCGCGTCAGCGTCGCCCCCGCCAAATCGGCGCCCTGCTGATCGCCGGTGTCGGTAATAGTCCCGCCGCTGGCGTTGATGGCATCGAGCAGGGTGAGGTTTTCTTTGTAATAGATGCTGCCCGGCTGCCTGATGCCGTCCCCGGTGACGCTGATCTTGCCTTCCTGCTGGGGAATGTAAAGAACATCCCCCGGCTGGAGGGCGACGTCCACATCCGTGCCGGCTCTCGTTTCCGGGTGGCTCAGGTCAAGAGCCTGCTTGGTCCCGTCGGCGTGCGTCAGCACGGCTTTTGACGCATCGGCCGTGGGCAACGCGCCGCCCATCTGGGCAAGCGCTTCCAGCAGGTGCAGATCAGGCCGGTAGTCAATGGTGCCGGTGTGGTTGAGATAGCCGTTCAGAACGACCGTCTGCGCGTGTTTCTGCGTCAGGGAAACCGTGACGGCGGGGTTGATGACATACTTGCGCCACTTGTTCGTCAGCAGCCGCGTTACCTGATCCCTTGTCAGCCCGGTGACGGAAACCTGGTCCAGCAGTGGAAGCGAAATGGTTCCGTCCGGGGCGACCATTGTCTGGGGCGTGGAGAGATTGGGAAAGTTGACGACATTGACGCTGAGTACGTCCCCAGCTGCGATCTGGTAGTTCGGCGCGGGGGCGGCCACCGGCGCGACCGGCGCTGTGGGTGCGAGCTGCGCGCCGGCCGGCGCGGCGGCGAGACCGACGAGCAGCAAAGCGGGAATCATCTGGAATTTCATGGGTACTTCCTCTCGGCTTCTGCCCGCGCGGCGGAAAAGCCACGCGGGCAGGTCATCGTCTCTCACGA
>JAABUX010000396.1_pt1 | contig 74449 bp, 73 predicted proteins | sample 5561851 | NCBI WGS metagenome assembly JAABUX01 (sample SAMN10711883, study PRJNA513361) | rock metagenome | isolation source: Antarctica rocks | place: Antarctica: Victoria Land, Richard Nunatak red sandstone | collected 2016-01-03
CACCTCTCGCGTGGGCCACGGCGCGCATCACGGGCGCACCCACGGGGCCAGGGGCGACAGGGAGCGTCCTTCACGCTGGAGGGGGCGTCCGTGCTCCACCTCGTGGCCGGAGGCGATGCGGGTCTGCCGCTGCGCCTGCGGTCCCAGGGACGGGCGCGGGGGGACGGCGGCGACTACGTGGAGCTCAGGGTGGCGGGCGCGCCGGACGGGCTCTTGGCGCAAGCGGCGCCGGACGCGGTCAACCTGTTCGCGCAAGGCCACGCCGCACTGGCGCCGGCCCTACAGATCGTCACCGCGCCGACGCTGACGCCCGGCCGCTACACGCTCGTGGTCACGGCGCGGCAGCACCTGAGCGGGCGCGTGGTCATGATGCGCGTGCGCGTCCTGGTGATACCGGGGAGGCCGCTGGCCTCCTCGACCGGCCCCTCGACGCGGCGCGGCAGCGTGAACAGCGTGCAGTCCGCCCTCGCCGCCGGCGCCAACCCGCCTGTGGGAGGGACGCGCCGCACAACCCCATCCCCGGCACTCCACGCCGTCGTTCACGCGCCGCGTCCCACTACCGCGAGGCGACACGGGCGTGTACGGCTCCGTCCGCTGGCCATCGTGCGGATCGCGCCCCTGAGCACGCTCCTTCATGGCCACCGTGGCTTACGCCCCCATGTGTCACCGGCGGACGTGGGAGACACCTGCACCGCACCGCCGCAAGACAGCTTCACGGGAGCTTCCTGGCCCTTGCCCGGCGTGACCACAACGGATGCTAGCGGACATGATGTGCCGGTCATGGTAAGCCCGAGCGACTTCCTGACGCGCAATCCCCAAACAGTGGGCCAAGCGCCGTACACGACAGCAAGCACGGCCTACGGGCAGGGCTATCTCTCGGTGCAGGGAGAGTCCGTCATGGGAGCGGCGGAGCTTCCTCACAGCACGGCGGCGATCACGACCTTCTACGGTCCGCTGCAGTATCTCCCGCTGACCAACGTCACAGACGTCTTGACCACAACCGATACGGGAGCAGTGCGTCCGGCATTGCGTGATGCAGGCCTGTCGCAGTACTACTGCCAGACGTTCGTCTGGGAGACCTGCGACGACATCGGACGGGCCCAGGGCATCGTCGCCTTGATCACCACCAGCGCGACGAGAACCAAGGCACGGGAGTTCAACAGGCCAAACGATAGCTACGCCAAGGTCACGATTACACCGCCGGGGTACGACCGCAGTATTCACCACCAGGGCCATCTCCTCGGATATGTGCTCGACGGACCGCCGGACGACCCTCGCAATTTCATTGCTGAGTATAAACTCGCCAACACATCTGTTCAGGGAGCGCTTGAGAAGGTGTTGGCTAGAGTCCTGACTAACCAGGAGCCCATGCTGTTCTACCGCGTCATCCCACGTTATCATGAAGGGAATACGGAAGCTATACCCTACGAGATCTACCTTGAGGCGGTTGGCCCAAATGGCTTCCATACGTCATGCACTATTGAGAACACAGCGACGGTGCAGAAAATGGGTTCGTGTGGGCGGAACGACGGATAACGGGAGGAGTATCTATCGTGTCGATAGAGGAATTGCGGCAGGTGCTTCCGCCGCCGAAAAAGCCGCGCCGGACGGGCTCGATCAAGGAGTGGGGCGCCGTCGAGCATCGTCTGGGGATCATCTTCCCCTCTGATGCCAAGGCGTTCGCCGTGACCTATGGGGATGGCGTGCTTGGCGGCTCAGTTAGCCTTTTGCTGCCGATGGGTAAGCCCTGGGATCTGTGGTACAGCGGCATCGACCAACTTCTCGTAGCCTATCGCTATCTTCAAGAGGTCGAGCCATGGGACTGGGAGGGCTGGCCGTACCCCTTTGAGATCCGGCCTAGCGGCCTCATGCCGTGGGCTGATGGCCCTGATGGAGCAATCCTGTGCTGGGTGATGGAGGGGGAGCCCGACAAGTGGCCCATCGTTTCGGGGATCGGCGGCGAGGGTGGGAGGCGCTACGAGGAAACCATGACCAGCCTGCTTGCGAAGTGGATTGAGGGACGTTTGGTGCTTGAGGGCTTCCCCCCTCTCGACCGCGATGAACTCTTCATCCCGCACGGCTACGACGACGTTTCTCACGACGACGACTAGTGGTCTCGGGTGGAAGTCACAATCGCAAGCGATGGGGGAAGTGGATCGACGGGCGTCTGGTCCTCGACTTCTTCCCCCCGCTCGACCGCAACGCGCTCTTTGTTCCACATCTACTTCCTAGGCTATCTAGCGATGACTGAATGTAGATGATGTATGGTCAAGTTGACGACATAGCTCCTCCTTGGCGTCGCCCCCCGAACGTCGGCGCCGTCACTAAAGACGCTGTGCAGGAGTTGCCGCCGACGCTTCAATAACGATCGACACAGGAGTATGTGCGCTCATGCCCGTCGAGACCATCCAGAGGTTGTGGGAGATCATGCCGCCGCCGCAGTACCCGTACGCAGCCGGCGCGCCTGATGCATGGGTAGCAGTTGAGGAGCAACTTGGATTCGTATTGCCTCAAGACTACAAGAACTTCATCAGCGTGTACGGGACGGGCTGTATCGCTGACTTTCTTGTCGTCATGAGCCCTTTCGATCCTGCGCCGGGTTCCAATCTTTTGCATGACAGCAACAGTACCCTGGAGCTATTTAGAACGGCGCGGGCGCGTGATAGGATCGAGTGTCCATATCCTGTGTACCCGGAACCGGATGGGCTATTTCCCTGGGGGAAGGATGATCAGGCGCAAACCCTGTTCTGGCAGCAGGTTGGTCTCCCCAACGCCTGGCCAATTGTCATCACATCCGCTGAATCAGGTTACTTCTGGCGCTATGAGCAGACGTTGACGGAGTTGCTCGTCTCATGGCTGTCTTGGGAACAGTTCTACGAGCCCTTCCCCGTTTGGTACCTCGATCCGACCCAGTTCCCTGACGAGGATAAGATCGATGAGGAGGGGCATGGGCCGCCGCCACACCTCCCACGCCAGCCACGCACACCTGAGGAGGCGCAAGCGTTATTCCAGCCGTACGAGCCTCCTCGTGGCCTGAAAAGTTGAATGAAGCCCCCTGGACCTCCTCAAACAGCATCCCTACAGGCAGCGCAGTCTCTACGCCGTCATGCTGACACTGACGCCCGGACGTTCGTATCAGACAGCGGTGACCGCCGTCGATCGCGCCGGCCACGAGAGCGTGCGAGCGAGGGCGCGCCCGCTGGTGCTGCCGCGCCCTGCCACCCACCTCTCGCGTGGGCCACGGCGCGCATCACGGGCGCACCCACGGGGCCAGGGGCGACAGGGAGCGTCCTTCACGCTGGAGGGGGCGTCCGTGCTCCACCTCGTGGCCGGAGGCGATGCGGGCCTGCGGCGCTGCCTTTGGGCAAGGTAAACACCGAGACCGCGCCCGTGACCGTGATGCGTCCGATGGTCGCGTCTATCCGATCGTTGAACCAGAGCGCTCCGTCGCGCCCCGTGACGATGAAGCGCGGCCTCCCCAGCGCGGCGGCCAGCGCAAAGTGCGTAACGTGACCGGAGGTCGTGATGCGTCCGATGCGACCGCCGCCGAACTCACAGAACCAGAGGGCGCTGTCGGGACCGGTAGTGATGCCGTGGGGGGAGGAGCCGGCACGGGGGTACTCCGGGATGTGGCCGCGGGGCGTGATGCGGCCGACCACACCCGTGTCCGCCTTGGTGAACCAGATATTGCCATCAGGTCCTGCCGTGATCCCGTAGGGCGAGCTGCGGGGCGAGGGGGTGCGGAAAGAGGCGACGACGCCGCGCGGCGTGAGGCACCCGATGGCGTTGGCGTTGACCTCGGTGAACTAAAGAGCGCCGTCGTGGCCCGCGGCGATGAAGTAGGGACTGCTGCCATAGGCCCCCTCTTTGCCAGAAGGAACGGGGAAGGTGGTGACGCGGCCCCGCGGCGTCACGCGCGCCACAGCGTCACCTGCCGTTTCCGCGATCCAGAGGGCGCCATCAGGACCGCGCGTGAGTCCATTCGCATAAATATTACGGTACGGCGCCGGTGACGCCGTGCCGGCGTGGGCAAGCGCGACTAGCGCGTGCGGCACGGCGCCGAGCGCGACGGAGCAAGCGGCGGCGCCGAGCGCCGCGAGTAGCCAACGAGGTGTGCGTGCCATGATCGACGAGTATCCTTTCGCTGTCCGCACCGCGCGACGTGGCGTCGGCGTACGATCGAGGGCGTACGCCGCACACACCCACTGTAGACAGTCGTGTCGTCCCCCTCTATCCCTAAAAGGGTCGTCTCACCACGGTGCTCGTCCCGGCCTCTTCTGGCGGCACGACGAACGGACGCCTGGGGAACAGCACGGAGGCTTGTACCGTCGTGTAGTCCCCTTTTGTACAGGCGCCACTACCCCTCCGCTCTGAGCAACGGGACGTGCCGAAACCGTGCATGGCTATGGCCCTGTCCAGTTTCTAGGACAGGTTGTTATTGGCACAACCCGCCACGCCGACGACCGGCCCGCTCACCGATCAGGATAAGCTATTATTGGCACAATCCCTACGCAAACAACCCCTGACGGCGGCCACGCCAAGACAACGCAGCATCGTCACGCTACGCTTGGGGTACGGCTGCGACGGCTAAGCGGAGATAGCTCCTCTATACTGCAGGGTATGGCGGAGCTATCTCCACTTATCATCATCTACCCAATCTCATCATTTTAGGAGGCAGACCATGACGGCAAAGACGTGGTTCATCACCGGCACGTCGCGCGGCTTCGGTCGCGAGTGGGCCATCGCCGCGCTCGAGCGCGGCGATAAGGTCGCGGCGACGGCCCGCAACGTGGGGAGCCTCAATGATCTGGTAGGACAGTACGGCGACGCGCTCCTGCCCATCGCGCTCGACGTGACCGACCGCGCCGCGGCCTTCGCCGCCGTCAAGCAGGCGCACGACGCGTTTGGCCGGCTCGACATCGTGGTCAACAACGCTGGTTATGGCCAGTTCGGCGTGGTCGAGGAGATCAGCGAGGGGGAGGCGCGGGCGCAGATCGAGACCAACCTGTTCGGCGCGCTCTGGGTCACGCAGGCCGCCCTGCCCTACCTACGCGCTCAGGGCGGCGGGCGCATCATCCAGGTATCCTCCATCGGCGGCATCTCCGCCTTCCCCAACATCGGCATCTATAACGCCTCGAAGTGGGCGCTGGAAGGCCTCAGCCAGGCCCTGGCCCAGGAGGTCGCGCGCTTCGGCATTAAGGTGACGCTCGTCGAACCCGCCGGCTACGCCACCGATTGGGGCGGCGCGTCGGCCAAGCATGCCTCTCCGCTGCCGGCCTACGATGAGGCGCGCAAGGAGATGGCCGCCCAGCGGGCTAGGCGCCAGGCGTCGCCAGGAGACCCCACGGCCACGCGCGAGGCCATCCTGAAGGTCGTCGACGCCGAGAACCCTCCCCTGCGCATCTTCTTCGGCGACGGACCCCTCGCCATCGCCTCCGCCGACTATGACTCCCGGCTCAAGACCTGGAAAGAGTGGGAGCCTGTATCCATCGCCGCGCACGGCGCCCAGGAGAAGTAGTAGAGGGGCAGGGGCGCACATTTGATAGGCGGGCTGGGTTCAGCCTGCTTATCAGATGTGCTTGTTTCGATCGTGGCGTTACCATGTCATCACTATCGATCACCATGTCGTATTCCACACGGGTCAGATGCAAACCGCGGGCCTACTTCTGTCCCGTTCGCACAGTGTTATCGAGACGAGAGGCCACGACGATTCCTCGGAGGCGAGGCGAGGGTTGATGTAGCTATAGTGGAGTCGCGGGATGCGTACCTCAAGCATATCGATCAGCGGCCTGGAGCGCCGCGGGCGCCGCGTCTCTGACCACGTCGTTTTGGAGTAGATCCTACATAGACGAGGTCTATGGCCATTTCGGCAGCGACGGTCGTGGCCCCTGACGCCTACGACGCGGGCGCCAGGCAACGTTCCGTCAGGGCGACGAACATGGCCACGGCGATCGGCAGACCATCTTCGTCGATGTCGAAGCGTGGATGGTGATGCGCCCAGGTAAGGCCGCGCTCCTCGTTGCGTGTGCCTACGAAGAAGAAGCAGCCGGGCACGCGCTCGAGAAACGATGCGAAGTCCTCGCCGCCCATGGTAGGCTCGCCTGCCGTGACGTGATCCTCGCCAACCACGTCGCGGGCGACGGCGGCGACGAGCGCGGCGGAGTCGGGATCGTTGACCACGGCAGGATACCCCAGGTCGTAGGTGCAGACGCACTCGGCGCGCATGGCGGCGGCGACGCCCACGGCGACTTCCTCCACCCGGCGCGCGAGATACTCGCGCAGGTCCTTGTCGAACGTACGTACCGTGCCGCGCAGCACGGCCGTCTCCGGGATGATGTTCGAGGCCGAGCCCGCGTGGATCATGCCCACCGTCACCACTGCCGGCTGGATCGGATCGACCTCGCGCGCCACGAGCGCGTGCAGCGCCACGAGCACCTGCGCGGCGACGAGCGCGGCGTCGACGGCTCGGTGGGGTGAGGCGGCATGACCGCCCACGCCCTTGATGTCCAGGCGGAACGTATCGGCGGCGGCCATCGTGGGGCCGGGGCGCACGGCCACATCGCCGATGGGCGTCCACTGCGACAGATGCAGGCCAAATGCGGCGTCGACAGCGGGGTCGTCCAGCACACCCTCGGCGATCATGGCCACGGCGCCGCCGGGCGGGGCTTCTTCGCAGGGCTGGAAGATGAACTTAACCGTCCCGGCCAGGCGGTCGCGCCGCGCCGAGAGGATGCGTGCCGCGCCGAGCAGCACGGCGGTGTGCCCATCGTGGCCGCAGGCGTGCATCACGTTCTCGACCGTGGAGCGATACTCCACCTCGTTGAGTTCCGCCATGGGTAAGGCGTCCATGTCCGCGCGCAGCAGGATCGTCTTGCCCGGCGCCGCGCCGTGCAACAGAGCGACCACGCCCGTGCCGGCGATGCCCGTCCGCACCTCCAATCCCAGGTCGCGCAGCCGCGCGGCCACGAAAGCCGATGTCTCGTACTCTTGAAAGCCTAGCTCAGGATGTGCGTGCAAATGTCTGCGGTCAGCCACGACCTGCGCGACAATCTCATCCTCGATCATGTGTTGCGCCAGCATCTGCGTCTTCTCCTCAATGCTTGCTTGATACGTTGCTTCGTACTTGTAGTATGCGACAAAAACATCGTTCCTGGTCTTTCAGGCATCCAGGGACTGTACGGGCTTGTGGACGTGGACGACGTCTGCCTCCACGCCGGCGCTGGCGGAGCCGCCGGTTTCAGGCCGAGGCGCGCCGTCATGTATGCGTAGGCGGCCATGCTTCTCTTCTCTTCTCTTTTTAGCCACGACAATGGCGCCAGCCTGGACCAGGGCGCAAGGCCGACACGACAGTATGCGCTTAGCGTACTCTAATAGCAAGAAGCTCGGCAGCGGCGCAAAGGGGCGTCGAGCAGAGCGTGGAGCGTGGAGCATGACAATCGCGCGGGAGCCGGGAGACGCCGGTAGGGCTGGCAAGATCACGATCAAGGATGTTGCGCGGCGTGCGGGCGTCGCGCGGGCCACCGTCTCGCAGACGCTGAGTGGCAAGCGTCCTGTCGCCGCCGCGACACGTGAGCGGGTGCTGGAGGCCGTGCGCGACCTCGGCTATCATCCCAATGCCACGGCGCGTAACCTGGCGCTCCGGCAGACCCGCACCGTCTGCCTGTCGCTGCCGCTCGACCGGCCGGACGGGACTCTGCCGGAAGGTCCGTACTTCCAGTTTATCGCTGGCGCGGCCGAGCGGCTCGGCGCGGCGGACTATAAGCTGCTCTGCCTCATCTCACGTAAGTCTCAGACGGACGACGTGATACGGCTGGCGCGCTCGGAACAGGTCGATGGGATGCTCCTCCTGCAAGTGCGCCGCGCCGATCCGCGCGTCTCCGCGTTGCAAGAAGCAGGGCTTCCGTTCGTCGCTATCGGACGTCCACGCGATCGCGCGGGCGTCGTGCGCGTCGACGCCGACTTAACCACGGCCGCGGTGACCGCCGTCGATCACCTGTACGCGCTGGGGCACCGCTCCATCGCCTTGACCACCGCGTATCAGGATGGCGCTCCGCTCTACGGCTTTCAGTATTACGCGCTGACGGGCTTCCGCCACGCGCACCACGCGCACGACCTGCTTTTTCGCCACGAGCAAGTGCTCTCTTACCAACCCGGCGACGATCCGCGCACGGCAGTTCAACCGTTGGTGCAAGGCGTTAGGGGCTTCCCAAGAGCTTGCACCGCGCTGATCACGACGACGGACTATGAAGCCGTCCTGGCGCTGAACCTCTTGTCCGCGCATGGACGGCGCGTCCCCGCCGACTTCTCGATCGTCACGCTGTCCGAGAGCGCCCTCACGACGTTCGCGCAGCCTGCCTTCACCGCCGTGTCGTTCTCCGCTCCCGACGAGACGATGTTGGCGGTCGACCTGCTCGTCGAGATGATGGCCGGCCAGCGTCCACGCCTACAAGAGCATATCATCCCCGTCGAACTGGTCGTGCGCGGCACGAGCGGTCCGGCGCTGGTGCGCCCGTATGCGTAAGTACGCAGGGCAAGGACCGGGCGCAAGACGCAGGGCCATTTCATTCTCGGTGTTGCCTGTATCAGAGGGCATCAACGCTGTCGGACGGCGACCTCCTGGCAAGAGCCGTGCTTAAAGAGTCCTGTTGCGAGAGGAAACGACGCTGCAGCCTGCCTCCTTCGTCGAGAATGAAATGGCCCTGCGCAAGACGTTCTAAAGTTGCACTCTCTTCCGCCATGTGTTACCGTGTAGCAAATCGGTTTACTGTGGTGAGGGACGGCCTCCCCCGGCGAGGAGCCGCGGCTGAAGGGTGCCGCGGGGCGTCGCCGTTAGGGCGGAGTCCCTCTTACGCACGAACCGGTTTGCACACAACGCCGTGGAGCACGGTGGACGACTTACGATGGACGGCCCCAGGCCGTTCGTCAAGCGACGCCCGTGCGGAACAACGCCAAGGACGGCGAAAGCGCAACAAGGAGGTGAGGGCGCAACAACAGTGAGACGTATGTGGTGGGAGCGGCGTCGGGCGAAGAGAGCCTTGACGAAGAGGATGACTCCAACGCCTCACCATGGAGAGACAACCAAGTCCCCCGAACTTTTCTTTTATCGACACGCCATCGACTTCGCTTTCATGCCAAAGGAGGCACGACAAGTGCATAAGCCTAAAATTCGACAAATGACAGCGGTTCTCGCGGCGGCGGGCATCGCCCTCGCCGGTTCCCTCGGCGTCGCGCAGCAACACGCGCAGGCGGCCTCGCCCGTCACCATCACCTTCTGGAACGGCCCGGACACGACGGGAACCGTGCCCAAACTCATCGCCAACTTCAACAAGATGAATGCGGGCAAGATCAAGGTCGTGCTGCAAGTGCAGTCCTCCGATACCGGCACGTATTTCGTCAACATCCAGCGCACTATGCGCGCGGGCAACGCGACGCCCGACGTGTTCGCGGGCGACGTGATCTGGCCCTCGCAGTTGGCCGCGCAGAATCTCATTCTGCCTGTCGACAAGTACTTCTCTAAGTCCGCTCAGAGCCAGTACATCGCGGGCACGATCCAGGACGTGCAGTACAACGGCAAGACGTACGGCGCGCCGTGGTTCACCGACTTCGGCATGACCTACTACCGCAAGGACCTGCTCGCCAAGTACAACTTGCCGGTGCCGACGACCTACGCGCAGCTCCAGAGCGAGGCTAAGACGCTCGTAGCGAAGAAGGCCGTACCGGAAGGCTTCGTCTTCCAGGGCAGCCAGTACGAGGGCCTCGTCTGCAACGCGCTCGAGTTCGTCAACAGCGCTGGTGGACGCGTTTTCGGTCCGACCGCTAGCTCGACCGCCGCACAGGGCGCGCAAGGCCTAGCCACGATGCGCTCCATGATTACCAGCGGCGCTTCGCCAGCAGCCGTGACGGCGTACAAAGAAGCCGAGACGGCCAACGACTTCACCAACGGCAAGGCCGCCTTCGCCCGCAACTGGCCCTACATGTGGGCTCTCGCGCAGGGCGCTGGTTCTAAGGTCGTCGGCAAGGTGGGCGTGACCACGATCATGCACACGGAAGGACACGCGAGCTACTCGACGCTAGGCGGCTGGTGGCTCGGCATCAACAAGAACACGGCTCACGCCGATGCGTCTTGGGCCTTCGTCAACTACTTGATCTCATCGGAGCAGCAGCAGTACTACGCTATCTACGGCGGTCACGCCGTGGCCATGCGCTCGGCCAACTCCTCCCCGGCTGTGGTCAAGGTGGACCCGTGGCTTAAGTCGGTCGCGCCCACACTGGAGATCCTCCCGCGCCCGACTTCCCCGGTCTACAACGACGTGTCGCTGAAGATGCAGCAGGAATTTCACGGTGTGTTGACCGGCGCCACGTCGCCGGCCAGCGCCATCTCGACGATCGATGCTTACATCAAGACCGTGGACGCGCGCTTCCACTAGTAAGGTCTCCCCGACGGCGATGCTCACTTAAAAGGCAGCGTCGACGGCAGGCGTCTCTTAGCGACGACGGCGGGAACGTTCCCGCCATCGTCGCGAGGAGGCAAACTATGGGGCTGGCAGTTCTATAGCACGGCGCAATAGAGAAGCAGGCCACGCTGTCGTGGCGATCAGATAGGAAGGGGAAGGCGGCTCTATGAGTCTGCAACCAGCGGCCCTACCAAACCAGCCATTGCGTTCGCAACGCAAGTTTTTTAAACAAGAAGACCTCACCGGCTATCTCTTTGTCGCTCCGGCCTTGATCATCATCGCGGTCATCGCTTTCTACCCTATCCTTCAGTCGCTGTGGTTCAGTCTACAAACCTACTTGCCAACGCAACCTTCATTTGGGTCGCAGTTCGTCTGGTTCGACAATTATAGACAGGCGCTGCAGGACAACACGTTTACCGGCACGATCGGGTACACGGTGTTGTTCACGGTCGCCAGCGTCATCTTTGAGTTTCTCCTTGGCTTACTATTCGCTATCACACTGAACCAGAAGTTCATCGGGCGCAACTTCGCGCGCGCCGCCGTCTTGGTGCCCTGGGCCTTCCCCACGGTCATCTCCGCCGTGGTCTGGCGTTCGCTGGGGTGGCAGAACAATACAGGCGTCATCCCCGCGCTCGTGCATGGTCTTTTGCCAAACTCGGTGCCCGCGGACTGGGCGCCGCTGGCCAGTACGCCGTCTCTGATCTTCGCCATGATCGCCATCGACGTCTGGAAAACAGCGCCCTACATGGCGCTCCTCCTCCTGGCTGGTCTACAGACGATCTCCGACGAGGTTTACGAGGCCGCGCGTGTCGACGGAGCCAGCGTCTGGCAGCGCTTCTTCAGCATTACGTTGCCTCTGCTCAAGCCCGCCATCCTGGTGGCCGTGCTCTTCCGTACGCTCGACGCCTGGCGGGTCTTCGACCTGTTTTTCGTCGTGGCCGGCAACAACCTGCAGAGCATCTCGACCTATGCTTATGACCAGTTGATCGTGTCCAGCCTCAACTTTCCCATCGGCATCGCCGTGACGGTCATGGTCTTTGTTAGTTCAGGAGCTATCGCGCTCTTTTTCATCAAGGTACTGGGCGCCCAAACCAATACTTATGCCTAAAGGAGGTTGACAATGGCCACGACGACGACAGTCATGGCAGGCACGAGTACAAGAGAAAAAGCGCGTGCGCTTGCAAGTGGACGGCCCAAGATCACTGGAGGGCGCGTTCTCCTCTATGTCGGCGTGGTGCTGATGGTGCTGTTCTGCATCGCTCCGCTCATCTGGGTTTTCGATGAAGCGCTCAAACCCGCGGCGGAGTGGAGTGCGGCCCCGCCGACGGCGTTCCCCTCGCACGTGACGGTGGAAAGCTTCTCCAGTGCGTTCAATGACCACCCCTCGTTCGCGGGCAACATCAAGAATAGCGTGATCATCGCCGGCTCCTCGACGCTGCTGGCGCTGGTCTTCGGCATCACGGCGGGCTACGCCATCGCGCGTTTGAAGTTCCGGGGTCGCACCCTCGTGCTCACGCTCATCTTGTTGGTGACCTTCTTTCCACAGATCGCCATCATCGGTCCGCTCTTCGTCTTCTTCAACCAGCAGCACTGGATCGATACGTACCAGGCCTTGATCCTGCCCAACCTGGTTTTCTCGCTGCCGCTGACCATCTTCTTGCTAGTGACGTTCTTCAGGCAGCTGCCCTTCGAACTCGAGGAGTCGGCGCGCATGGACGGTGCGGGCGTCGTGCGTACGCTCTTCTCCGTCGTGCTGCCCCTTGCCGCCCCCGGCGTCTTTACCGCGGCCATCCTGGCTTTTATCGGGGCTTGGAACGACTTTATTTTCGCCGTCTCGTTCACCACCAACGACTCAGTCCAGCCTGTCACCATCGGTCTCGTCAACTTCTTTGGCGGGGCCAGCTTCTCGTTTCCCTGGGGCGAGATCGCGGCAGGGGCCATCGTGGTGACGGTGCCGCTCATCATCGTGGTGCTGATCTTGCAGCGTCAGATCGTGGCCGGCCTTACCGCCGGCGCCGTCAAGGGCTAGTCCACGACCGACAAGCCGGATGTCAGGCATCATTGGAAGGAGGATCTCCTCCTTCCAATGTGCTTTTTTGGGTTCCCAAGCTCAACTTGTGAATGTAAGGATAGACGTGACGCATACGGATACACAAACCGCGCCTCTGCGCATCGGCATCTGCGGCAGCGGCATCACGATCAAGCATATCGAGGGCTACCAGCGCCTGAGCGGCGTCACGGTCGAGGCCATCGCCGGACCGGATGTGGAGCGCTGCCGAGAGGTCGCACAGCGCTTCGGCATCCCACAGGTGTTCGCCGACTACAAGGACATGCTGGCGCTCGGACTCGACGCCGTCTCCATCGCCGTGCCCAATGCCTACCACGCCCCGCTCACGCTCGACGCCCTCGCGGCGGGCTGTCACGTCTTGCTGGAAAAACCTCTCGCCGGGACTCTTGAAGACGCCGAGCGCATCGTGTCAGCCGCTGCGAACGGCGACCGTATCGTGATGATGGCTTACAACCGCCGCTATCTAGCCAACGCCGTGGCGTTGCGTCAACTGATCGACGCGGGGACGCTCGGCGAGGTCTACTACGCCAAAGCAGGCTGGACCCGCCGCGCCGGCATCCCCGGCTTCGGCGGCTGGTTCACGGCCAAGGCTCTCTCTGGCGGCGGCCCATTGATCGACCTCGGCGTCCACATGCTCGACCTCGCGCTCTACATGATGGACTTCCCGCGCCCGGTCGCGGTCAGCGGCGCGACCTACGCCGTGTTTGGCCCGCGCGGCAAAGGAACGGCCGATTACGCGCACTACGGCTCCAGGCCTATCGATCCCGCCGCGATCCGCTTCGACGTCGAAGACCTCGCCGCCGGCTTCGTTCGCTTCGACAACGGCGCCACGCTGGCGCTCGAAGCTAGTTGGGCGGGGTACCAGCCGCTGCGCGACGACATCTCGCTTAGCCTCTACGGGCGCGAAGGCGGCGCGCATATCGCCATGCCGGATTATGCCGAAGAGGGCTCCTCACTACGCGTGGTGACGCAACTCAACGGCTCCCTGGTCGACGCGGCGCCCGTCTTGCCCTCGGTGGGCCAGGGCGGCTTCGACTACGAGACGGCGCTGTTCGTGGAAAGCATCCGTACCGGCGCCCCGCCTCCCTCGACCGTAGCCCAGGGTCTGGTCGTGCTGCGCATCATCGACGCGCTCTACCGCTCGGCGGAGGCGGGCCAGGAAATTCAGTTGCCTCCTCACTAACCCCTCTACGCGGCAGTGATCCGCTAAGAAAGAGAGACCGCCTCATATGGCTCAGCAACCGATCCGCGTCACCGTCTGGAGCGAGAACGTTCACGAGCGCAACAACGAGAAGGTGCGCGCCATCTATCCCAACGGCATGCACGAGGTCGTGGCCGCGGGCATCCGTGAGCGCCTGGGCGAGGCCGTTACGGTGCGCACGGCCACCCTCGATCAGCCTGAGCACGGCCTGACCGACGCGGTGCTGGCCGAGACCGACGTGATGACGTGGTGGGGGCATACCGCGCACGACCAGGTCTCCGACGAGGTCGTGGAGAAGGTGCATCAGCGCGTGCTGGCCGGTATGGGCTTGTTGGTGCTGCACTCCGGCCACTACTCCAAGCTCTTTAAGAAGCTGATGGGCACGACCTGTTCGCTGCGCTGGCGCGAGGGTGACGACCGCGAGGTGGTCTGGAACGTCAACCCCGGCCACCCCATCGCGGCAGGTCTGCCCGAAGCGGTCATCATCCCGCGGCAAGAGATGTACGGCGAGTATTTCGACATCGCACCGCCGGACGAACTCGTGTTCGTTAGTTCCTATAGCGGCGGCGAGGTCTTTCGCTCCGGCTGCTGCTTCCGGCGCGGCTGGGGCCGCATCTTCTACTTCGGGCCCGGCCACGAGACGTATCCGGTCTACCATCAGGAAGAGGTTCAGCAGATCATCGCCAACGCCGTGGGCTGGGCCGCGCCCGTGCAGGCCGTGCGCCCACGGCCCTACAGCGCCGACAACGCACCGTCCGGTTGGTACGAGCGGCTGGGGCAGGCGGAAGCATGAGCGCCGAGGGTGCGTCCGACCGCCCCGTGACCTTGTTCACCGGCCAGTTCGCCGATCTACCGCTGGCCGAGCTAGCCCCCCTCGCCCGTAGTTGGGGCTACGACGGGCTGGAGTTGGCCTGCTGGGGGGACCACTTCGACGTGGCTCAGGCGCTGGCCGACCCTTCTTACGTGGGAAACCGGCGTGTGCTGCTAGAAGAACACGGTTTGGGCTGCTGGGCCATCAGCAACCACCTCGTGGGCCAGGCCGTCTGCGACAAGTACATAGATGCGCGCCACAAGAACGTGCTGCCTTCCCGCCTCTGGGGGGACGGCGAGGCGGAGGGCGTGCGTACGCGCGCGGCGCGCGAGATGATGGACACGGCGCGCGCGGCCCGCGCCTTCGGCGTCTCGCAGGTCAACGGCTTCACTGGGTCTCCCATCTGGCACCTGCTCTACTCGTTTCCACCCAACGACTGGTCTGTGGTCGAGGCGGGCTACGCCGCGTTCGCGGCGCGCTGGAACCCGATCATGGACGTATTCGACCAAGAGGGCGTGCGCTTTGGCCTCGAAGTCCACCCCACCGAGATCGCCTACGACATCGTGACCACGGAGAAGACGCTCGACGCCATCGGCCGGCGACCGGCCTTCGGCCTTAACTTCGACCCCAGCCATCTCCATCACCAATTCGTGGACCCCGTGCTGTTTCTGGAAACGTTCGAGGACCGCATCTACCACGTCCACGTCAAGAACGCCGTGCGCAGGCTCGACGGGCGCTCCAGCATCTTAGGTTCGCACCTCGACTTCGGCGACGCGCGGCGCGGCTGGGACTTCCGCACTCCAGGTCGCGGCGGCGTCGATTTCGAGGAGATCATCCGCGCTCTCAACCGCATCGGCTACACCGGCCCGCTCTCCGTAGAGTGGGAGGACAGCGGCATGGACCGCACCCAGGGCGCCCCCGAGGCGGCGGCCTTCGTCAGGCGCATCGACATCCGGCCGTCAGGCCACGCCTTTGACGCCGCCTTTAAGCAGCGCGACGGAGCATCGTGATGCCCGAACCCACCGGCTTCGACGTGATGGGCGACGCGGGGGCGTCCGGCGATGGGCGCGTGCTGGGTGTGGGCATGCTCGGCTATGCCTTCATGGGCAAGGCCCACACCAACGCCTACAAGACTCTCGACTATATGTACGCGCCGCCGCCCGCCCGCGCCCGGCTAGTGGCCATCGCGGGGCGCGACCGCGCGCGCGTGGAAACGGCGGCGACCCGCTACGGGTACGAGAAGGCCGTGGTCGACTGGCGCGACCTCGTGGCCGACCCAGACATCCAGGTCTTCGACAACGGCGGCCCCAACAACCTGCATGCCGCGCCCTGCATCGCCGCCGCCCGCGCGGGCAAGCACGTGCTCTGCGAGAAGCCTTTGGGCCGCGACGGGGCCGAGGCCAAAGAGATGCGCGACGCCGTGGTCGCGGCGGGCGTCGTGCATATGTGCGCCTTCAACTACCGCTTCGTGCCTGCAATCAGGCTCATGCGCGACATCATCGCGGCAGGACGCTTGGGTCGCCTCTACCACTTCCGCGCGTGCTACCTGCAAGAGTGGCTGAGCGACCCATCATCGGCCATGACCTGGCGCCTCGACGGCGCCGAGGCCGGGTCCGGTGCGCTGGGCGACCTCGGCACGCACATCATAGACCTGGCGCGCTTCCTCGTCGGTGAGCCGGCCACGATCGGCGGCGTGACCACTACCTTTGTGAAGGAGCGGCCCGACGCTGGCGGCGCCGCGCGCACCGTCTCCGTGGACGACGCCTTCGCCGCGACTATCCAGTTCGCCAACGGCGCCCTCGGCACGCTCGAAGCCTCGCGCTACGCCCGTGGACGCAAGAACCACCAGGCGATCGAGATCAACGGCGAGAAAGGGTCGCTCCTCTTCGACCTGGAGCGCCTCAACGAGTTGCAGGTCTACCTGCCGGAGGAAGAAGCCCCGCGCGACGCGCAGGGCTTCCGCAGTGTGCTCGTCACCGAACCGCACCATCCCTTTATGACTCCCTGGTGGCCGGCAGGGCACATTATCGGCTGGGAGCATAGCTTCGTCCACGAGATCGCGCACTTCTTTAGCTGCATCACGACGGGCCAACCCGTTTCCCCGCAGGGGGCGGATTTCGAGGACGGCTATCGCGCCTCCGTCATCGCCGACGCTGTCGTACAGTCAGCAAGGGATGGCCGGCGTGTGGACATCGTCTACGAACCGGCTCCGACGGCGACGAGCAGCGCATCCCCAACGGACGAACAGACGGCGTGAACGACGAGCAGCGTATCGCCCTGGCTCTGACGAGGCTGACGGAACGGCTCGACGCCCGCTTCGAGGCCTTAAAGGACGGCGACGACTGGCGTATCTTCAAGGACCGTCTGGCTCTACACTTCCCGCCGCTTTTTGGGTTGCTGCTTCGTCTCTACGGGCAAGAGTATGATTTCTTCTATCACCTGGAAGACCTCACGGCGACGTTGGCGGCCTCGTGGCTGGAGCGGCCCGTCGCGCTCAAGAGCATCGACGACGAAGCGGAGGGGCTGCTGGCGGACCTCGCTTCGTCGGGGTCGATGGGCGCGGTCTGCTACGTCGATCGCTTCGCGGGTACGCTGCGCGGGATGCGCGCCCATATCCCCTACCTCACAAAGCTCGGCGTGACCTACCTGCACCTGATGCCGTTGTTCCGTTCGCCAGAGGGAAACAACGACGGTGGCTACGCCATCAGTTCGTACCGCGAGGTCGATCCTGCCCTCGGGACGATGGACGATCTGACCGACCTGGCCGCCGACCTGCGCGCCGCCGGCATCATCCTGGTGCTGGACTTCGTGTTCAACCACACCGCCGACGACCACGAGTGGGCTCTCAAAGCACGCGCGGGCGATCCAGAATACCAGGACTACTACGTCATGTTCCCCGACCGCACCATGCCCGACGCCTATGAGAGGCTGCTGCGACCCATCTTCCCCGACCAGCGTTCTGGCTCCTTCACCTACTTTCCAGACATCGACCGCTGGGTCTGGACGACCTTCAACAGCTTTCAGTGGGACTTGAACTACCGCAACCCCGCCGTGTTCACGCGCATGGCGGCGGAGATGCTGTTCCTGGCCAACGCGGGCGTGGGCGTGCTGCGCTTCGACGCCCTGGCCTTTATCTGGAAGCAACTCGGCACGACCTGCGAGAGCCTGCCCGAGGCGCACCTACTGGTGCAAGCGTTCAACCTCGTGGCGCGTATCGCCGCGCCGTCGCTACTGTTCAAGTCCGAGGCCATCGTGCCGCCTGCCGAGGTGGTGCGGTACATCGGCGTGGACGAGTGCCAGTTGTCATATAACCCTCTGGTGATGGCGCTCATGTGGGAAGCGCTGGCCACGCGCCAGGTGCGTCTGCTGCAAGCATCGCTCTCGCGGCACTTCACCATCGACCCGCGCTGCGTCTGGGTCGAGTACGTGCGCTCACACGACGACATCGGCTGGACCTTCGACGACGACGACGCGCGCCGTGCCGGCATCGATCCCTACGGGCACCGGCGCTTCCTCAACGACTTCTATACCGGGCGCTTTCCCGGCTCGTTCGCGCGCGGGTTGCCCTTTGGCGAGAATCACGCCACGGGAGACGCGCGTATCGCCGGAACCTGCGCCTCGCTGGCTGGCCTGGAACAGGCGCTGCTCGACGGCTCGCCTCTAGAAATCGAGTTGAGCGTGCGCCGCATTCTCCTACTCTATAGCGTGGCTCTCTCCATCGGCGGCGTGCCCCTGCTCTACCTTGGCGACGAGGTCGGGACGCTCAACGACTACAGCTACCGGAGCGACCCAGCCATGGCAGCCGACAACCGCTGGGTGCATCGTCCGGTGGTCGATTGGACCGCCGCCGCCTATGCTCAAGCCCTTCACGACGCGGAAGGGCTAGTCGACGCTCCGCCCACGGTGCAGCGACGCATCTTCGCGGGACTCACGCACATGATCGGAGCGCGCAAGGACTGCCCCGCCCTGTCGGGAAACGCCCTGGACGTGCTAGACGTGGAGAACGCGCACGTCTTCGGCTACCGGCGCGGCCATGACGGAGAGTACCTGCTGATCCTGGTCAACGTCTCCGAGCACGACATATGGATAAAAGGCGGCGCCGTCGTACGTGCTGGCCTCGGCACGCACTTCCACGACATCCTGAGCGGCGACACCCTCGACGGCGCACACGGTCTGCCGCTCACCCCCTACCACATCCTCTGGCTCCAACCCACCTACTGAGATACGCCGTGGCCATCCGCACTTTATCCTAATGCACAACGTGTGAAATAGCGTGGAGCCTATGCAGCCTCCACGCCTTCCATCCATAGCTATAAGGAACGGCTACGAACTGTGCGGGACATCTTTCTTCCAAGGCCCCAACGATTACATGAACGACGCTCATCGCTCATCATCGCGCGTGGCGTAACCACGCCGGCGGGGAATCCTAGAACTGTCGATGACGCCGGCGACGCGACGCTGACCTAGACTGCTCGACTGGGAGGAGCCGACCCGCGTCGGCTGCGTCGCCAGCGTGGGTCGGCTCCTCGCCCGTGCGGCTAACTTTCCCTTAGCCGGCGGTATGACGCAGGGTAAGGGTATCGTAGATGTACGTGGTCGTGTTTGGAATCTGTTCGCCGACCGCCCAGACAAGACCGCCGGGCAGGGACGCGACTCCATTCAGATCGCCATGCTCCGCCCCTATGGGACTCGACGCCACGCTCCAGGCGGAGCCGTTCCAGTGCTCGATAAGCGCCGTGGGGGATCCAGAGAAGTTGCCGTTGCCGACCGCCCAGGCATCGTTTGGCCCGAGCGCCGTGACCGCGTTGAGGCTGGTGTCATAGGGAGTTGGATCGGTGACGACGCTCCAACTGACGCCGTTCCAGTGCTCGATCACCTGGTTGCTGCCCGCGTTGCCGACGGCCCACACATCCGTCGAGGAACGTGCGGAGACGCCCAACAGGTTGCCCGCGCCGCCGCTCGGCGTGGCCACGACGCTCCAGCGCGTACCGTTCCAGTGCTCGATCAGCGACGGCTGGGCGACGTAGCCTTTCGAGAAGTTCGTGCCGACGGCCCAAATGTCGATTGGCGAGATGGCCGTGATCGCGGCCAGGAGGCTGCCCGCGGCGCCGGGGTTCGGGCTGGGCACGATGCTCCAGCTGGCGCCGTCGAAATGTTCGATGACCGTGGCGGTGTTCCTGTTGTCTGTGAATCCAACGATCCAAACATTGGTGGGCGAGAGCGCGGCGACCCCCCTGAGCACGATCTGCGTGCCGGGGTTCACCACGCTGACCTCGCTCCAACTGGCGCCGTTGAAGTGCTCGACCAGCGGAAATGTGGTGAGTGTGGCGCCGACGGTGGTATCCGAGCTGCCGACGGCCCAGATGTCGGAGGCGGAATCCGCTGAGATTCCATCGAGCCGATCTGTGTCATGCGGGTGCGGATTCGGGACGATGCTCCAGCTGGCGCCGTTGAAGTGCTCGATGATGGATCGTAGGCCGGAGAGGCCGGCTGTGACCACGAAATGCCCAACGGCCCACACGTTGGTCGGCACTATCACGGCCACCGCGTTGAACTGGTTGTCGTTGGTGGCGCCGACGGTCTGGACGTTCTGACTGGGGACGACTGTGAACGTGGTGACAGCGGAGACCGGGGTTGTGGTGACAGTGGGGACCGGGGTCGCGGCGGCGGCGGGGATCGGGGTCGTGGTGGCAGTGGGCGCCGTTGTCCTGGTAGCAGTAGGGGGCGGCGTGCCGGAGGCAGCGGCGACCGCGCGCCCCGGGTGTGCGGGCATGCCGCTCAGGCCGGCCGCCGCCACGGCGGCGGCACAGACACTGACCAGTAGCGAACGATGGATGCGTGACATGCGTTTCTCCTCTCAATGATGCTCTGTCGATTAGTGGGTCACGTCGCGGCGGTGAGGGCCGCGTGTGCGTGGCAGGCCCGTACCGTGCCGCGTTTACCCCTTACCCGCGGGGCAGCGGCGCGCAGGAGGCCACCTCGGGGCCGCCCGGCGTCCTGTAGATGACGTTGCTGGGGTCGATCGAGCCCGGCCCGGGGTAGGTGATCCGTTTCCCGCTGCCGTCGATGATCCCCTTCTGCTTGAGGGCGGCGTAGAACTCGGCGACCGTCGCGTAGAGCGTCGGCGCGAAGGCCTGGTCGTTGGCCGGCCGCGTGCCCAGCGCGTGGTTGGCCAGCAGCCGGTGCTCCGCTTCCTCGGTCGCGAACTGGAAATTCGCCTTGAGCAGGTCGATCCGTCCCTCCCGCGCGAAGGTGCGCAGCGAGGCCATCACAGCCGCGATCGCCGCGTCTTCCAGCGCCACGAGGTCCGTGAAGAGCGTGTGGGGATCCGTCAGGAGCTTGGGGTCCATGAGGAAGAAGGTCTGCGTGCGCAGCTGCGCGCCAGCGGCCTTGAGGAAGTCGAGGTGGAACTGCTCCTCGGCCCGCACCCCTGTGAGGACCTTCACCACCGCGGCGGGGATGGCCGGGCTGTAGGCGCCGTTCTTGGCGCTGTCGAGGACCGTGCCGACGAGGGTCACCCCGAAGGCCTCGTTGGTCGCCAGGATGTCCAGGACGTCTTGGACCCGCTCCGTCTGCCCCGCTGCCTGCGGCGCCCCGTGGGGCAGGACGCGCGCGGCGCCCGCCGTCTCCGGGCGCAGCAGCCCGCTCTGGGCCAGCAGCAGGCCCGCGCCCAGGGCGCCGGCGCCCTTGCCGGCGCCCGCAAGGAGGGTGCGCCGCGAGACCTGCGCGCGCGCCCTCGTCTCGTATCTGTTCATCGCTCGTACTCCTCTCTGTCTAGCCGTTAGGGCGTGAGATTCTTCACGCCGGTGGTATCGATAGCGCCGGGTCCGGGATAGGTGACCCGCGCGCCACTGCCGCCGATGAAGCCCAGCTTCACGAGCGCGACCGCCGCCGCGCCGACGCTGCTGTACTTTGCCTTCTGGAAGGCGACATCGTTCGGCAGCCCCGTGAGCACCCCCGCCTCGATCGCGAAGAAGCGGACGGCCACCCGGTGCCCGGCCTCGACCGCGGCGATGGCGAGGGCGCGCTGGGCCAGTTGCGGCGCGCCGAGCAGGGCGAACTCCTGGGCCGCGGCTAGGTAGGCCGCGATGAAGACCTCCTCGAGGGTGATCACGGTCTTGAGGAAGGTCGGCGTGTCGGTCACGATCGTGGGATCGGGCATGGTGAACGTGGTGGTCAACGGCTTGGCGCCCGCGCCGGTCAGGAAGGCGTAGTGCGCCTGCTCCTCCGCCCGCGCCGCCCGCAGCGCCTGCCGCTGCTCGGCGTTGAGCGCCAGCGTGCCGCCCGCTGCATTCCGCAGCGCCATGCCGAGGACCGTCACCGCGAACGCCTCGGCGGTCGCCGCCATATTGATGATTTTCTGGACTGACTCACACCCGACGGCTCCACCCTTGAGGATGGAGAGTTCGGTCGGCGTGAGCCCTACTACGGCTGCTGTCATCTGTCGGTCCCCCTTGTCGTCGTCAGGTCTCTCGCGCACGGGCCGGCCCCGTCGGAGATCCACACTGTGCATATGCGCGTACTGGTGTCTGTGCCGGTTCCAGGCGGCCCTCCTCAGACCGCGGTCTCCCATGGGTGAGGCTGCACCGTGCTCCCAGGGATTGCGTCTCTCTGGCCCGCACGAGCCATTCGTCGCCGCACCCTCCGTCCGTGGTGTGCCCGGCGTGTGACTCCCTCACCAATACATACGAGGATCTGTTACGCGGGCTCGGGAGAAGGACGGCGATCTCCAAGGAGATGAATCCACCGCCGATGACCGCGAACCACTGGATGACCGCGAACCGCTGCTCGTGGTCGACCGTGCCTCCAGCGGATGTAACATGCCTCTGTATGTACCTCTAGATAGAGAGGGGCACGACGGCGCCTGTTCTATGGGGCTGCTATCGCCGACGACCGAGGGGAGCAGGATCACGACCCGTATGCGCCCCGGATGCCCCGGCGGCTCTCTTGTTCCGTAGGCCGAATGAGCCGGTGGCAGTGGGGCGTGACGGCGCCTGTACCCATGGGTATGGTGACACGTCTGGGGTCGATGCTGACGGAGATCGATCAGCGCGCGCGGTCTGACTTCTCCACGTGTTGCGAAAGTCTTGACTGGCTCCAGATGGCTTCTCGACCAAGGTAGTCAGGCGACGATCATGCGGTGACTGACCAGCGGCCAGGCATAGGGCCGCAACGGCGCCCTCGGCGGCCAGGTCTCAGTCGGCGTAGAAGGTCCGGCCTAGTGGATCGAGGAAGCACATACGGGCGGAATTATCGTTCAGCGCAAAGTCGCTACGCAAAGCGTCAGCCAGTTCGTTGCGCGAACGCGTCCGGCAAGGTGACGTGACGCCGTCTCAGGAGATTGACGTGGCTGTCGCTCAGCGGGGACGGGCGCCTGATCGTGCGGCCCGTCGGGCGTCGCGTCCGTTCATGCTCTGCGCTGCGCCCGGAGCACCGCGTCGTGGATGGTGACGGGACGGCCCGCGGGGTCGTCGGCGCTGCGCTCACGGGCCGCGCTGACCACGATGTCCCATCCGTGCGGATCGAGCAAGGCGGCGATGTCGGAGACAGTGAAGAACAGGTCGAGGGGCAGGGGGCGCGGAATGATTTTTAGATCCGAGGGATGGTGGCCGACGATGAGCAAGGAGCCGCCCGGCGCCACCGCGGCAGCGAGGGCACGGAAGATCGCTTCGCGCAACCTCGTCGGGAGGTGCAGGAAGAACTGGGCGGACACCAGGTCGTAGGACGCCGCGGCGGGAGTCCATGCGGTCAGATCCTCATGGACCCAGTCGATGCGTTGGCCTACAGCGACGCCAATCTCTCGGGCGCGGGCAGCGCCCCGCTCCAGCGCGACGATAGAGACGTCGACCGCGGCGGCGCGCCAGCCGCGCTCGGCCGGCCAGGACGAGGCTGGACGCAGGACTCCCTGGTCAAGCGCGCGAACATGAGCAAGGCCATGTTCTCCAAGGTCGAGCGCGGCGAGAACAACTCGACGCTGGTCGTCGCCGCCAAGATCGCTGCGGCGCTGGGGCTCACCATGTCGCCGCTCATCGGGGTCGACGAGCGAATGCGGGAGTCTCTATATCTTGCGCCTGCTTGAAGATGCTTCACACGCTCCTCTATAGTAGGAGGAGGTCGCCGCGTGCGGGCGGCAGCGCATGAGGAGAGGCGTTAATGAAGTCCGGGCTACGTCGCCCCGCTGAGCCTGACACCATTTTGGGGACCGACACGGCGGCGGAGTTTTTCGCGGGCGGGCGGGCGTGTCTGCCCCTCGTGCTCGGCTATACGGTCGTCGGTCTGGCCTTCGGCGTCGTGGCGCGGACGGCGGGCCTGAGCGCGACCGAGGTCGCCGTGATGTCTCTGCTGCTCTATGCCGGTGCATCCCAGTTCATCGTCGTCGCCCTGCTGGGGACGGGAGCCGCGGCTTCAGTCATCGTCGCGACCGTCTTTCTGGTCAATCTGCGTCACCTCCTCTACAGCGCCGCGCTGGCTCCCCACGTGCGGCGGCTGCCGCTCTGGCAGAATGCTTTGATCGGGACAGAGCTGACGGACGAGACGTTCGCTGTCGCCGCCAGCCATCTCCAGGGAGACCGGCAGGCACGCGCGCCCTGGATGTTTGGGCTCAACCTCACCGCTCAGGCAACCTGGATCGCGACGACGACGCTGGGCGCCTTGGTCGGACGCGCCATCCCCGACACACATGCCCTCGGGCTCGACTTCGCCCTCGCGGCTATGTTCGCGGCGCTTCTCGTGGGGCAGATCACGGCGCGGCCACGGGTACGCCTAGCCGTGACCGTGGCCGCGATCGGAGCGATCGTCGCCGTGGGCGCCGCGCTCGTCGTCCCGCCGAGCTGGGCCGTCATCGTCGCCGCCCTCGTCGCGGCGACAATAGGAACGCTGCTCGAAGGACGGTTTACCCCGAGAACGGCGGGCGCGTCGAAGGGAGGACGGTTCGTCGAGGAGATGACGGGGGCAGCGCTCGAAGAACAGTCTGCTGAGGAGACGGCGTCGTGGACGTGAGGGCGGCGGTGCTCTGGGTCATCGTCGGAGCGGGACTGGTCACGGTGATCCCGCGCGTCGTGCCGCTCACGCTGCTCAGCCGCGTCGATCTACCTCCGCTGGCGACGCGCTGGCTGGGTTACATGCCCATCGCCATCCTCGCCGCCCTCCTGGCGCAGGCGGTCACGGCCCCCGATGGACACCTCATGGCGCCGCCTCACAACCTGGCGCTGCTAGCCGCGTTGCCGACCCTCACAACGGCGGCGCTCACACGCAGCCTCATCGGGACCGTCGGCGTCGGCGTCGCCTCGACAGCGATCCTGCGCCTGTTGATGCACTGAGGGGCGGCGTCGGACGCACCCGACGATCTTGCGAGGTCGGCGCTTGGTCCCTTTGTCGCGCTCCCGGCAAGACTACTGGAGGGCTATGGTGAGGTCGGCGACAGAGGCGTGGAAAGGCGTCAGCATCTCGGCGCCGTTCTCGCCCACCGTCACCACGTCGCAATGGCGCGCCGCGCCGTAGCCGTCGATATAGATGGATGGCTCTATGTTGAAGGTCGAGCCGACCTCCAGCACGTCGTCTGACGCAGGGTGCAGGCGCGGACGGGCGCCGCCATTGATGGCGGAGAAGCCGATGGAGTGGCCGAGGCCGTGCGGGAAATATGGTCCGAAGCCATGCTCCTCGACGACCCCGCGCGCGGCGGCGTCGACCGCCGAGGCACGTACGCCCGGCGCGATGGCCTTTAGCGCCGCCTCCCGCGCGGCGAGGATGGCCGCGTAGATGGCGCTCTGCTTCTCGTCGGGGGCGCCCAGGCAGTAGGTGCGCGTCACGTCCGTCCAGTAGCCGTCGACGTAGGAGTTGCAGTGAATCAGCACGAGGTCTCCGCGCTCCAGCACGCGCGTGCGCGTCTGGGCGAAGGCGCGCTTGGCCTGGGCGGAATGGGGACCGGACATGCACCAGACGAAGCCGCCCGCCCGCTCCACGCCGGCTTGCGCCAGTCCTAGGGTACGCAGCGGGGACTCGAAATTGGGGACGACCTCCGCTTCCGTGAGACCGGGCCTGAGCTCTGCCGCGCCCCTCTCGAACGCGGCGGCCGCGACAGCGCAGGCAACCCGCTCTGTCGCCAACTCGTCGGCGGTCAAGAAGGCGCGCTGCGCGGTGATGAGGTCGTCGAGCGGCACGAGCGTCGCCTCCGGAGCGGCCTCGCGCAGCAGGGAGACGACGGAGGCGCCGTAGACGTTGACCGAGGAGTACGTCGCCGGTTCGTCCAGGGCGGCGCCCTCGTAGCCGATCTTGGCGCTCGAGAGCCCCAGATCGCGCAGCAGCGCGGCTAGCGGGTCGTGCAGGGCCTCTTCCGGCGACATGACCTGCTGGAGCGATCCCGCGGCGAAGGGGCGCAGGTCCGTGGCCCAGCCATGTCTGGCCAGTCCCTCCTCGTCCTCGGGCGCAAGCACGGCCACGCGGCCGTCGCGCGTGACCATCGCCACGGCGTTGCCTACCGCCGGCCAGTAGCCCGCGACCATTAAGATCGTGGTCGGCAGCGAGCAGAACAAGGCGTCTAGTCCGGCCTCGGCCAGAGCCTCGGATAGGCGCTCGATGCGTGCGGAACCTCGTGTCATCGTGTTGTACTCCTCATTATGTGCAGTTTTGGAGAAAGAGTTGTGCTCCTGAACCAAGCTAGACCATAGCGCTCACCCGAGCGACCTAACCCGCGACCGGCTGGTGAGATTGAGGCGCGTGTCTACTGTCAGCGAACGCTGTCTACCACATTCTGTCAAGACCAGCCTTTTTACGCGGAACGACATCCACGAGATCACCGTCGTAGAGCGAGTCGGGCGCCGTGGCGCGATAAGACGTTAGTCGTCTTTCTCCAAGAATAGGAGAGGTTGAGTCTGGCGTTCGAGACGCCGTTTCTCTTTTGCCTCGACCTCTTTGATGCTCTCGCCCGGTGTCGACAGTTGCTCGGGCATCGTCCCGCCCAGTTCCTCGATCGTCTTGCGCACGGCGCGTCCGACCTCGAAGTGAGTCTGATTGGCGTTTTCCTTGCCCGTGATCCCTTCGCGCCGAAGTTTGGCTTCGGTCTGAGCGGCGCGGAAGATGTTGGAGGCTAGTTCCTCGCTATTCATGTGGTCGGCGATCTGCTGCCCTTTTTTCAAGCTTTTGCGGGCATGGATGTCCCGCGAACGCAAGCCACCGTAGAGCCCCTTATAGCCTTCATCCGTGAAAACGGCGAAGTCGCGCGGCCGGACCACGCCAGCGTCTTGGGCCGCATCGTAGAGTTGCCTGTTGTGCTCACTTAGTTGTGTGCGGCGATACAGTCGGCGCTGGTCTTCGCTTAGCCCGTCCAGAGCGTCGGATTGCTCCTGACGGCGCGTCTGCAAGGCGAAGTACGTCTGCCCCAGCGCCACAATGTCTTTGCTAGGGTCGGCGTTCTGCACGATGAGGTAGCAGGCATAGCGCGAGAGGTGATAATCCTGGAGGCGTCGTCGTGCTCCTGAACCAATCTGGACCATATCGCTCACCTGAGCGAAATGGTCGGCTATAGGCTGACCGCTGTTCTCGCACGCCGTCTGGGCTTTCGTGATCGCGTTCTTAAACTTGTTGTATTCCGTGTAGCCGAGCAGGCGGGCGAGGTCGCGTGCCGACCAGTACTCATCTCCCTCTTCGTTTTGCCGCCGAATCTGCTCGAAGGGCGAGACGCGCGGCTCCTCCCCTACGAGACTCTGAGACCGCTCGTCGTCCATATCCTCTCCCAAAACGAACACGCCTCATCAAGGCGTCTGCTTACTGCCCCTGCGTTGTAGCGAACGCCTCTTGCCACACTTTGTCCAGCCCGGCCTTGTTGCGTCCGATCGTAGCCGCGAGGTCGCCCTCGTAGAGCGAGTCGGGCACGTCGTGCGAGAAGATCTCCACGCTGTAGGCGCCGCGAAAGCCAGCCTCGTGGGTGGCGCGCACCAAGGGGGGCAGCGGAATCTCGCCCTCGCCCACCACGTAGCGGTCCTGGTAGGAGCGCGGCGTGCGCCAGTCGCTGAGCTGCACCACGAAGATGCGGTCGCCGCAGGCTTTGATGGCGTTCTCGACGTCGGGGTTCTGCCAGATGTTCCAGTAGTCGAGGCAGAGGCCGAAGGCGGGGTGATCGACGGCCTGGATCAGGGTCATGGCCTGTTCGATCGTCCAGATAGACGACTCCGTGTTCATGGTTGTGGGGTTGAGCGGCTCCAGGGCCATACGTACGCCGTGCGCTTCGGCGAACATAGCCGTCTCGCGGTACTGCGTCGCCGCCGCCTTTAAGACCCCAGCGATGTCTCCGTGCGGCGGGATGCCGGTGTTGGTGACGAACGGCGCATCGGGCGCGAACGGCGCGATACGCTCGACCGAGTCGCGGAAGCGCGCCATGCGCGCGGGTACGTCGAGGGGCGAGGGCATAGAGGCGCTGGGGAAGAGCGTGCGCGTGGCCGGCTGCACCGAGGTCACGGTCAAGCCATGGGGCTCGATCGACTCTAACTGCTCCTTGCCGCGCGCGTCGTCGAGCTTGAACTCGCAGACCTCGATGGCCTTGACGCCGAGCCGCGCGTACTCTTCTACGTCTCGCTCGAAGCTCCAGGGCCACGTCGTGAACTCGCTGAGGCCAAACATATAGGAAGGCGTCGCCATTGTCCTTCTTCCTCCACCGTGTTAGTCGTCTCGTCGCCGAAACATCACCTTGTCTCTACCTCCTAAGGATGCCGCACTGGACATCTCCGTGTTCGTGGTCCCACTTTTCTGATGTCGAGAGGGGGAGAGGCGTCGTTTCTCAGACGCGTCAGCGCACGCCAAGCCAGGGATGCGCCGCGGCGAAGGCGGCGGCTTTATCCGGTGAGACCATGGAGACGTAGGCGAGGTAACCGTCGGCGTAGGCCCGCGCGTCCTTGCCCAGTTGGACGGACATGGCGTCGAAACCCTTTGTGTCGCAGGAGTGCAGGAAGGCGCGGAAGCGGCGCAGGTCGTGGCGCGAGAGCCGCACCCCCGCCCTTTCGACTTGTTGATCCGGCGCCGGGTCTTCCGCGTCCTCCAGCCTCGAACTTACGGGGATGGACGCGGGCGTCGACGAGCCCGCGGCTGAAGATTGCGGCCCGTTGACCACCAGCCCGTTGACCGTTTGTCGTCCGCTCGAACGCATCACGCGCGTCTTGTCGGCGTTGATAGTAAAGCCCTCGTTAGCGACGACGCCCTGCACGATGGCGAGAAAGGCGCCGATGGACACGTCTGGCGCTGCGTGCGAGAAAACTAGATCGTCTGCGTAGCGCGTGTAGCGAAAGCCGAAGCGGGCGCCCAGCGCCGTCAGGCGCGCATCCAGGCCACGGCACAAGACGTTGGTCAGCGCGGGCGAGGTGCAGGCGCCCTGGGGCAGTCGACGGTCGCCCACGGCTACGTACGAGCGCTGGCCGTCGAGCGTCAACGCCACGCGCGGCGCCTCGGTGGTCAGCAGAGCCAGAATCGACGCGACGCCCTCGTTATAGCCGAACGAGGCGAACAGCCCTTTGACGCGCGGAAACCCGATCGACGGGAAGAAATCCTTGAGGTCGATGCGCACCACTACGGCGCGGCCCTGATGCAGGCGCGCGTTGTCCACGATGGAGAGCGCGGGGCGAAAGGCCATGGCTGCGTCGTGCAGGGTGAACTTGGAGAGCACGTCGCGCAGCACCCATGACTGGGCCACGCGTAGACGCGATTTGGGCGAGGAAATGACGCGCGTGCCGCCGCTGCGTTTAGGGATGACGAAGCGATGGTAGTGGTCGAGCGAGGCCGCACCGCGATGGTAGGTCAGCCAGGCCAGTTCGCGTGGCTCGACGCCGATGGCCACGGCCAACTCGCCCGCGCTGTGGACGACCGGCAGACCGAGCGAGGTCAGTTTGGCGTCGTCGCCGCCCTCGTAGCGCAGGCCGCCCGAGACGCCGTAGCCCAGGAAGGGGGGCTTGTCCAGACGACGCGCGGCGTCTTCCTCACGCTTGGCGACGCGCTCACGCTCCCCGGCCTCGCGTCTCAAGGTACGCTCGTGGCGCACGCGCTCGATGCGCCGCGCCCTGATGGCGGCGATCAACGCCTCTACATCGGTGACCGCCTCGATCTCGCCCTCGACGCGGCGCAGTTCCGCGCGCAGCGTCCGCAACTCGGCCATAGCGATCCGTAGGTCGGCCAGCGCTTGGTCCCTTTTTTCGGCAGTCTCGTCGTCGGGCGGCCAGAAGCCCAGGAGCAGCATCTCCTCCAGGATCACGACGCGCTTGCCGTCACGACGGAAGCGCTCCAGCAGCGTGCCGCCGAGGGGGGCGGCGGCAGTCGGCGCGCCGTCGCCGTTGGCCGGCGTCTCGCTCATTGAGCCGTCCCCACCGCGTCGAGCGGTCGTGCTGTATTGCCTTCTTCGCGCGCAGCCGTGAGGCTGACGGCCAGGATATGGGGGCACGGCCCCTTACGCAGCTTGTCGCGCCGGAACGTGCCGCACGAGCACTGCGCGTAGACGACCCTGCCGTCCGTGTCGCGGTCGAGGACGACCTCGAAGATTTTCTCGCCACGCACGTTGGCTGTATAGCGGGTGCGCTCTCCCGTCGGGGCCACGTCGCCCGCCGTGGGCGCGGACGCCGGCGCCGCGACAGGGGGCGGCGGCGGCGTAGTCTCCTTATAGCCCTTGGTCGTCTTCTCTTTAACCAGCTTGTCGTACGATGTCTTAGCCGCGGCGAGTGTGTCAAACTCTTTCTGCTGGCGCTGCCCATCCGTGCCGTTGCGGCCAAAGTGAACAACGTGCGACGATCCGGTCAGCAGAATGTTCCAGAACTTGTCGGACGTGCCGTTCTTCTGCACGAAGGTGCGCCACTGAGGTCCGGCAGCAATCTGGCCGGAGGCGCTGGGGGCCGGGAAGCCCGCACTGACGTTCTTTCGCGGTGGTTCAGACCAGGTCACGGCGCGTTTCTCGATAAGCCGTCGCGCCGCCGTCAGTCGTGGGTAGGGAGCCACGGTCTCCGGCTCCGGCATGACCGGGAAAAGCTGCCGCCACCGGTACGACGCGGTCGTGTGGTCGTACATCACACGACCCTCACGACACAGCGCTTGCAGCGCCGCGGTGGCCGTGGGCCGGTCGAGATCCGTCCCCAGCGCCACGTCTTCGGGCGTCGCCACGAGACATTCCTCCATCATGCGCGCCGCCTTGGCCTGCACGGCGGGCGCGGGCGGCTCGCCTGCCGTGAGCAGGTCGAACTGCGCGGCGCGCGACCAATCGTTCTGCGTCCACCCGGAAAGGCCCACGTCGATGCGCGATGCGCCGTCCCAGACGGTCCAGTACGACGGCAGGCCGGTCCCCAGCAAGCGCGCGCGCACCTCATCTCCATGCGCCAACAGGTCAGAGAGCACCAGTAGGCGGCGGCGGCCCCACAACCTGATCTCCTGTGCCGAGCGACCATCGTGAACGAAGGTGTGCTCGTGGATCACGATGCCCCACGGCTCGATCACGATGGAGGGGCGCTTGCCCGGCTCCAGCACCACACGCAGAGAGCGTGGGCCTTTGTCCTCGCGCTGGCGGCGCAGGACGCTCAGCACGTCGGCCAGCGTCGAGGTGGAGAGGCGCACGTCCACGCCGGGCAGCGTGGCCGCCGACTGCACCTGCAAGAAGCCGCGCACCCATGTGGGAGGCAGGTCGATCTTCTTCTCTACCACCGCGCCAGCCGCCGTGGCCAGGGCCACCGCGCCTTGCTCCACGTGGAGGGCGGTGGCGCGGTAGCTGCGCACGCGACCGATCTCGCGGGCGAGGTCGGGGCTGAAGTCGATGTTGGTGGTCCCATAAGCGACAGCCCCATCGACGCGCAACCTGTCCGTAGGCACGGTTACGCGCCCGTAACTCGACTCATCCTGAGAGAACGCCTCGAAGATCAGGCAGTCGGGGTGGACGCTGACCACGGGGTCGAGAGCATACCAGGCGTCGCGATCGTACTTATAGAGATAGTCGTAATAGGTGCGGACCGCGAACCAATAGTCGCCGTTTTGAGCGGTGCGGGTGAGCGCGGTCACGGCGCCGTCGATCTCTTTGACGCGGCTCTTTAGGAGGCCGCGTTGCTCGAACAAGCGGGGCAGCGTCACGGCAGCCTGCGCCTGCTGCGTGGTCAGTTCTTCGAGATAGCGTTCGCCCACCCACGCCTGGTAGGCGCTGTGGTCGCGTTGTGGAGGCGCCAGATTGCTCGTCACTACGTTGTAGAGCGTCAACATCAAGCGGGCGTAAGACGGAGAGTCGAGCATCGTGGCGTGCAGGCGCACGGGAGGGCGGCCCTGCTCGGTCGCGAGATCGAGGCCCAGACTACCCGTCCCGACCGTAGCCGAGGAGCGCCGGGCGTAACTCTGTGTGAACAACATGGTCTATACTCCTTCGACGCCCGAGATATCTACGCCGTCGAGCACCGTCCCGTCGAGGGCGAACCGGGCAAGCTGTTGCAGCGCCCACTCGCGGTCGCGCGGCGTCTGACCGCGCGCCAATTCGAGCAGCGTACGCACGTCGGGCGCCCTAGGTGTGTCCGTGGCTTGGCCGCGCGGCGCGGCGTCCAAACGCGCCTTGACCAACTCCTTGGCGCGCCGCCCACGATCGCGCGACCGCAGCACGGCCTTGTCGAACGCGGCCCCGGACGGCGTCGCCGCGGCCCGCGGTTGGGCCGCCAGCCGACGCGCGGCTTCTTCTTGTATGTAGGGATCGGGATGCTCGGCCAATCGCTCCGCCAGCTCGTCGGCGGGCAGCGTCTCGGCGCGGGCAGCCAGAAACACACGGCCATACACCTGCACGCTATGGTGCGGGCTGTCGCAGATGGCCAGCGCGACGTCCAACTCATCGGGCGCTCCGTGCGGCCAGGCATCGAAGTAGGCTCGTCCGGCGGCGATCGTCTCGGGCAGCCCCGATTCGAGCAGGCGCAGGGCGAAGGGCACGGTCAAGCCCATGGCGGGGTCGTCGAGGCGGCGCAGGCCCCAGGCGCGCAGGGACGGTGCTTTGTGCGTGACCAGCGTCAGCAGCGCGGGCGACCCGCGGCCGATCTCTATATGATGCCCCTCCAACCAGGCCAGCAGCAGCGGTTCGAGCGACGGGTTGGTGGAATCGAGATACGAGACATCGGCGACCTCGGCGAACGTCGCCGCCGCGACAGGGTCTCCGGCCAGACGTGCGGCGAGCGCCGGGTCGGCGTCGCGGTCGGCGGCGGCGCGCCACAACGCTCCAAGCCGTCCATCGGCACGCAGGCTGTCCAGCAGCAGGTCGCGCAGGCGCGGCCACTCCTCGACGCCGATGAGAGGGATAAGGGCGAAGAGCACGTCGGAAGGGAAATGCCGCACCATCATCTCCGCGCCCTCCCCGGACAGCGCGGTAAGCAGGGCAGGCGTCGTGCGTAGAAGCTCGACGACCTGCGCCAAGATCTCAGGCAATATGCCGAGCAGACGCAGCGCCGCGGCGGACGCCAGGGCTCCGGGCAACGTAGCAGGCTGCCATTTCGCACGCACCAGTATGGCCTCCCAGACCTGCTCGGCCAGCCCGCGTCCTCTCTCCGATCCCGACGCGACGATGACCTCGACGATGCGCCAGCCCACATCGCGCACGAAAGGATCGGGCGCCTCCACCAGCTGTATAAACGGATAGCTTGGCGCGTTGCGCCACCACGATGCGGGAAGGCCGAGCACGGCGTTTGCCAGGGCCTCGCGTTGGGAGGGAGGAGCATCCGCGCTGCCCAGCAAAAGACTATAGAGTGTGTAGGGATTGTATCGCTCGACGAGAGCAGCGATAAGCGGCGTCAACTCGTCACGTTCCGCGGCCAGTAATGCTGGTAAGGCATTCATCAGCGATGGAGCGCTGAGCGATCCGTAGCGCATCGCCAACAATAGCGCGATGTCGACGAGGCGGCGCGACAAGGGCGGCGTCTGGGCCTCGCGTACAAAAAGCTCGGCCAGCGTCTTGGCAAAGGTCTCATCCCAGGCGTCTTGCCGTCCCCTAGAGCGGATCGCGGCGGCGATTCTGGAACGGAACACGCCAGAGCCGCGCCAGAAAGCCAGCGCCAGCAGACGCGGCCCCAGCAGGCGCCCTCCCACGCCGTCGCCCGGTGCGAGGCGCGCGGCAACCTGCCGCGAGGCCGTGCGGATAAGCAAAGGCGACGAGCTTTCGAGGTAGCGGATGAGAACGTCGTCGCCTAGCGCGGGAAGGGACACGCCGCGGCGCGTGAGCATGGCCTGCACCCACTCCAGTGTTTGCCAGGGCAACCGCGCGTCGCCGTACAAGGCCCAGAGCGCGTTGACCTGCGCATCCCAGGCTACTGGGACGCGCTCGTCGGGGACGCGCAGAGACAGGCGGCGCCGCTGCGTATAGGCGCCGCGTCCATGCCCTGCCTGCACCCAGCGGTTCGATCCACCATAGAGGATGTCGAACGAGGCCCAGTCGCTCTGAGGAGTAAGTTCTTTTCGGTCGTTGGCTCCACGCAAAACTGCCAGCGCCAATGCGACATAGGCCGCGGGATCGCGCTCGGCCAGTACACGCATAAAGCGCCGTGCTCTGCGCACCATATGGGCCATCGTGGCGCGGCCTGGCGGCGTCTTGGTCCACTCAAACACGGGCTGGTTGGCCGGCGTCTTCTCCACCGCTTCGAGGCGCGGGATCATCACGCCCAGCAGAGTCGTGTCATCAGTCTCCTCGGCCTTTTTATATAACCATTTCCAGTGGCTCCACTGCCCGTAGGTCAAGGGGGCGGAGCCGACGTACCCAAGCAGTGCCGCGCGTGCCTGCGGCTCCGAGCGGCCCCACAGTTGGCGCGCGACCTCGCCAGCAACCAGCCCGTCAGGCAATCCGCGTCCCCGTGCTGCCTCGTCGGCCAACGACCCGTTGTCGAGGCCGGCGGGACGCCGGTAGATATCCATGGTTTCCATGGTCCGCGACCTGCGCTGTTCGCGATCCCAGTAGTAGCGCGTACTTCGCTCGTCGCGATTTGTCTCACCGAAAGCGCCAGGATCGGCCAGCACTGCCGCGACGTGCGCCTCGGCGTCGGCCCGTGCATCGAAGGTCGCGCGTGACGCCCAGGGCGTACCCACACCATTGTCGGAGTGGATATAGCGTATGCGCGATCGCATCTCGACCGTGTAGACAGACCTGCTCCGCGACAGCACCACCTCGAACTCATGCGTCGTGTACCCGTTGCTTGACCGGCGTGTGCCGCCGGTTATGACGTACAAGGTCGAGTCGCCGGACAAATCACTGCCCGTTCCGTCAGGTTTCGGCTGGGAACCTGACTGACCGGACGCACGCCGCCGGTTCATAAAGCCCTTAAGACGCTCGTGGAAATCTGTCATAGTCGTCGCCGCGCCTTCCCCGCGTTCGTCGCGCGTTGTTAGAGAGGAAAGGGAAGAGGGATAGAGGCGGTTGAAACAACGGTGGGGAGGCTCCACTTTGGAACCCAGGACCGGCGTCGATCACTGTAGGCGCCGGGGGCCACCTAGGTGCTGGGAGCCCTCGGGCCACGTCCTCCTCAGCGAGGGATGGCAGCGCCTAGGTGGCCCCCGGCGCTGATTGACATCGGCGGCCGGTGACGTGTGTGGAGCTTAACTACAGCCGCGGCGAAACACCGCGAACGACATGCTGGAGCCTTCCCACCGTCGTTTCAACGTCTTTTGCTATTGTAGTCCATTCTCGATCGGCGTGTATGACGCGCCGCCTCCGCGTCGTTATCTGACGCTTGTTTTCCTACTCGTGGCCCCGCCGTCCCTATCGGTAACGCTGCGACGCACTGCTCGAAAAACGCCGCTGGAGAACGCGGGGCGCCAGGGCTTCTTGCCGAGAGAGGGCGCCCTACGCCGCGTCAGTCGAGGTGGGGGCGGGCGCGAGCTACGATGGCGGCGGTGTCCGCGCCGCGCGGCAGCGTGCCGAAGGCCAGTCCGCTCTCGCCGCCAAGGCGGCTGGCGCAGTAGGCATCGGAGACGGACGCCGGGGCATATCGCACCAGCAGCGATGCCTGCAGCACCTGCGCCATGCGCTCCACCACGTAGCGCGCGCGGCCTTCCAGGCCGTCCAGATCGCGCAGTTCGGCATGGAGCGCGGACACGGCCTTGTCCAGATAGACGTTTCCTCCCTGCGCCAAACCGACCTCGACGAAAAAAGCGGCGACCGACGCGGGGTCTTTGCCCATAGCGCGCAGCACGTCGAGACAACCGACGTTGCCCGAGCCCTCCCAGACGGAGTTGAGCGGGGCCTCGCGGTAGAGGCGCGGCATGATGCTCTCCTCTACGTAGCCCGATCCGCCCAGACACTCCAGCGCCTCGGCCGCCAGCATGGGCCCACGCTTGCAGACGTAGTATTTGCCGACGGCCGTGCCCAAACGCTTGAGCCCGGCCTCGTGCGCGTTGGACGGCGCTTCGTCGGCGGCGCGGGCCAGCCGCAGCGCTAGGGTGGTGGCTCCCTCGGACTCGACGGCGAGATCCGCCAGCACGTTTTGCATCAGCGGCTGGTCGACGAGGGCGCGGCCGAAGGCCGCGCGGTAGGCCGCGTGATGCGTCGCCTGCGCCACGGCCTGGCGCATCAGAGACGCCGTGCCTAGGACGCAGTCGAGCCGCGTGCAGTTGACCATCTCCACGATCGTCTTGACGCCCCGGCCCTCCGCTCCCACCATCACGGCGTAGGTGTGGTCGTACTCGATCTCGCTCGACGCATTGGAGCGATTGCCGAGCTTATCTTTCAGCCGCTGGATGCGGAAGGTGTTGCGCGTCCCGTCAGGCTTCACACGCGGCACGAGGAAGCAGGAGAGGCCGGACGGCGTCTGGGCGAGGGTTAGGAAGAGATCGCACATCGGCGCGGAGCAGAACCATTTGTGACCCGTCAGCAGGTAGTCGCCTCCCGAACCGCCGCCGTCGAGCGGCGTCGCCCGCGTCGTGTTGGCGCGCACGTCGGAGCCGCCCTGCTTCTCGGTCATAGCCATGCCGGCCAGGGCGCCGCGCTTCTCCGTCGCCAAACGCAGCCCTGGGTCGTAGACCGTGCTCGTCAGCAGACCTTCCCAGCGTGCCGCGACCTCGGGCTGCGCGCGCAGCGCGGGGACGACGGCGTAGGTCATGGAAATGGGGCAGCCGTGCCCCGCCTCGACCTGGCTCCAGACCATGAACTTGGCCGCGCGCGCGGCGTGCGCTCCCCGCCGTGCGTCAGCCCACGGAGCGGCGTGCAGACCGTGCCCCACAGCCTCCGTCATCAACCAGTGCCAGGCAGGGTGGAACTCGACCTCGTCGATGCGACGACCGTAGCGGTCGTGCGTATGTAAGACAGGCTCGTGCGTATTGGCGGCGAAGCCTTGGGCGATGGCTTCTTCCGAGCCGGCGAGGGCGCCGATAGCGAACAGATCGCCCGCTGCCCAGGCGGCGCCCTCGCGCGCCACGGCCTCCTTTAGTGCAGCGTCCTGTCCATAGACGTTGTAGTCCACCAACGGAGGCGTCTGGTTGGTCACCTCGTGCGTCGTGTGCGGCATCGCCCCAACCCGCTCGCGCGTCACCATCGTCTTGCCTCCTTCGTCAGCGTTATTCCTACATCGTGCTGTCCTTATGATACGCCGTGATCCTGGTCACAACCTCTTCTTTAAGACATAGGCTCTCACCCTCCACCGCGCCGGACGCTTCGATCTGCCCGACGGCGCCGCGGCGGGAAACCCGACGTATCGAGGCAAGCGACACACGGCGCCGGCTGCCTGACGAGACTATGTCGGGGAGACCGCACGCGGATGGATACACTAAAAGAGAATTGCCGTCACGTCGCGGTTCAAGAGCGACGATTGAGGAGATAACCATGACCACCGAGAAACAATTAACGCTGCTGGCGGTGCATGCGCACCCCGACGACGAGGTGTTTGGCACGGGCGGCGTCCTAGCGCGCGCCGCCGCCGAGGGCGTCCACACGGTGCTCGTCTGCGCCACCAAAGGCGAGAACGGGGAGATCCACGATCCCACGCTCGACGAGGAGGAAGCGCGGCCGCGCCTGGCGGCTATCCGCGAGGAAGAACTGCGTCGCGCCGTCGAGATCCTCGGCATCGACGAACTGATCTTCCTGGGCTACCGCGACTCCGGTATGGTGGGCACGCCGGAGAACGCCGACCCACGCAGCTTCCACAACGCCGACCCCGACGCCGCCGCGGGCCGCGTCGTCGCCATCATCCGGCGCGTCAAGCCCCAGGTCGTCGTCACCTACGACCCGCGCGGCGGCTACGGTCACCCCGACCACATCGCCGCCCACAAGGCCACGGTCGCCGCGTTCGACGCCGCCGCCGACCCCGACCGCTACCCGGAGCAGAACTTGGAGCCCTGGCAAGCGGACAAGCTCTACTACGCCGCCCTACCGCTCTCTGGACTCGTGCATATGGGCGAGGTCATGCGCGAACGCGGCGTGCCCATCCCCTTTGGCGAAGACTTCGATCCGGCGTCCATCGCCGTGCCCGACGAGCAAATCACCACGTACGTGAACGTCGAGGATTACATCGGGCAGAAGCGCGCCGCGCTGCGCGTCCATAAGACGCAGATCGGGGAAGACCACTTCACCGCGCAGTTGCCCGACGATATGCTGCGTCAAATGCTGGGGACGGAGAGCTTCATACGCGCCCGGTCGCTCGTCGATGCGCCCACGCCTGAGGACGACCTGTTCGCCGGCCTCTCGACGCGCGTGTAGTCGCACAATCAAAAGCCTGTAGGCAGCGCGGTCTTCCACGCCGGCTACTGCACGCAGAACTCATTGCCCTCGGGATCGAGCATGACCACCCAAAACTCGCCGTTCTCCTCGCAACGTCTTTGCTCGACGGCGCCGAGTCCGGCTAGCTTGGCCACGTGCGCCTCGACGTGCTGTCGCCCTTCCTCCGCGCCGACCGTGTGCGTGTCTAAGACGTTGATGTCGAGACGCATCCTGTTTTTAGCCGTCTTTGGGGGACGCGCTGGAAGTACAGACGTGGCCCGACGTCCGCTGGATCGACGACGGCGCTGAACGAGCTGGCGTCGGATGCACCGCCAGGCGCGGCCTGAAAGCTCGGCCAATCGGCGTAGCCGGGAGGGGGCGGTTGCACTACGTAGTCGAGCGCCCCCGCTCAGAACTCAGCCAGCGCAGCGGAATGCGCCGCGTCGAACGTTACCTGAAAAGATTGCGCCATCCACCCCCCTATCTTTGTTGCCCACGCCCACGCAAATCCTCGATCTCCTGGCGCAACCGTGCGTTCTCCGCCTCAGCCTCGTGTCGCGCTCGCGCCTCCTCACGGGGCGTCAGCAACCGCTCACGATCCGCTGTCTCCGCCGTGATGCGCTGCCCCTCCACCTTCAGAAAGACGCTCAGCACTTAAGCTTCTCAACTCACCGGCCTCGTTCAACGGCCACGCCCCGAAGCGTCCGCTCTCTCCGCGCTGCCAGCCCTCTAGCCGCGACGGCTTGTCCAGGTAGGGTGTGAACACGACGTACTCCTCCGCACCCAGTAGATCGTAGGCCCTCACCTTCTCCTCGCCATCCCGTTGCGACCTTGTCGGCGACACGACCTCCAACACAAACGGTGGAAAGCGTCTCTCCTCTATCAGATCATAGGATGTCCGATCCTCGTCGGCCACGTCGATGGCCACCATGACGTCCGGGGCTAGTTGCTTGGTCGTCCCCCGTCGCGGCGCGCGCCGGGCCAGGATCAAAGGCGCGCGGTTCCGGCGGCAAAGGCCATGGGTAGACGATGGGCGGCACGGAGGCTACGAATCAGGGTTGACCCGTCTGGCGTCCGTAGATGCTTAGGGCGTAGGCCAGATCGCCGGCGGACCAGTACTGCAAAGTTCCCATCGACATCCAGGGGCTCTCCGCGGGGTCGTCGGTGTCATCGGCTAGGTCGCGCATGAAGCGGTCGTCGTCCGTAGGGGCAGGAAGGCGCATACGTGGGATAGTAGGGTTGCGGGGCAGAGAATAGGCCATGGCTCTCCTCCAGAGATGTGCGGTCGCGGAGATGCGTCGCGCGTCGCTACGTTGTCTCAAGTATAGCTTCGCCGTCGAAGGAGACCAGGCTAGATTGCTGACGCGGGATGGAGAGATGTTCCCGTGCCGACCTCATCCCGCCCTAACGGGGACCAGCGCTGTACGATGGTGCGGCGACGCGGACCGGCGTCACGTACTCTGATATAGTAAGGCACGCTTAAAGGGCGCTTCGACGACTGGTCGCATGTGCCAATAGTGCTGGAGAAGAGCGGCATCCACACGGGAGGAAAGACGATGGCGACTGTCCGCGACGTTGCGTTCGACGTCCTGCGCGCGCTTGACCTGACCACGGTGTTCGGCAACCCCGGCTCGACCGAACTGCCTTTTCTCAAGGACTTTCCCGCCGACTTCACCTACGTGCTCGGCCTGCAAGAAAGCGTCGTGGTCGGCATGGCCGACGGCTTCGCCCAGGCCCGCCGCCACGCCGCGCTGGTCAACCTGCATACGTCCGCCGGCCTGGGCAACGCCATGGGGGCCATCATCACGGCCTACCACAACCGCACGCCGCTCGTCGTCACGGCAGGCCAGCAAGACCGCAAGCATCTGGCATTGGAGCCGCTGCTCTCCGGCCGCCTGACTGAGATAGCCGCGCCCTACGTCAAGTGGAGCCACGAGCCGGCCCGCGCGCAAGACGTACCTGCCGCACTCGCCCGCGCTTACTACATGGCCATGCAAGACCCGCAAGGTCCCGTGTTCGTCTCCATCCCCATGGACGACTGGGACGCCGAAGGCGCGCCCTGTGCCGTGCGCGCGGTCTCACAGCGCGTCGCGCCCGATCCCGCGCTGGTCACGAGGGTCGCGGACGCCTTGGACGGGAGCAAAAAGCCCGCCCTCGTCGCCGGCGGCGGCATCGACCGCGCTGGACAAGACGCCTGGGACGCCGTGGTGGCGCTGGCCGAGAAGCTCGACGCCGATGTCTGGGCCGATCCGATCGGCGGACGAGCGGGCTTCCCGCAAGATCACCCCTTGTTTCGCGGTCACCTCGCCCCCGCTCAGGCGCTGATAGGTATGCAACTGGCCGCCTACGACGTGGTGCTCGCGCTCGGCGCCCCGGTCTTTCTGTCGTATCCCTACGTGCCGGGCGCCGTCGTGGCCGAGAGCGCGACGCTGTTCCAGATCACGGCCAGCCCCGACGAGGCGGCCTACGCCACGGCGGGCTCCAGCATCGTCGGCGACCCCGGTCTCGGCGCCGCCGCGCTCCTCTTGCTGGTCCAAGGACGCCCTACTGCTTCCGCGGAGGCCGGAGATGCACCCGCGCTTCCCGAGAAGACAACGCCGATGACGGTGGACTATGCGATGCATATGCTCGCCGCCGCTCTGCCGCGCGACGCGGTCATCGCGGACGAAGCGATCTCGTCCAAGAGTAAGATGCTCAAGCATCTACGCGCTCGTGGACCGGGTTCGTTCTACACCTCGGCCAGCGGCGGCCTCGGCTTCGCCATGCCCGCCGCTGTCGGTCTCCAGATGGCCACGCCACGGCGTCAGGTCGTCTGCGTCATCGGCGATGGGTCGAGCATGTACGCCATACAGGCGCTCTGGACCGCCGCGCATCGCAATCTACCTATCGTCTTCGTCGCGATCAACAACGGCCAGTACGCCATCTTGAAGGCTTTTAGCGCCTTGATCGGGACGGGTGAGCACGTGCCAGGGCTCGATCTGCCGGACATCGACCTCGTGGCCATCGCTAGAGCCCTTGGCTGCGACGCGGAGACGGTCGTCTCGCCAGACGACCTCGCGCCCGCGCTCCAACGCGCGCTGGCGTCGTCGACGCCGACGCTGGTCAACGTCCTCGTCGATCACACCGTTCCGTCGCTTATTTAGTGCAGGACGCCGTAGTCGTGGAAAGCAAGCTTCCGCCAGCGCTGCCGTGCGTCGTTTTGTCGCTCGACATCGCCTGTTTCGCTTTAGAAGGCGATACGCTAAACGTGCTGTTGGTCAAGCGCCGCGCCGATCCGTTCGCCGCTTGGTGGGCGTTGCCGGGCGCAGCCGCCGAGGCTGGCGAGACGCTCGACGGAGCCGCCGCGCGCATCCTGGCCTCGCGCACGGGGGTGACCGGCGAATATCTTGAACAGCTCTATACCTTCGGCGACCCTGGACGCGACCCGCGCGGCCGCACCATTTCCGTCGCCTACTACGCCTTGCTCGCCCTCGGCGACCACGCGGCGCAGGCCGGTCCCGGCGTCGAGGCCGTGGCCTGGTTCCCGGTCAAAGACATGCCGCCGCTAGCCTTCGACCATGGCGCCATCGCCGTGTATGCCTACCAACGCCTCCAACAGAAGATCACCTATGCTCCGCTCGTCTTCCGCGTCTTGCCCGAGACCTTCACCATGCGCGACCTACGCCTCGTCCACGAAGCCGTGCTGGACCGTCCACTACACCCAAGCAACTTCACGCGCCAGATGCACGCGCGCTGGGACCTCGCGCCGGTCTCCGGTTCGCGTGATCGGCGCAGCCGCCGCCCAGCGCGACTGTTCCGCTACATCGGCCCTCAGTCAATCGAAGGGCCGCCTCAGAGCGAGGGGGCGCCGGCCGAACCAGACGCCGACGGCGAGGCGACGTAGAGCGCGCGGACCGAGTCCTCCGATGACGGAGGCGGGGGACCACGGTGATCCCGTGCTGGTCCGAACCGCGCCCTTGCAGCCCTCGGCTCGCTCTATCAGACCCGCGAACGATTCCGCCCATCGACGTCTTCCTCAAACGTGGTGCGACGATATAACCTATCGATGCTTTACTCTACTTGCAAATAGGTGTATAATGCAGTTAGACGTGTGGCACAGGTAATAGCAGCGGGAGTACGGTACTAGTGGCGGAAGCAGCGGTCAATACGGCGGTCGTCTTGCCGGACGGCGTGCGCGTACCGGTGCGTCCAATCGCGGCGGACGATGACCTGGCCTTGCAGCGTCTGTACACGCACCTCACTCCTCAGACGATTTACCTGCGCTTTTTTCGCATGATCGCCTCGCCGACGCTCGACCAACTGCATTTCCTGGTGGACATGGATGGCTACGCTCGCTTCGCGCTCGTCGCGTTCGATCCAGATGAGCCGACGGAGATCATCGGCGTCGTGCGCTACGGACGCGATAAAGATGATCCGACGACCGCGGAGTACGCCGGCCTCGTGCGCGACGACTGGCAAGGGCGAGCGCTCGGCTTCGCGCTCACGCGCGAACTCGTCGCCATCGCGCGTCGCGAAGGCATCACTATGCTTTACGCGCTGATGCTGGCCGAGAACATCGCGATGCTGCGTCTGTTGAAAAAGCTGGGCATTCCAATGCACACATCGTGGCATGAGGGCACGGTGCGCGCCGCCCTCGACCTGACGGCGCTGGCCCCCGTCGCGGTGTAGACAGCGTCAGGTCCAACTCGTACAGTCCAGCCCGACAGCGCAACGTAAAGGCGCCAAAACCTATTTAGATACTATTAGATGAGTAGAGACAGAGTTGGTGCGCGGAGTGGTAGATTGACGGCGGATAGCGTAAGCAGCGAAAAAGCGCTGCCGTCTGAGGTCGCCCTGTCGCTCCACCGTGACTTCTTGCATTTTACATATAGGTGCGCTATGTTTCCACATATGTGGCACTGTCGACTAGGAGGTTCTTATGCCGCGGCGGCGTCTCACCCCTGCTGATCCATCGGAGCCGGTCGATACGGTCGAGACCGGTTCATCGGTACGTTGGTCCCCACGCGATATGCTCATTCCCTACGTGCTCCTGGCCGTTTCGATGCAGCGCGCGCACGGGTATCTGATCGAGGAATATCTGGAGAAGACGCTGCACTACGTGGGGCGCCCCGACAAGAGCACGCTCTACCGCACGCTGCGCCAGTTGGAGAAGACAGGACTGCTGCTCTCCTCCTGGGAGCCCGGCCCCACGGGTCCGGCGCGACGCGTCTACTCGATTACAGAGGCAGGCCGCGCGTGGCTGGATTCGTGGGTTTCTACGCTCGACTCGTACCGCGGGATGATCGATACCTTCTTCAACTTTTACAAGGGCGGCGCTTCACTGTTCGCCCGCCTTGGCGGTGTGGACAGCAACGGCGCCGCCGGACCTAAACTCGCCGTTTCGTCTGACTCCCACGAGGACAGCGGCGTTGAGGACGCCTGAGACCGCGACACCGGTTATAACTCCCCATCCGGCGTTCCCGTGAGGCCCAGTTCGACCGAGCCCATCGTTCCGAGCGGCCCTTGCTCGGCGGTCGCTCCACCAAAGGTAGAGTCCTCACCTTCGGCCATCAGAGCGCCGCTCATAGCGTCCGTCACCTCCTCCGCGCCAGGGTGCTCACCGCCGCTGAGCCCTGACTGCGCGTCCATCGTCGTCGCCGCGACCTCGTCCTCGTCGCGCCGCGTTCCTTGATTCGATGTCTCACTCACTGCAACGTCCTCCCGACCTCGTTCGTCTCTTCTTGCCCTACCAGCGCCCTGTTTGGACGTCGAGCCACCATACAGCGCACGACGTATACCACGCATTCCTCAAACGCGCGAGGTTCCTGCTATACTCACGCAGCGTTCCACAGGGAGAAAACACATGAAGATCGAGCGCCTGCCGCTCTTCCCCTTAAGCGCGGTGCTGATGCCGGGCGCCGCCCTCCCCCTACACATCTTCGAGCCTCGCTACCGTTTGATGATGAAACACGTACTTGACGGTGAGCGGCGCTTCGGCGTTCTTCTCTACCGGGAGACGCCAGGGGATCTCGATGCATCTGTCCATGCGCACGAGGTGGGGACGATCGCCGAGGTCACCGATCTCGTGCCGTTGCAAGATGGGTTAATGAACGTATCGACGACGGGACGGCAGCGCTTTCGCGTGACGCGTTTCTACCACGACCGTCCGTACCTGACGGGCGACGTGGAGCTTCTGACCGAATCCTTCGAGCCCAGCCAGCGTCTTCGTGCATTGCACGACGAAGTGCGTCGCCTGAGCCTGCGCTACGTCACGACCGTGCTCACGCTAAACAACGAGCAGGCCACACAGGTGCGCTTGCCGAGCGATCCGGTGCAGTTGTCGTTTAAAGTAGCGGGACTGCTCGTATCGATGAAGCCTTCAGAGGCGCAACACCTGCTCGAGGCATCCGACGTGGAGTGGCGCCTCTCCGCCGAGATCATCGTACTCCGCCGGGAACTGGTCATTCTACATCAGATGAGCAGGATGCCCGACCCCGCTGGCCGTCCCTGTCCTAATTAAGGCGGGGACAACCCTCGTAAGGCCAGCTCAACCGATGATGGCACGTATTATGCGCCCGGTTGTCTTACACGAGGTGCAACACGATCCTTAGGCACGTTTGGTTTACGCGTCGCCGCACGTGCGGCGACAACCGGAAAGCAGGATGGTGGACATAGTCCCAGCACGGCAACCCTCGACGATGAGGTGAGGAGCGATACCATGGTTAATGCATCTGCGTCTACCCCGACGCGGAGTGGTTCAACAAAGACGTCGCCGCCAGCGCATAGAGTTCGGGAAGACGAGGGCGCGGTAAACGGCGGGCGCACTAGTTTGGAGAGGCCTGACTTTGACCTGATCGCCACCGTGCTGCTCGACGCCGACGCCGAGGCCGTTCACTTAGTTGGTCAGGATCGCCAGCAGGACGACGATGACGAGGCCGCGGCTCCTGCCGACGCCTCAACGGCAGGTATAGGCGATACCGATCTTGTCCAGACGTACCTGCGCGAGATCGGCGGCGTTGCCCTTCTCTCGACCGCGCAGGAGATCGCGCTAGCCAAACGCATCGAGGAAGGAGACCAGGCGGCCACGCAGGAGTTCGTCCTCGCCAACCTGCGGCTCGTCGTCAGCGTGGCCAAAAAGTATCTCGGTCGCGGCTTGGGCCTGCTTGACCTCGTGCAAGAAGGCAACCTTGGCCTGATGCGCGCGGTGCAAAAATATGAGTGGCGGCGGGGCTACAAGTTCTCGACCTACGCCGTGTGGTGGATTCGTCAGGCCATCACGCGCGCCATCGCCGACAAAAGCCGCATCATACGCCTGCCCGTGCATATGGGGGAGGCTCTGAGCAAGATGTACGGCGTGACGTGGCGCCTCACCAACGAGCTGGGCCGCGAACCGACGGAGGAGGAGGTCGCCACCGCGCTTGGGACGGGCCTACACGAGGTGAGGCAGGCTGTAAAGGCGACGCGCCCCCCCCTATCGTTGGAGATGCCCGTAGGCGAGGACGACGAAGGCGAGCTTGGCGACTTCATCGTCGACGACTCCATGATGGCGCCGGACGAACGCGCCTACGAGCGCATCCTCAAGGAGGAGACCAGCAGGGTGCTGGAGGAACTCCTGACACCGCGCGAACAGATGGTGCTCCAGCTTCGTTTTGGCCTAGGCTCCAGTCAGGTGTACCCTCTAGAGAAGATCGGGGAGGTCATGGGCCTCACGCGGGAGCGCGTGAGGCAGATCGAGACGCACGCGCTGCGGAAGCTGCGCCGGCCGCAGGTCAGCCACCGCCTTACCGATGTAGGAGCATACTAGTACATGGCGTTGAGTTTGCCGGGCCTGTCCTCCGTAGCGGTGGTTGAGTTCTACGAGACGATCCGCGGGGGCCGGCGCGGGGCGGAGGCCGTCGCCTTGCTCGACGGTGTCCGCCGCAACAAGGGCGTCAAGGCCGTTGTACTGGACATCGACTCTCCCGGCGGCTCGGCCGTCGCCTCGGAGTACCTGTATCTGGCTACGCGCAAGCTGGCGGCGGAGAAGCCCGTCGTCGCTTTTATCCGCGGAACGGGTGCGTCCGGCAGCTACATGCTGGCCTGCGGCGCCGCGCGCATCGTGGCCATCCCCACGGCCATCATCGGCTCGATAGGCGTCATCTCGGTACGTCCGATCGTGCAAGACCTACTGGCGCGCGTGGGAGTCCAGATCGCCGTGAACAAGACGGGACCGTACAAAGACAGCGGCGCGTTCTACCGATCGCCCACTGACGAAGAGTTAGAGCGAGAGCAGGTCCTGATCGCCGAGTACTACGACAGCTTTCTCGACATCATCGTCGAGGGGCGCAAGCTCGAGCGCGAGACCGTGCGCTCCTTCGCTACCGGTGAGATCTTCACTGCCCGCAAAGCTCAGACGATGGGGCTCGTCGACGAGTTGGGCGACCTCGATACGGCTATAGACGCCGCCGTCAGGATGGCCGGCATCAAGCGCCGCGTGATCCACGCCCGCCCGCGCCGCCCTTTCCCTCAGCGCCTCCTCTCCGGCGCTTCCTCCATCGTGATGGAAGAGATCACCGTTCGCGTCGACCGCTGGCTGCTGACCAAATCGCTGTAGCACCACCTCCGCGCCGAACGAGGAAGAACCGGCAGCGTTTTTGCCGAGAGGACACGATGCTGGAGCGTATCGACGCCACGCATAAAGGAAACCGGCGGTGCATCAAGGACGGTTTGTTTTGGTTTTACAGTTTCTCCATGGGCGACGAGGCCGTCCAACACCTCCGCGAGGGCCAGGGCGTCCTGCTCTACGAGCAATCGGCGATCGAGATAGAGTTGGAGGTCGAGGCTCAGGCGCATCAGGACTCAGTGGGCGAGGTCTGGAAGTTCTATCCGTACCACGAGACAACGCGATACGCGCCCTACCGGCGACCAGCTCGCGGCGCCTTCGCAATTCTCTATCAGGGTGAGCCGATAGGGGAAATGCGCACCCCTCGGTACTCTCAACTCATGGTTGTGACCGGACCTTTCACGCCCTATCCTGCCTACGAGCCGCTGCGTCCTTTTTTCCAGAGATATTTTGCCACGCCGCCAACGGCTGCACTTTTTAAAGAACGTGATGCGCTTGGGTTGGCGGTGGAGACGCAGAATGGACGCCGTATCGATACGCCTTGGATCGAGGTTGCCGATGGCTCCGCCGACATGATCGCCGCGGACATACCGCGAGACGCCCACATGTGCGAAGCAACGTTTCCGACGCGGGAGGGCTTTTATAGCGACGCGATCTACTGGGTCGAGGACGAACCTATGACGAGCGACGCTGTCGTCATCACAGAGGGGCATAAGTAGAAGTGATGCGGCGGGCGGGCGGGCAAGTGATGTTAGGAGGGGTCGGGGGCGAACCACTGCATCTCGCCGTGCAGAGCGTCCTTGAGACGCGGGGCGAAGCCGGCCCGGGCATACACGGGGAAACCTTGCTTCGTGGCGTGCAGGTAGAGGCGGCGCAGACCGCGAGACGCGGCGTAGCGCACGATCTCCGCCAGCAGCGTCGAGGCCGCGCCCGCGCCCGCGCCAAGCCGGGACCGTGTACATGTTGCAGATGTAGCCGCGCGGATTGCTGGGGTTCCGCGCCAAGGGCAAGAACGGCTGTACGATAAAGCCGCCCGTGGCGACGACAGTCCCCTCGGCCTCGCTCAGCGAGTCGACGTGCGTACCACTATACTGAACGTTGATGACCGTTACGACCGCGATGACCAGAAAGGGGATGGTATGGCCACGAAGCCAGAGACATGGACGGCGGCCGACGCGAAGGCACGGTTCAGTGAGGTTCTCAATCGTGCTCTCACAGAGGGGCCGCAAACCATCACCCGGCGCGGCAAGCCAGCCGTCGTCATCGTGGCGTCCGAGGAATGGACGCGTAAGACCAGGCGTACGGAGAATCTTGCGGAGTTCTTCGCCGCGTCTCCGCTGCGCGACTCTGGCCTCGTCGTCGAGCGTTTGATCGACGGCCCGCGCGAGAGCACTCTGTGACCTTCTTACTCGATACCAACGTCGTCTCGGAGTGGGTCAAGCCTCAGCCCGACCCCCAGGTGATGATGTGGCTCGCCGACGTCGACGAAGACCGTGTCTTCATGAGCGTCGTCTCGTTCGGTGAAATCCGGCACGGCATCGAGCGCATGCCGCATGGCCGTCGCCGCGAACGCCTCCTGAGTTGGCTGACCGATGCGTTGCCCCAGCGCTTCGAGGGCCGCATCTTGGATGTTGACCGTCGTATCGCCGAGGCATGGGGCGTCATTATGGCGCGCGGTCAAAAAGCTGGTGTTGTCATGGGGTCTATGGATGCGTTCTTCGCCGCGACAGCGCAGACACGAGGGCTTACACTCGTCACGCGGAACGTCCGTGACTTCTCCCTAGCGGACATAGCTCTGCTCAATCCCTGGACGCCGCCACGCTAGAGAGGGCAGACGAGTCCCTCTCCCGCACGGCCCCCCTGCTCGTAATGAGCCGTGGCGTCGCCCATGCGCGCTCGCGCCGCCCCTTCCCTTAGCGTTTGCTCTCCGGCGCCTCCCCCATCGTCATGGAAGAGATCACTACCCACGTCGACCGCTGGCTGCTGACCAAATCTCTGTAGCTCCGGTAAATGAGGTTGGGAATCCCGCGTGGTAAAGTGAAGCGGGAACTGTAGAGCATAGTACACAACATGTTCAGCTTTTATTGCACTGGAGTAACGAAAATCATGGTTGAACAGCAAGAGGCCTATAAGGATTTCACGGATCGCCTTAAACTTTTTATCAGTAAACATCCCGAGTTAATTATTCTAACCTTGAGCAACATTTTTACCATGCGTTTAATCGGGAACAAGACGCATGGCGACCTGGCTGAAGTTGCGATTGCCGAGTTTGTAAACCAATATATGTATGATTTCCGTTCTATTCATGTTGGAAAGGATTTATACCGAGCTAAGTCACGTGAAGAGGACATTACTGTGGTTAACGAACTTACCAAGGTAGAATTCCCAGTGAGTCTCAAAGCGTATGGAGATGGACCACTGCAGTTGTCTACGGACAAAAACGGTCTAATGTTTTCTCGTTTATCAAATGAAGGAGATGTGATTACAGACCAACAGAGCATTCAGACTATTCTTAGTGATCCTGCGTTTGCTAACTTTGCTGACGTCAACGTGCTGCCCCTGATTTACGATATGGGTCGAATAACGAGAAAATGCCACCTTCACGCATCCGCTATGCATCTTATTATCACCTGTGGACGACGGTTTGCTTGAACGACCGTCCTATTCTATTTGGAAAAGCGAACCGTCGGGAAGATACATCAGATACCATTGCCGCTTCACGGTTCGAGGAATTTAGGCGGAACGATGAAGGCAGCTTTATCGCGGTTGATGCCATTCATAAGCTACTTATTCAATCTAGGGCGAAGCCTATCATTCTTTCGTACGGTTCGGGGGGACGAGCAACATCAAATGAGTTGGATCGCGTGATCCGGTTGAGTGGGGACGTAACGGATGTCGTTGAAGTAGACTACCGAAGGAATGTTATGGCGGCAATGAAATGGACCGGTGAGTGGTTGCGTGATGTGGAAGAACTGAATCGAGAATTTCTCTTCCTGATCAGACGTTGACCGATACAATTACATGATTTTTATTGAAACGTTAAATCTTCCTCTTGCCCATAGAAAAAGCCTCCACCACCTGTCATCTTTCCCTCACGGCAAGAGGATAACAGGTAGCGGAGGCGTTGAATGTGATCTCCCTAAACGATTTTTACGTCAACCAAGACATCATGCCGCGCAGGTCTTTGCCCACGCGCTCGACCTCCGTGTCGGCCTGCTGGCGGCGCAGCGCGTTGAAACGAGGCCGGTTGGCCTGGTTCTCCAGCACCCACTCCTTGGCGAAAGTCCCGTCTTGCACCGTGGCCAGGATTTCCTTCATGGCCGCCTTCGCCTCGGGGCCGATGACCTTGGGACCGCGCGTGTAGTCGCCGTACTCGGCCGTGTCGCTGATAGAGTAGCGCATGTAGCCGAGGCCGCCGCGGTACATCAGGTCCACGATGAGCTTGAGTTCGTGCAGGCACTCGAAGTAGGCGCTCTCCGGCTGGTAGCCGGCCTCGACGAGGGTCTCGAACCCTGCTTGCACCAGCGCGCTGACGCCGCCGCAGAGCACGGCTTGTTCGCCGAACAGGTCGGTCTCCGTCTCTTCGCGGAAGGTCGTCTCCAGGACGCCAGCCCGCAGCGCGCCGATGCCATGGGCGTAGGCCAACGCGTTGGCGCGGGCCTCGCCCGAGGCGTCTTGATGCACGGCCACGAGCGCGGGCACGCCGCCCCCCTCGGTGTAGACCGAGCGCACGAGGTGGCCCGGCCCCTTGGGCGCGATCATAGAGATATCGACCCAATCGGGCGGCGTTACTTGCCCGAAGTGGATGGCGAAACCGTGGGCGAACATCAGCGTCTGGCCCTGGCGCAGCGCGGGCAAGATCTCTTCGGTGAAGAGCCGTCCTTGAATGTGGTCGGGCGTCAGGATCATGATCGTGTCGGCCGACTCCACGGCGCCCTGCACGCGCATCACGCTCAGGCCCTCGCCCTCGGCGGCGGCGCGCGACGTCGATGCCTCCGGCAGGCCCACCACGACCTTGATCCCGCTGTCGCGCAGGTTCAGGGCGTGGGCGTGCCCCTGCGAGCCGTAGCCGAGGATGGCCACCGTCTTATCGCTGAAGCGGCTGGGATCGGCGTCGTGCTCGTAAAACAATGTCGCCATGAAACTACAATCCTCCTCTATCCCTTGGTCATCGCCACGACGCCCGTCCGCACCATATCCTTGATGCCGAACGAGCGTAGGACGCTGACGAAACCATCGATTGTTTCTTCGGAGCCTGCTGCTTGCATCAGCACCGAGTCGGGCGTAACGTCGAGGATGGCCGCGTTGTAGACCGAGGCTAACTGCAGCACTTCCGGTCGCCTGCTCGTCGTGGCGTTGACTTTGATCAGCGCCAACTCGTGGGCGATGACCGCGTCGTTGGTCACGTCGCTGACCTTCGTCACCTCGATCAACTTGTAGAGCTGCTTGATGACCTGCTCGGCATCGGTGCGCGCGCCATCGACCACGATGGTCATACGCGAGATGCCAGGCTGGTCGGTGTGCCCGACCGTGAGGCTCTCGATGTTGAAGTTGCGGCGACGGAACAGCGACGAGACGCGGTTGAGGACGCCCGGCTGGTCTTGCATCGTGGCCACGATCACGCGGTGGTGAAGAGGCATCATACGTTGGCGAACCTTTCACTCTCCGAGGCGATCATCTCGGCGATGCTCTGGCCGGACGGGATCATGGGGAAGACGTTTTCTTCCTGCGTGACTTCCATGTTGAGCAGGGCCGGGCCATCGTGGGCCAGCGCGGCGGCCACGGCGGCAGCGACGTCTTTGGGATCGCGCACGGTCCATGCGGGGATGCCGTAGGCTTTGCCCAGCATCACGTAGTCTGGCGAGTAGATCGGCGTGGACACGTAGTTCTTAGCGTAGAAAAGGTCCTGCCACTGCCGCACCATGCCCAGATGACCGTTGTTCAAAATGCAGATCTTGACCGGGATGCGCTCCTGCACGAGGGTGGAGAGTTCGGGGATGCTCATCTGGAAACCGCCGTCGCCGCAGACGGCCCAGACCACGGCGTCGGGCCGCGCCATCACCGCGCCCATAGCCGAGGGCAGGCCGAAGCCCATGGCCCCGAGTCCGCCAGACGAGATCCAGGAGTTGCGCTCGTCGCGGTTGAAGAACTGCGCCGCCCACATCTGGTGCTGCCCCACGTCGGTCGTGACCACGACCGGGCCGGGCGACTGCTTGTATAGTTCGGCCAGTGGATGCGCGGGGATGATGGTGTTCCGCTCGAGGTAAGCCTCTTCGTCGGGCAGGGCCACGCGCCACGACTCGATCTGCCCGATCCACTCCTCGTGGCTCATCGGTGCGAGGGTCTGGAGCATCTCTTGCAGCACCAGTCTCACGTCGCCCACGATAGGCACGGCCGTGGGCACGGTCTTGCCCACCTCAGCCGGGTCGATATCGATGTGGATGATCTTGGCCTTGGGCGCGAACGAGGCGACGCGCCCGGTGACACGGTCGTCGAAGCGCATACCGATGCCCATCAGCACGTCGCACTCGTCGACGGCGCGGTTGGCATGGACCCAACCGTGCATACCCAGAAAGCCGAAGTTGAGAGGGTGCGACTGCGGGAACGCGCCCATGCCCAGCAGCGTGTTGAGCACGGGGGTCCGCGTTTTCTCGGCCAGTTCCTTTATCTCGTCGTAGGCGCCGGAGACGATGGCCCCGCGCCCGACCACGATCAGCGGCTTTTTGGCCCCGGACAACAGCGCCGCGGCCTGCTTGATCTGCCGACTGGAGCCTTGGTACGTGGGCTTGTAGCCGGGCAAATCGACTTTGTCCGGGTACACGAACGTGGTCAGGCCCTGGAGCACGTCCTTGGGGACGTCCACCAGCACGGGTCCGGGCCGGCCGGTGCGCGCGATATGGAACGCTTTCTTAATGGCCATGGCCAGGTCTTCCACGCGCGTCACCAGCATGTTGTGCTTGGTGATGGGCAGCGTGATGCCGACGGTGTCTGTCTCCTGAAAGGCGTCGGTGCCGATGACCTTGGTCGATACCTGGCCCGTCAGAGCCACGACGGGCACGGAGTCCATGTAGGCCGAGGCCAGCCCCGTCACCAGATTGGTGGCGCCCGGACCGGACGTGGCCAGGCAGACGCCCACCGTGCCGTTCCCCCGGGCGCGTGCGTAGCCATCGGCCGCGTGGGCGGCGTTCTGCTCGTGACGCACCAGGATGTGGCGAATGGGATACTCGGGCAGGACGTCGTAGAGCGGGATAGTGACGCCGCCGGGCAGCCCGAAGATCGTCTCCACGCCCTCGCGCACGAGGCACTCGCAGAGGATGCGCGCGCCGCTCATCTGTTGGTCGGATGTATCAGCGATCATGATCGTGTTTGCTCCTTTTCGCCGGCGCCTCCTCGAACGTCCAGGCCGAGCCGCCGAAGGCGTCGATGCGCGACCCCGGCGGGGACGGCATCTCCGCCGTGATGCACGAGGCTGCTTCCTGCAGGGTGGGCGCGCCGCGCGCGACCGCGCGCCCCACGCTCGTCAAGGCACGGTCGATCTGGTCGGCGCCCGGCGCGTAGCCCAGTTCGTCGCGCAGCCAAACGGCGAAACCGCCGCGCACGATGTCCATACCCATGTCTTCCAAGCATTGCGCCACGACGAGCGCGCCGTTGTCCCTCATCTCCATGACCGTCTCCTTAACCCGGAAAACAAAAAATCCCCTTGCCCGCCGATCGGACAAAGGGACGAGGACGCCGTGCCGCCGCCCGATCGACCCGCGCCAAGACACGGAAAGACAAGACCGGCGCACAACAAAAAACCTCTCCATCCCGGAAGGGACGAGAGGTTGTCTCGCGGTGCCACCCTTGTTGGCCGGACAAATCCGACCCACTTTCACGCGATAACGGTGCGTACCGGCGTTCACAGCAGGCCGCCAGCGCACCAGTGACAGTGCGCGGACAGCGCTCAGAACGCGACTCAGAGGCGAGTTCGGCGATGGACGTGTACCGGGATCACAGCCCCCCCGGTTCTCTTGGCCTCGTCCTGGACGCCTACTACTCCTCGTCAGAGCCGCCGGACGGTGGACCACGGCAATCTGCCGCCGTACCCTCATCGTTCCGTCGTCTTTCTCAAGCATAGGCGACTGGGAGAAGGCCCGTTAATAGGCGCCGTCGCCGGAAAGACATGCGGTATCATGGGTATACTATCCAGCCTCATGAGCGTTGTACAATGGAGATCATTGAGTAGTGGATGAAGGAGAAGATGCCATGACGGACGATATGAGATCGCGCAGCCGCGCCCTTACCGAGGGCCTGACGCGCGCTGGCGCGCGCGCGATGTTCAAAGGCGTCGGCTTTACCGACGACGATCTTTCCCGCCCCTTGATCGGCATTGCCAACACCTGGATCGAGACGATGCCGTGCAACATCAATCTGCGCCGCCTGGCCGCGCACGTCAAAGACGGCGTGCGCGCGGCGGGCGGCACGCCGATGGAGTTCAACACGGTGGCCATCAGCGACGGCATCACCATGGGCACCGAGGGCATGAAAGCCTCGCTCGTCTCGCGCGAGGTCATCGCCGACTCGGTCGAACTAACGGCGCGCGGCTACCTGTTCGACGCCGTGATCGCCCTGGGCGCCTGCGATAAGACCTTGCCGGGGCTGGCCATGGCCCTCGCCCGCCTCGACATCCCGGCGGTGCTGCTCTACGGCGGCACGATCATGCCGGGACGCTGGCGCGACAAAGACGTGGACATCCTCTCGGTCTATGAAGCCATCGGCGCGACCGTGGCCGGCAAGATGAGCCCGGCCGACCTCAAGAGCCTGGAAGACGTGGCCTGCCCCGGTGCGGGCGCCTGCGGCGGCCAGTACACCGCCAACACCATGGCCACGGTGATGGAGATGATCGGCTTATCACCGCTGGGCAGCGCCTCGATCCCCGCCGTGGACGCGCGCAAGGACGACGTGGGCCGCCGCGCTGGCGAGCTGGTCATGGACGTGCTGCGACGTGGGCTGACCACGCGCCAGATCTTGACGCGCGGGGCTTTCGAGAACGCCATCGCCTCGGTCGCGGCCACGGGAGGCTCGACCAACGCCGTGCTGCACCTACTGGCCCTCGCCCGTGAGGCCGGCGTCCCGCTGACCATCGACGACTTCGACGCCATCTCACGCCGCACACCGTTGCTGGCCGATCTCAAGCCGGGCGGCGTCCACGTCGCCGCCGACGTCGACCGCGCGGGCGGCATCCCCGTTATTATCCAGCGCCTCATCCAGGGTGGTTACGCCGACGGCTCACAACTAACCGTGACCGGGGCGACGTTGGGCGAGGCCGCAGCCTTGGCGGTGGAGACGCCGGGCCAGGATGTGATCCGCCCGCTCGACAACCCCATCAAGAAAGCGGGGTCGCTCTACATCCTGCGCGGAAACCTGGCGCCGGAAGGCTGCGTGGTGAAGCTGGCCGGCCACGAGCGCCTCTCCCACCAGGGTCCAGCCCGTGTGTTCGACCGTGAAGAAGACGCCATGGCCGCGATCGTCTCACGCCAGATCAAGGACGGCGATGTAGTGGTCATCCGTTACGAGGGGCCGCGCGGTGGGCCAGGCATGCGCGAGATGCTCGGCGTGACCTCGGCCATCGTCGGCGAGGGACTGGGCGAGACGGTGGCCTTGCTGACCGATGGGCGCTTCAGCGGCGCCACGCGTGGCCTGATGATCGGGCATGTGGCGCCGGAAGCGGCGATGGGTGGTCCCTTAGCCGCGCTCGTCGAGGGCGACACCATCGCCATCGACGTGGCTTCGCGCCAGGTCTCGGTCGGCCTGACGGACGAGGAGATCGCGCGGCGCCTGGCCTCGTGGCAGGCCCCTGCGCCAGCTTACGCGAGCGGCGTGTTCGCCAAGTACAGCGCCCTCGTCACCTCGGCCTCGGAAGGCGCCGTCACCCCCGCCCCACGCCTGGGCTAACACAAGCGCAGAGCATGCTCTGGCTCACCTACACTAGACTGCTGCCGCACGACTACATCTGTCGTGCGGCAGATCCCACTAGACCTCATGACGATGCCCCGTCGAGGACGCACCTCCCATCGCTCCCCCCTCCGTGGTCGGGCTACAGGTGCGACGCGTCGATGGCGCGCACCGTATCGTTGCTTCCGTTGGCGATGAACAGGCGCTTCGTCGCGTCGTCGAAAGCGAAGGCCGTGTCCCCCACGTGGCCCCGCGACGTGTCCACGAACCGCCCCGTCCGCTCGTCTATCACCGTGAGTGTCGCGTTCTGGTCCGGCGCGAAGTGCAGGTGCTGCACGTCAAACCCTTGGGCCAGAATGAAGAAGCGGTGGGCGCCCACAGGCGCTGCCGCTGTCCGCCAACTCACGCCCACGCCAGAGGACGTCACGCTGCCTGTCCCTAACATGCGTCCACTACATGTATCGATGAGTTTGGTTTCGAGGCGCCCGCCCTCGTTACCCACGTCGTAGTCATCCGGCCCGTTGACGATGACGGCGCGGGAGGTCGCCGGATCCAGGGCGACAGCGTACACCGCCCGCTCGACACTCGTCTGCTTGGTGCGCCGCACGTGCCCGGTCGCCGTGTCGAAGGTGGCGACACGGGCCACCGCGTCGGTGGAGTCCAAGCCGCGCGTACCTTCGAGCGCGGCCACCCCGCACCCGCGCCCCTCGTCGATGGCCAGACCTCCGGGGCCGACTGTTGTGGGCAGTGAAGCCGCGCCGAGCCGGCGTCCGCTGGTCGCATCGAACATGTAGAGACAGCCGCGGTACAGATCGCCCTGGCAGCCAAATGCATCGCCGACGAAGATGCGTCCGCGCCGCGCGTCAACCGTCACTGCCGCTGCGCCGCCGAGCTGTGCGATCCGCTTCACCGCCCGGCCGTCCGTGTCCAGTATAAGGAGAACAATATTCGCGAGTGTCCCAGGCGCACTGCCCGCAGGCGGCAGCGTGACCAGAGCGTAGATGCGCCCCGCGCGGACGCTGAGGGTGAGCGCGACCTCCGCGCCCCCGAGCGGGACGGTGCGCCGCGACCGCCCCGACGCGGCGTCGAGGATGCTGAACGTGTCCTGCATGCCGGACAGCCCTTCGACGAGCGAACCGGGCTCCTTGTTGATGTTCGGCTCGTTGCCAATCTCGAAATAGGTGGTGGAGCCCGCGATGTAGGCCGTTCCCTGCCCGTCGATCGCGATCGCATTGGCAGAGTCGTCGTGCGTGCCGCTAAGGTACGTGTTGTAGAGGAGCTGCCCTTGAAGGCGGGTTGATAGGCGTTGGCGGTGGTCGGGTAGCCCGCCCCATAGGAGTGGCCCGCGATATAAGCGTCGCCAGAGCCGTCCACCGTGACGCCCGTGGCAGCGTTGTTGGCCGCGCCACCCAGGTAAGTGGCGTAGAGCAGTGCTGTCCCGCTGTAGTTGAGCTTGGCCACATAGGCGTCGTTGGAGCCGCCGACAGTGGTCTGGTAGGCGCCCGGCGGCGTGGGGAAACTAACGGCCGTCGTCAGGCCCGTGACGAAGGCGTCGCCCGCCGCGTCGACCGCGTCGCCATAGCCGTAAGTGTCGCCGTCATTGACAGTGGCTGCGCCTAGGTAGGCGCTGTAGAGCAGCGTCCGGCCGTCGGGGCTAAGCTTGCTCACGAACGCGGTCTCGGTTCCGCTTGAGCTAATGATTGACCCCAGGACTATTAGGGGCGGCGGGGACGGCGCAGGGGGGCGAGGAGGAACGCGGGGTCGAAGCCGCCTTCGATCATCGCGCCGATATAGAAGCCGGCGAAGCCCATGACGAGGATGAACACGGCCCAGCCAATGCCGATCACGGCCCAAGAAACGCCGAAAACAGCGCCCAAGACAGCGCAGATAATCTTTAACGACATTCGTGTTTCTCCTTATCGTCGATGGACGCGGTGGTTCAGGCTTTTGGCGCGCCTCGGTCCGAGCGTCGCCGGAGATCTACGCGGGATCAAGGTTTCTAGCGCACTGTCGGTCGAGTGCTGGCGCGCGAGGGCGCGGGCGCCTCCCTACTGACCTCGACGCGCGCACTCTCAACGGGAACTCCGGTAAAGCGTTGTAGATGCGTCGAGACGGCTTGCTGTATCGACACCGTCGTAGCGGCCTCGTCGGCGAAACGCGTCAGGACGGCGTAGCCGGACACCGCTAGGGCGCCACGCGCGACACGCACCCGCACGTTCGACACGCTGGATACGCCTTTGACGTCGCTTATGTATCTGGTCGCGGCGTCGGCAAGCACGCGCGGCGACACGTCCGCGTAGTGAGTACTCCCCTCTTCACGGATGCGCAGCCCTCGTGCGCCGCGCGGACGCACCTCGGCAAGGAGAAGGATCAGCGCCACGATCGCGACTACGATGGCGATGACCAAGACGAGAGAAGCGCCGCTCTCCGTGCTCGAAGCAAGATCCGTCGCGATGCGATGCAGCGGTCCGTAGGCGATGACGGACGGGGAGACAAGCCCGACGCGGAGCACGAACACGACGATCGCCGCCGCCAACAAGACGACCAGCATCACTGTAGCGAACATTTTGTTGACAACGTTCATTCAGGTCTCGCCTCCCTATTCGCCCTCATCCTACTTCTTCCGGTCTACCACGACCGAGACGCAGCGTCGCCCTACTCCGCCGTCTCGGCGCCAGGACCTAGTCCCCTTGCCGACCGCCCCGTCCTGAGCCTCAATGAAAAAGGACGGCATCATAGGGGCGCCTTCGCGACCGTAAATCGCAGGGCATCCCGCCTTCTCCGCGCTTCGGACGGGGCAAGGGCTTGACCTTGCCCCGTCCGAGGCTCCGTTCTGGCTCCACGTTTTCGTCGCGGCGAACGCTCTGCTACTGCTGAGGGAGATAGATGTCCGCGACCATAATGTTGATCTCGGAGGTGTCCAACCCCGTGACCGCCTTGATCCGCCCGCTGACGGCGCGGCGAATCTGACTGGCTACCGTGGGGATGTTGGCGTCTTGCTCGACCGTGATATCGAGGCTGATGCTGCACGATTGGTCGGTAATCGTCACGGCCACCCCTTTGTCCGTCTGGTCGCGTCCGGTGATGCCGCCGAAAGCGCGGGTCAGACCGTTGGCTCCAAAGTCGTGCATCTCGTGGACGCCCTTGACTTCACGCGTCGCCACTCCAGCAAGGTGGCTGACCACCGACTCGGCGATCTCGGTTGTCCCATTGACGTTCGATTGCGTTGTGACGGCCGCACTCTGCGATGTCGTCACGAATTTTTGCTCCTGCGTCATCGTGTCTACTTACCTTTCGTACTGGTCGGGACGATAATTTACCGGCGGCGACGCTCTCATGGCGTCCGCGGGCGGTGACGAACTAGATCCTGGCGCGACGTGCCGAGCGCGGCTCCGGAGCAGCGCTGCTCGCCGATTGCAGCGCTGCTCGGTTGTTGAGCAAGATGAAGCCGAAGCCGATCTTGGCCAGCAGATCGAGCACGGCGTACAAGAAGACCTCGACCGGAGCGCCGATGGCTCCGAAGCCCTCCGAGCCGATGAGGAACACGATAGGATAGATCGACCAAAGAACGACGCTCAGGGTCAGAATCGTGTTAAACGTCTGGGCCACTTGACCGCCGCGGGCCTTGGCTTCGCGCGCGACGCCCAGGACCATGTACAGCAACACGCCGCCGGCGACGCAGCTAAGGAACCAGAAGATATAGCGGAGTCCGCCGCCATTGGAACCGCCCAGCAAGCCAAAGCCGATCATCGCCAGATCGAGCGCGAGAATCGCGACGATCCTGCTCACGTTGCGGTTGGGGTTCGTCAGGCCGAGCAAGACGATGTCGAGCAGCAACAACGGCGTGGTGATCGTCCAATCGACGTAGCGCGCGAAGAAGAAGTTGCGTGTACCGTTGTTGTCGGTTCCGATGAGGGTCGACCCCTTGCCCGTGGCCATGGCGAAGTAGGAGATCGCCGCCGTGAGCGCGATGAAGAACGTGATGTAGTAGAAGTGCTTACTATCCTCACGCGCGGACGGGATGAGTGAGGCGAAGTAGGCGGCGCCCAGCACCATGCCTATAAAGCCGATCCATAAGAATGCGTATTCCATTGTCTCTGTTCCTTTTCCTCTTCTGTCTCGTACATCCGTATAAAATAGAGTGAGCGCACTGGACCACCGCGTCGCCCGCACCGTCTCTACGGTCCGGCCGCGGACGTCGATTCTGCCGAGTAAGGTGGCTGGTCTCCTCTCTCGGGGCAAACTTTGGGGCTAGGATAAACAATTGTCGTGGAACGCTGTAATTTATGACGCTGTCTTCTACATGCGGTCGGAGTCTAGCGCGTGCGGGGCGGGCGCTGCCCAGTGCGCGTATCGTTCTGGTTGGGATCGGGGAAGATGACGTCCGTCACCGTGATGTTGACTTCCGACACGGTCATGCCGAGCATTCCCTCAACCTGGGAGACGATAGCTCGACGCACCTGGTCGGTAATTTGAGGGATCGACTTGCCGTACTCGACCGCCATGGTGAGATCGATCGACGCCTCCACATCGTCGACATGGATAGCCACGCCGCGCATGGGATTGCTGGACGACCCACCCGTCACCGACTCCATGAATCCGCCTAGTGCTCCGCTGCCCCCGCCGCCCATCTGAACGCCGGGGACGCCCTGTGCCGCGATGCCGACGACCTTGCTGATGACTTCGTTCGCAATCGTCGTGTCGCCGTGCGCCGTGCGCAGCGGGCTACTCTCTTGCTGTGACGCCATACGACGTTCGCCCCCTCCCGTGCTGCTCGACCCACAAACCGAAGACCGCTCCAGAAAGCGCGGCGCTTCCGACGCCACACGATTAGTATGCTCTTAAGACGTGCCAGAGGCAAAACGCGGTCAGACGCCGATCGTGCATCGCCACGACAAGATCTACCTTACTCTATATCGTGACCTTTTCTCACTTTCTTCGTTAGAAAGACGAAATGCCTCGCTAAAAAGAAACCGGACCGATCAGCTTAGCTGATCGGTCCGGTTTCGCTGAGCAGGGGCGACAGGGCTCGAACCTGCGACATTCGGTTTTGGAGACCGACGCTCTACCAGCTGAGCTACACCCCTAGGACACCAAAGATTATAACATGGACGCGGTGAACGCCGCGCGGGGAATCCGCGACTAGTCTCGATCGAGGGCGAGGAGGTTCCCCGCGCACCACCGGGCGCTGGTGCATCTAGGGTCTGGGCCGGATCGTCGCGCGCACTTATGGCCATCGCGTGGCGGTGTAGACCGCATATGCTAGAGTTCGAGTAACGATGAGGGGCGCGCGGGGGCGCGCGCCGCGTCCACTCTGGAGACGACGAAGCGGGTCGGGAAGCGGGGAGCGGATGGAGACGACGAACGTCGCGTTTCAAGGTGAACACGGGGCCTACAGCGAGGAAGCCGTGGCCGCTTGCTATCCGGCGGCGCGCTCACAACCACACCCGACCCTGCGCGCGGTCTTCGCGGCCGTCGTCGCTGGCGCGGCCCAGGCCGCCGTCGTTCCCGTGGAGAACTCTCAAGCCGGATCGATCGACGAAACCTACGACCTCTTGTTGGAGCATTACGAGCGCCTCACCATCGTCGCGGACTACGCCCACCGCGTGCGCCACATGCTGATGGCCTTGCCAGGTCAGACCTTGGACGACATCCGCGTCGTGCTCTCGCACCCCCAGGCCCTGGCGCAGTCGGAAGCGTTTCTCTCTCGCCTCGACGCCCGTGTCGAACCGGCCTACGATACGGCGGGGTCGGCACGTCAGATCGCGACCGACGCCCGGCACGGCGCGGCGGCGGTGGCCAGCGCCCGCGCCGCCCAGACGTATGGACTAGAGGTTCTGGCGGCGGACATCGAGACGAGTGATGCCAACTACACACGGTTTCTTGCTTTAGAACGGGTGGGAAAGCCGACGCCGCGCCCGCCGCGCACGGGCGCCAAACGCAAGACGTCGCTCGTGATCGGCACGTCTAACACGCCCGGCGCACTCTACCACGCGCTCGGCCCTTTCGCCGCGCATGGCGTCAATATGACGAAGCTGGAATCGCGTCCGAGCCGCACCCGGCCGTGGGAATACGTCTTCTATCTCGACATCGAGGGCGACGTTGCCGCGGGGAAGCCACGCGCGGCGCTCGACGCGCTGAAGGCGCTCGCGCCGCTGGCCGCCATCCTCGGCTCCTATGGCGCACTCGATCCTGACGACGAGGCGTTCCCAGGGGCTATATCCTAGGCCGCGGCCTCCTCCATCTTAGGCCTCGACGGCGCGCCTTCTACCGCGCGTCTCTGGGATCGCGCTGGCGTGTGGCTAGGCTCTACAGGCTAGTGCAGCATCTTGTCCAATGATGCACAATTAAGGAGAGCAGGACTGTGCGGTATACAAGCGTTCCTTTTCTGTTTTAAGCGTCCCGCTGCTCTCGACGGACTTTGACGCGGTCTTTCATAGGTTAGGAGGATTTATAGACATGTTACGGCTTATCTACGCGCTGACGGCCACGACCGCTCTTATTGCTGTTTCGGCGCCGCGGACGCAAGCGGGGACGGCGGTGACGACGTTTAAGAGCAAGAGCTATCCCTACTCTCTCGTCTATCCAACGGGCTGGGCGCTGCACAGCACCGTTTATAAAGGGTTGCACGTCGACGCCTTTATCTCGCCCACGGTTAAGCAGCAGTTTCACGACAACGTCAACATTTTTGCCAGCACTATCCCGTCGTCCTTGAGCAACCCAGCCGCTCTACGGCAGGCCAACGAAGATCAGGTGATCTCGTCCAGCCACGTCAAAGTCACGCATGTCGGCTCAGTCCGTGTAAACAGGCAAACACTCACCATGATCTCCTGGCCGGAGGCGGTGACCGGTCGAAGCGCGCTCGTGGTGACGCAGGCGTTTTTGCCTGCCTCTAACCGCGCCTACTACTTCACTCTCACGACCGTGCAAGGCGACGAGAAGACGCTGCGTCCCCTCTTCGCCCAGATGTTGCAAGCGTTTCATCTGCGCTAAACCGCCCCTTCGCGTGGACGCTGCTGCAAGCGTTTCATCCGCACGACACCACTACGACAAAGAGAACAGGCCGGTCGGTGAGTACCGATCGACCTGTTCTCGTCCTAATATAGCCGTCATGCCTGCGCCCGGCGGGGCGTGGCCGTCCCCGATCCAAGCCCCGGCGAGGGTCAGCGCACGGCGAGTGAGCGCGGGCATCCTCATCGATCGTCGCGGCCTAGGTGATGAGGCGCGCCTTGTCCTGGTAGTCCTTCACGCCGGCCTTGAGCGTGCCGAGCGCGAGCGTCGCGCACTTGACGCGCGAGGAGACGACATCCTTGCCCAACTCTCCGATCAAGTCTTCGTAGGTCATCGCGCTGACCTCGTCCATCGTCTTGCCCGGCACGATCTCGGTGATGATCGAGGCGGCGGCCTGACTGATCGTGCAGCCCTCGCCCTCGAAGGATACGCCGGTCACGCGCCCATCGTCGCCGACCGCGGCGAACATACGGATGATGTCGCCGCAACCGGGATTGCCGCCCGTGAAATCGACGGCGGCGTCCTCGATGGCGTGCCGGTTGCGCGGGTGCTCGTAGTGGTCGAGCAGGTTGTCTATGTAGTCTTGGCGTTCCATTGTCTTGATCCCTACGTGTCCGTACATTGTCACCGCGCGTTTACCGCCCTTGGAGCAGCCCGCGCACCTATACGAGGAGGGAAGCCAGCGCTCCCCTCCTCAGCATACTCGACTTATTCACGCTGACGGACCTACCGTTCGATCGGCACGCCGACCAGAGAGCCCCACTCCGTCCACGAGCCGTCGTAGTTCTTGACGTTTTTGTAGCCGAGCAGCTGCGTCAAGACGAACCAGGTGTGGCTGGAGCGCTCACCGATGCGGCAGTACGCGACGACGTTCTTCTCCGGCGTCACACCCTCGCCGCCGTACAGCGCCGTCAACTCGTCGGCGCTCTTGAACGTGCCGTCCGTGTTGGCGGCCTTGCCCCACGGGATGGAGCGTGCGCCGGGGATGTGACCGCCGCGCTGCGCGCCTTCCTGGGGATAATTGATCATGGAGATAACCTCTCCCGTGTACTCCTGAGGCGACCGCACGTCGATCAGCGCCGTCGTCCGCGACGCAGCGCCGCCGGTCTGCACGTAGCCGCTCAGCACCTCGTCGCGGAAGGCGCGGATAGCCGTGTCAGCGTCCTGAGCCGTGTAGGTCGTAGCCGGGTATGAGGACGCGCCGCGCTCGTACGCACGACCATCAGCCTCCCATTTGGCCCGGCCGCCGTTCATAATGCGGCAGTCCTGGTGACCGTAGAGCTTGAACAGCCAGAACGTGTACGCGGCGTACCAGTTGTTTTTGTCGCCGTAGAACACGACCGTGGTGTCGTTGGCGATGCCGCGCGAGGCCATAAGCGCCTCGAACCCCGCCTTATCGACGAAGTCGCGGCGCAACGTGTCTTGCTCGTCTTCGTGCCAGTCGATCTTGACCGCGCCGGGGATGTGTCCGATCTCGTAGAGCAAGACATCCTCGTCGGATTCGACGAGGCGAACTTTTGGATCGTTTTGGTGCGCGGCGACCCACTCCGTCGAGACCAGCACCTCCGGGTGCGCGTACTCTTGAGCCATGAAGGAACCCTCCTCTTCCACATATGCATTTTGAGCGACAGGCGCCGGCGCCCCTCCAAGGGGATGAACAATCCTCTTCGTCGCGCGCCTTCTTTACCTTTACTCCTGAGCGTACCATAGCTTTCTTAAAGTATATGATCGCGATAGACTTTGTGCGAAATAAGTCCAAGGCGTCTAGCCCACGGCGTTGAGGCGTCACCGCGTATACTGTAGGTCAGTTGTAGCGTCGCCTGTCCGTGAGCGCCCACGCTTCAACCACGTGTCGTTAGAGTGGACGCCGTTCAGCACGTCAAGGAGCGAGAAACCGCGATGGAACAATCCGTGCAGCCGCAACCGGGCCAGCCTGGTGGGCCGCGGCGCGCACCCACGGTCGCACCGCCCGTGGTCCGAGCCCGTCAAGAGCCGCCCGTGGTGCAGGTGCGCCCCCCCAGCGCTCTCGCGCGCGTACTGGAGCAGACGCAGGCGCTCATCTTATCGGAAGAAACGTTGGTTCTGATACAGTTCCTCGTGGTAGTCGTGATCGGCGTCGTGGTCTTTCGCACTGTGCTCCACCCCATGGAGAACCTGGTCGAGTCGATCAACAAGGCTATCAGTTCACTCGGCCTCTTTAAGAAGTAGACGGGACGGTCTGGGGTATGGGCGTGCTTTCGGCTACTTCCTCGGCCGTCGCCGTCATGGAGCGTACGCTGTCCGTCCAAACGTTGGGCGTTCTGCCCTATGGGGAGGCGTGGGCGCTGCAGAAAGAACTGGTTGCTCGGCGTATCGCCGGCGACGGAACGGATACGTTACTGCTGCTCGAACACCCTCCCGTCTATACCCTGGGCCGCAACTCACTGGAAGAGCATATCCTGGTCCCGCGCGGCGTCCTCGCCGTGCGGGGCGCTACGGTCGAGCGCTGCGACCGCGGCGGCGAGGTCACCTTTCACGGTCCCGGTCAGCTCGTGGCCTACCCGATTATGAGGCTTGAAGGCGCGGAACGTTCTATCTCCTGGCTCGTCGACGTGGTTGAGCGCGCGGTCGTGGACACGCTGGCGGCATACGGCGTGCAAGGAACGCTCATGCCGGGCCAACGCGGCGTCTGGACGCGTGGACGCAAGATCGCGTCGGTCGGCCTGTCGCTCAAGCGCTGGGTCGTCTTCCACGGTGTGGCGCTCAACGTCGCGCCGGACCTCTCGTTCTTCGAGTTGATCAACCCCTGCGGACACGCCGAGACGGTGATGACCTCGTTGGCCATGGAGGTAGAGCGTCCGCCGAGCGTCGCCGCGGCCGGTGCGACCTTTGCCCGGTGTTTCGCGCTCTTGTGCGGACGCACCCTCGTCGAGCAATGAAGAAAGGCGCCCAACTCATCTTTAAGATGGTCCGGCGCACGTAGTGAAGGGAGCAGGCAGTGAAAGCCGAGGATCTACAAGGCATCGCCTTTTGCGGGGGAGAGTATATCCCACTGGCCGACGCCAAAATCAGCATCATGACGCATGCTTTCAACTACGGCACCGGCACGTTCGAGGGCATCCGCGCCTACTGGAACGCCGCCGAGGAGCAGCTCTACGTCTTTAGGATGCGCGAACACTTCGAGCGCCTGCGCAACTCCGCGCGCATCCTGGCCATCGATCTGCCCTACAGCGTGGACGAGCTCACCACGATGGCCCTCGAAGTGCTTCGGCGCTCGGGCTTCCGGGAAGACGTCTACCTACGCCCCATCGCCTACAAGAGCGGCCTCGGCATCGGCGTCAACATGACTGGCGTGGCCGACGATTTCTTGCTGTACTGCCAGCCCATGGGCAACTACATCGACGTGGACAGCGGCATCCGCTGCTGCATTAGCTCGTGGCGGCGCTCCTCCGACAACGCCATTCCGCCGCGCGCTAAAGTCACTGGCGCCTACGTCAACGCCGCTCTGGCCAAGCACGAAGCGGTCGTCAACGGCTACGACGAAGCCATCATGCTGGCCGAGAACGGCGTCGCCTCGGAAGGCTCGGCGGAGAACTTGTTCATCATTCGCAACCGCACCCTAGTGACGCCGACCGTCTCCGACAGCGTGCTCGAAGGCATTACCCGCGCGACCCTGATCGAGATCGCCGCGACGGAACTCGGTATGCCCACGATAGAGCGCCAGGTGCAGCGCACCGAGCTCTACACGGCAGACGAAGTGTTTCTCTGTGGGACAGGCGCGCAGGTGTCGCCCGTCATCTCCATCGACAAGCGCCCCATCGGCGCCGGCGCCGTGGGGCCACTGACCCTGGCCCTCCAGCAGGCGTACTTCGACGTCGTGCGCGGCGTCAACCGCGCCTATGGCGCCTGGCTGCAAGCGGTCTACCCGGCGCACGAGGCCGGCGCGCCCCTGCCGAAGCACGCCGAGGCGGGCGCCGCCGTCCTGGCGCCGTAGCAAGGCCGGCGACGTTCGGCCTCCACGCCGTGCCGCTCGATAGACAGGCCGCGCCCGGCCACGATCCTCACGCGCCGCCACGCGTCGGCATCGTCGGCGGCCGCGGCGGCATCGGGTCGCTGTTCCAACGCATCGTCGCGCGGAGCGGCGCCGCGACGCTCGTCAGCGACCGCGACACCGCTCTCTCGAACGCGGAGGTCGCCGCGTGGAGCGACCTCGTGCTCGTGGCCGTGCCCCTGCGTCTCACGCCAGCCGTCCTCACCTCCATCGCCCCTTCCGTACGACCCGACGCCGTGTTGGTCAGCCTTGGGTCGCTGATGGAACCGTCCGTGGAGCCCCTGTCGGGTCGGCCCGGCGCCTCCCTCTTATTGCATCCTCTTTTTGGACCGGGCCGACCCTCACTCGAAGGAGCGGCGCTTGCCTGGGCCTCGCCGACCGGCAAGGTGGTTGCGTCGCCGCACTGGTCCTGGCTGCGCGGTCTCTTGAGCAGCCGGGGCGCGTCGTTGACCCACACGACGCCGGAAGAACACGACCGCGCCATGGCCGCGGCACAGGCGTTGATGCATGGCATGGCCGCGACCGTGGCTCCCCTTTTGGTGGAAATGTTGCCCGGCCCTGACGCCCTGCACTGGATGTCGCCGACGCTGCGCCTCCACTTGGCCCTAATGGGGCGCATCCTCCATCAAGACCCCGCGCTCTACGGCGACATCCTCGCGCTCAACCGTCACTCGATTGGGGCGATCGATCTGCTGACGGCGCGGCTCACGGATCTGCGCGCCCGCGTGGCGGAGGGGCCGGACGCTGTCGCCGCCCTGTTCAGCGAGGCACGAGACGCTCTGGGCGAGGCCGGGCCGCGGTTCGCCGCCGAAGGCGATGCCGCGCTGGGCGAGGGCTGACAGCTATACTAGGAGGAAAGAGGCGGGCAGTATATGACAGGACGCGGGGCAGATGGCGTTATTCAAGAAAACCGAACTGAGCCCTGAGATCGCGCGGCGCATTCCGCCGGGCCAGCAACTGACGGTGAAATGGCCCGTCTTGACCTACGGCCCGATCCCGCGTACCGACCTGGCCACGTGGGATTTTCGCGCCTACGGGCTTGTGGACGATGAGATAAAGTTTTCGTGGGACGAGTTCTCCGCGCTTCCACAGGTGCGGCGGCACAACGACATCCACTGTGTGACGCGCTGGACGAAGCTCGACAACGATTGGGACGGCGTCTCAGTCAAAGAGATTATGAGCAGGATCGTGCCTAAGCCGGAGGCGACGGCCGTGCTCGTCCATGCCGAGCACGGTTTCACCGCCAACCTCACGCTCGACGATTTCGTGCGCGACGACAACCTTTTCGCCCATAGCCATAGCGGGACGCCGCTCACGCCCGAGCACGGCTACCCGCTGCGCCTCGTGGTCCCGCACCTCTATTTCTGGAAGAGCGTCAAGTTCGTGCGCGGCCTTGAGTTCGTCTCTAAGGACGAACCCGGCTTCTGGGAGCGCAACGGCTACCACATGCGGGGTGAGCCGTGGACCGAGGAGCGCTACTCGTCCTGGTGGTAGGCCGCGGAACGTCTGCTATACTGCGTAGCTGGGATACGAGCGCCTAAATATAGAGAGAAAGCAAAGGTCGAGAACGACGTTATGAAGAGGACATGGCAACCAAAGCGCATTCCCCGCAAGCGAACGCACGGCTTCATGGCACGTATGGACACGAAGGGTGGACGGCGTGTGTTGAAGGCGCGACGGCTTAAGGGGCGGCACAAGCTCACGGTCTAGCACTCACCTATGCTTCCCAAGTCGAGCCGCCTGACCCAGAGTGACGACTACGCGCGCGTGCGCAAGATCGGCCGTTCGCGGGCGCACCCGCTGCTCATACTAGCCAGTGCGCCGCACGAGGCCGGCTTCGTGCGGGTCGGTTTGACGGTGGGGAAAAAGGTGGGGACGGCGGTGCAGCGCAATCGGGCTAAGCGTCTGCTGCGCGAGGCGGCGCGCGCGGTGCTTCCGCGCATCGCTTCCGGCCAGGACATCGTGTTGATCGGTCGGCCCGAGACCGCAGCGTCGGGCCTTGCCGAGGTTTCCAGCGTTTTGGAGATGTTGCTGCGTCGCGGCGGTCTCCTGTCGCGGGGTGAGGATGAAGGAGCGCGGCGCGGCGCACGCGGGGAGGCTTCATCGTGAGGGGCCTTTTGCTCGGCGCGATCGTTTTATATCAGGAGACCCTGGCGCGCGTTTTGCCGCCGGGGACGTGTCGTTTTTATCCGAGTTGCTCGGAATACGCGTACACGGTGGTCGCGCGGCACGGTGCGCTCAAGGGAGGCTGGCTGGCCATGAGCCGTTTGGCGCGCTGCCATCCTTTTCATCCGGGTGGACTCGATCCCGCGCCGTGAGTACGCTGTCGATAGACGCCGCTAAGCTCGTCAGGCCCAAACACTTTGCGTAGACCCCGCCCCTCTGGAGGAAACCGGTGATGTCGCCTCTCTTGTCCGCCACGATTCACGCGCTACGGCTGCACGCGGCGAAAGCGCCCGCGCCCTCGGACAATCCTCCCATTATTGGGGTCATCGTCGAGTTGCTGGAGCACATTCTCTCCGCGCTCGCGACCGCCGTGAACTCGTACGGCATAGCCATCATTATCTTCACCATCTGCGTGCGCGGCCTGCTGACGCCCTTGACGCTGCGACAGCTCAGATCCGCCAAGAAGATGACGGCGCTCTCGCCTGAGATCAAGAAGATCCAGGCGAAATACAAGGGCAACCGCGAAGAGCTGTCCAAGGCGCAGATGGCGCTCTATAAGGAGCATGGGGTTAACCCGGCGGCGGGATGCCTGCCGTTGCTGTTGCAGATGCCGATCCTCTACTCGATGTTCTTCGTGTTCCGCCACTTCGCGGACACCCCGCATACGGCGGCCTTTGCGATTTTCCACACGCACTTCCTCTGGTTTACGCTGGACAAATCGGACCAGCTTTTCGGCCACTTCTTAGTGCCCGGCACCTTCTGGGGGCCGCTGCCGATCCTGGCCGCTAGTACGCAGTGGATTCAGCAGCGCATGATGATGCAGCCGACGAGCGACCCGCAGCAGCGCACGACGCAGCAGATGCTCCAGTTCATGCCGCTGCTCATCTTCTTCTTCGCCGTCCAGTACGCCGCCGGCCTCGCGCTGTACTGGGTCGTCTCGACGCTGTTCAGCATCACCGTGCAATACTTCGTCACCGGGTTCGGCCAGCTTTTCACCAACCCTCTGCGCATCCCCGAGGCCGCGTCGACGCCCGCGTTGGCCGGCGTATCGTCGTCCGGGTCGCGCGCGAATAGCGCGACCTCCTCCGGCGGGAAAAATGGCCGCGCCAACGGCCGGCTTGTCGCCGCATCCTCCTCCAGCGGCGCCGGCGTGGAGCGCAACGGTAACGGTGCGTCCGGCAAGGGCGGCGCGTCGGCGGACGGACCGCCCTGGAAACGTGTATCTTCTAAGTCGGACGCCGTCGTCGAGCCGATCGACGAGCTCACCGACGACAGCGCCGCCGTGCGCTTGGGCAAGATGCAGCGTGCCGCGATGCGGTCTACATCCAGTGGGAAGCAGAGACCGCGTTCCGCTAAAGGAGCGAAGAGATAGGATGGACGAGCGTCGCCAGCAGAGCGTAACGATTAGCGCGAAAACCGTCGACGAAGCCATTGTCGAGGCCGAACGTGAACTCGGCGTCTCGCGCGATTCCCTAGACATCACGGTCATCACCGAGGGGACAAAAGGTTTCCTCGGGATGCGCGCGGAGAACGCACGCATTCTTGCTATGGTCGTCGGTCCCGCGATATCCGCTACGCCGTCGTCTACCCTAGTCACCCCGCCAGCGGCGCCCACTGTCGACGAAGAGGACGAGGAAGACGACCTCGACGACGAAGACGACCTCGACGAGGAGGACGACGAAGACGACCTCGACGAGAAAAGCGCGGATGACCTCGACGACGAGGACGAGGACGAGGACGAAGACGAAGACGAGGAAAGCGCTGAGGGCGGCGCTCCACGCTCGGGCCGCGCCGCGCAGCGCCGCGAGACAGCTGTCATCGCTAAAGAGATCCTCGAAACACTCCTCCGGGAAATGGGCATCCCCGCTCGCGTCGGCGTACGCAGCGTCGCGGACCCTATCGTGCTGGACGTGGAAACGGAGAGCGGCGGTCTGTTGATCGGCCGGCGCGGCGAGACGCTCAGCGCCCTCCAGTACCTCGTCAACGTCCTCATCGGTCGTCGCACGCGCGGATGGACTAAAGTCGTCATCGACGTGGAGCGCTGGCGCGCGCGCCGCGAAGACACGCTGCGCACGCTGGCCACGCGTCAGGCTCAGCGCGTGCGCGACACGCACCTCCCCGTGGCTCTCGACCCCATGCCCGCGAGCGAGCGTCGCGTGGTCCATCTGGCGCTCCAAGAAATGCCGGACATCGTCACGCACAGCGAAGGTGAGGAGCCGAATCGCCGCCTCATCATTACGCCGCGCCACTAGCCTCCTGGCGCGGCGCCCTACAGGAAGACAAGCTATGACGGACCCGGCGCCCTACTACGTCGTGGCGGGACACGTCGCCGACGATATCTTGATCTCTCCGGACGGTGAAGAAAGTTACGCTCCCGGCGGCGCCGCTCTCTACGCCGGTGTAGCCGCCCTGCGTCTTGGCGTCGACGTAGGCGTGCTTACCTCGTCCGCGCATCAGGTCTCTCCGCTGCTCGACGGCGCGCGCGCAGCACTGGTTCCCTCGCCTCAATCGACGGTCTTCGTGAACCGGTATGAACCGGGCGGCCGCACGCAGACCGTGCGCGCGTGCGCCACGCCGCTTGGCCGGCGCGACCTCCCCGACCCCTGGCGGGGCGCACGCATCGTCCACCTCGGCCCCATCGCCAACGAAGTAGACCCCGCCCTCGCCACGGCGTTCGATCCGCGCCGCACGCTGCGCGCGGCCACGCCGCAGGGTTGGCTGCGTCGCTGGGACGACGATGGCCGGGTGCGCCTCCTCTCTCATGAGGCGCTGATCCCGCTGCTCGACGCCGCGGCCTTCGACGTGGTCGTGGTCAGCGATGAAGACATCGGGCACGCCGCAGGCGCCGTGGACGCCTACCGCGAACGGGTCTACATCTTGATTGTGACGCACGGCGCGGCCGGCGCCACGGTCTATGCCGGCGAGGGCGTGCTGCACGTCCCGGCGAGCCCCGCGGTCGAGCGCGACCCCACCGGGGCGGGCGATGTCTTCACCGCCGCTTTTCTTATCTCCTACAGTCGTGAGAAAGACCTGCTGGGAGCGGCGCGCTTTGCCGCGGCGGCGGCGGCCTGCACGGTCGAAGGGCTGGGCGCGGCGACCATACCGACGGCGGCGGCGGTGGCCGCGCGCCTAAAGGCGGCCTGTGCCGGGCAGGTAAGACCATGACGAACCCCGCGGACACGATCGTCGCCGTGGCCACGCCTCCCGGCGAGGGAGGCGTCGGCGTCGTGCGCCTGAGCGGACCGCGCGCGAAGGAGATCGGCGTCGCGCTGGTCGAGACCACGTCCGCGGCGGGCGCGCGCTGGCCGTCGCACCGCCTCGTCTACGGCCACGTGGTCGACGAGGTCACGGGGCGCGCGGTCGACGAGGTGCTGGCTGTCTTTATGCGCGGGCCGCATACCTATACGGCGGAAGACGTGTTCGAGGTGCAGTGCCACGGCGGTCCCGTCGTGCTCCGGCGCATCGTGGCGCTGGCGCTGCGCCAGGGCGCGCGCCTGGCCGAGCGCGGCGAGTTCACCTTGCGCGCCTTCCTCAACGGGCGGCTCGACCTGGCGCAGGCCGAGGCCGTGCTCGACGTGGTCAAAGCGCGCACACCCGGCGCGCTGCAAGTGGCCGTCGACCAACTCGACGGCGCCCTCTCGCGCCGACTAAGTCCTCTCGAAGACGACCTACTCGGCGTGCTCGCCTTCGTGGAAGCCTCGATCGACTTCGTGGAAGACGGCATCCCTGCCTCCGACAGCGCCGTCCTGCTGGCCCGCATCGATGCCGTGGGCGGCGCTTTAGCGTCCCTGCGGGCCACGGCCCGCGAAGGCATGGTCTTGCGCGGGGGCGTGCGCGCGGTGCTGGCCGGTGCGCCCAACGTGGGCAAGTCGAGTTTGCTCAACGCGCTGCTCGACCTCGACCGCGCCATCGTGACCCCCGTCGCGGGAACCACGCGCGACACGGTGGAAGAGCCCGCCGTGATCGGCGGCCTACCCGTCTATCTCGTCGACACGGCTGGCCTCACGCCCACGGACGACCCCGTGGAGAAACTCGGCGTGGAGCGCAGCCGGCAGGCCATCGCCGGAGCTGGGTTGCTTTTGCTCGTGGCCGACCTCTCGCGTCCGCTCGACGCGCAAGACCGCGCGGCGCTGTCCACGGCGCGTGCTCTGGCCCCGGCCACGCCAGCGGTGCTGGTGCTGAACAAAGCGGATCTGCCTCCCCAACTCGACCTCACGACGCTGGACGACCTCTGGGACGGGAGGCAGCCCGTCGCCGTCGTGCGGTGCGCCGCGCTGACCGGGACCGGACTCGACGACCTGCGCGACGCTATTGCCGTCGGTGTGCTGGGCGACCGGGGAGGTCAGCGGGAGGACCCAGACCGCGTGGTGATCGACAACGAGCGCCATTACCGCGCTCTGGAAGAGGCGGCCGAGGCGCTCAGCGCGGCGCGAGACGGCCTGGAGGCCGCCGCGCCGCTCGACCTCGCGGCAGGAGACCTGCGCGCGGCGGCGACGGCGCTGGGACGCATCACGGGACGCGACGTGGGCGACGACCTGCTGAGCCGCATCTTCGCCGACTTCTGCATCGGGAAATGAGCCGCGCCGTCCCCGCCGCGACATGGCGTACGCAGGGGCTCAGGTCATAGGGAAGGCGCGTGCCATCAACGCGTCCCAGCCGCGGTCGCCCGCGAGGCGTCGTATACGAGGTAAGAGGTGAGCCACCAAACCAACACGGTAGCGCGCCCGCGGATGGCCTGACTGTACAGCACGGACGATGACCTTGGCCACGTCTTCAGGTCTCAAGATGCCAGGCGCTTTTTCGGCGAACAAGCGACGCGTCCCGACGTCAAGATTGCGCTTGAAGGCCGCGTATGGCCCCTCATCGCCCGTTTTCTCCAGGGTGACGCCGAGCTTATCGACAAAGGCCGTGCGTACTCCGGTCGGCTCGATCAAGACGACCTTGACGCCGAACGAGCGGACCTCGACGCGCAGCGCGTCGGAGAGCGCCTCGACAGCGTACTTACTGGCGTGATACGCTCCCGCACCGGGCACGGTGAACAAGCCGCCTACCGAGCCGACGTTGACGATATGCCCCTCGCCGCGGGCACGCATCGCCGGCAAGACGAGTTGGGACAGACGGAGGAGGCCGAACACGTTGGTCTCGAACTCACGTCGCACATCCTCCAGGTCCAGTTCTTCCAGCGGTCCGTTGACGCCGTAGCCCGCGTTGTTGACCAGCACGGAGAGGGCGACGTGTTCCGCCTCGATCGCCGCGACCGCCGCCGCCATCGATCCCTCGTCCGTCACGTCGAGTCGCAACACACGGCAGCCAACGGCCTGGAGATCGGCCAGTGCTTCTACGCGGCGGGCCGTGGCGTAGGTGATGAACCCGGCGGAGACGAGCGCCCGCGCGGTCGCCTCGCCGATGCCCGACGAGGGGTGCGCGCCACTTTTTCGCGGGGAGAGAAAGGAGTAAACTCGGGGGCACGAGGACGAGAGGAGCGGGAGGACGGCGATGGAGCGGGAGCAGACCTCGGAGGGCTGGGGCGTGACGGCCGTGGA